>ENA-OQED01000113-OQED01000113.1-human-gut-metagenome-genome-assembly--contig:-NODE-113-length-31002-cov-1.299854_pt1 | contig 31002 bp, 29 predicted proteins | sample MGYA00242790_ERZ504625 | MGnify/ENA primary metagenome ERZ504625 (study PRJEB26092, sample SAMD00036345) | human gut metagenome | host: Homo sapiens | study: EMG produced TPA metagenomics assembly of...
ATTTGGAGCTTGCCGCCATCGTCACCCATGTGGCGGCGCGCGCACCTGTGTGCTGCACCCCGCGAGCACGACGCACCGCCAGCTCACCGACGAGCAGCTTGATGCGGCGGGCGTGGGGCCGGATCTAATCCGGCTATCCGTGGGCATTGAGTATGTCGACGATATCATCGCGGATCTCCGGCAGGCGCTGGAGCAGGCATAACACGGTTGTGAAAGAAAGCACCGTTTCTATCAGCCGGATAGAAACGGTGCTTCTGGTATGAGAGGCTGCTGCAACATGCGTTTGCAGCAGCCTCTTCGTGTTTTTTCTATGATTCAGAGTTTTAGCCTTTTCTATCAAACAGCCCCTTGAACCAGGCGACAACGCCGGATTCCTCCTGCGCCGGTGCCTGTGCCGGCTGTTGGCTTTCTGCCTTGATGCCATCTGTTTTCAGAATGAATTTTACATCTGTATCCATTCCATCCGCGGCCTGCGTATAAAGGCCGTACTCCTTGGAGAGATTGAGCCATGCCTGCACGCGCCCGAGTAGGGAGGAGGCCGCGTCGGCCGCATCGGTGTATTTGGAGAGCAGGCCTTGCTGCTCGATTTGATCGAGCGTTTTTACAATGCCGGAAGCCGTGCTGAGCGTTTCCGGCTGCGCCGCATTTTGCAGCGCCTTCATGATCTCGCTGCCGGAGGAGAGATCCGCCTGGATGCGCATCAGAGCGGCGACTGTTTTCGGCATGTTTTCAAGAGAAGCGCGCACGGCTGGATCATTGAGGTCGCCCGAGAGGGATTCGAGGATTGGGGCTGCATCCTTCAAATCCTGCGCAAGCGTGGGCAGCATCTTTGCGAATGCCTTTAGATGTGGGTTGGAGGCCGCCTGCATCACCTGTGCCAGCAGAGTGAGCTGGCCTGCGTTTGCCTCAAAATCCTGTTTCATCTGCATGAGCTGCTTTGCGGTTTTTTGCAGGTACTGCATGGTGCTTGTATCAGAGAGCAGATCGTTGAGGGAGGCGAGCTGATCCTTGTTTTTGGCAAGCTCGCCCGCCAGCGTTTGCAAATCCGGCAGAACGCCGGTGGCAAAGGTCAACAGGCTTTCCACCCGGTCAGGGCCGATTTGCTCCACTCTAGTACTCAGCGCCTCAGCTTCTTTGAGCAGTGCGGAAAGCTGCTTGGTGACGGAATCGGCAATCTCATCTTTCTGGGCAAGCTCCTTGCGGATCGTTTTCTGCACCGTGGTGACGATCAGGCGGGTGGGGGAGGCGAGCAGCACGCCGACGGAGCCTTTTTCTACCTTTGGCAGGAGCGTATCTTTCAGCTTTGCCGCGGTCTGGTCGTTTCGAGCGGCAATTTCGATGCAATCCTGAACGGTTTGCCGGTTCCCCTTTGCAATGGCGCCGTTGGCGGCGATCAGATCGTTTGCACTGGCATCGAGGATTGCCTGCACGCGTTGCGCGGAAACCCCTGTTTTTTCCGCCGCGATCTCCATGGCCTTTTTATCCACCAGCGCATCGACCATCACGCGGATATCATCCTCTGTGAGTGTGATGCCCTGCTTTTTGAGGGAATCAAGCAGGGAAGAAACCTCTTTGAGCAGCTTGACGGCATCCGTGCTGCTGCCCATCAGCTCGGTGAGGGTTTGAAGCTCCTCCTGGGAGGAGGCGAGCTTGCTCAGTAACCCGCTGGAGGAATCCAGCACACCGCTGAGGCTGTCGAGATTCCCCGCCGCGGAAAGGATCTGATCGAGCGGCTCCAAATCGATCGATTGCAGGGCAACAACATCGATGAGCAGCTTCTGAATATTTTTGATCAGGCTGCTGTCAAGCAGCTGATTTGCGCAGGAGAGGAGCTTTGTGTCCCCTAGCAGCTGCGTAAGCTCCGCGGCGTCCGCATCCTTGGCAAGCTTGCCGACCAGGGCAAGATTCTCTTTGGTAAAATACTGCGGAAGAAGATCAAGCAGTGCTTTCTCTTTCTCATAGATAGAGGTGAGCTCTTCCATGAGTGAGCGCATCTCCCGCATATTGTCGCCGTCGGTTAACAGGGAGCGCAGCACATGATCTGGGTCGAGCTGCTCCACCGCATTTTGCATATCGTTCAGGGCATACAGGCTCTTTTTGATTTCGCTGAGCTGGCCGGAGGCCTTGCTCAAATCAAGAGCGGGAATGTCGGTCGTCATGGCAAAATACATATTATCCAGCTCAAAATCCTTAACGTCTGCCGTTAGAGTAAAGGTTTCCGGGAAAGTGAGGCTTTTGAGCTCCTCTATGGGCATGGAGGCAAGATCCAGGCTGTCATGAAGGCCTGGCAGGGCGATGAATACGGCAAGCTGCTTGCTGCCGTCGCCCAGGGTAGCGCCATTTTCCATCTTGATATTTTGGAACTTCTCTTCCGGAAGGAGCATGCCGCCCAACGTGGCGACCGGTGTATAGATGACGGCCTCCCGCCCATTGATATTGACGGTATGCGGCTGGGTGTTTTTCATCTGGATTTCAATCTTCACCTTGCCGCTCTTACCCGCAAGATCCGAAGGCTCAATCTCGGCGCCGTCCAGATAGTAGCGGATCGAGATATCGACGGGCAGATCCTTTTGAGATTCGCCTTTATAATAGAGATCGGTGGAATCCATGTTCCAAGCGATCTGATTTCCTTTTTGCACAGGTTTTACATCGCTTTTGATATTTTGAATTCCGTCTAGATCGCTCTGGTCGGCCACCTGCACGCCTGCCTGCTCCGTATGGAGCCAATCTGTCACAATTTTTTTAGAAACGTTACCTTTTGCATCCATTGTAACATAGACCGTTTCAGATTTGCGGGTTTTTCCAGTATAGGGGGCATACGTTTGTAGACCTTGCCGCTCTATGGCAGGGGGCTGCGTCGTGTCGTTTGTGCTTTCCTCCGGCTGCCCCTGCGCGCTGCATGCGCTCATCAGGAGGATGGAGGGTACGAGCACGGCACAGGTTAATTTTTGTATCAGATGCTTTGTTTTCATGGGAATCGCCACTCCTTTCATGGCTTGCAGCCATATGCAAAATCACTTCGTTTTTTTTGATTCAGATTGATTGCCGCCAGAAGAATCGACTGGCGAGGGCCGGCCGTTTGCTTTTTTGCTGCGGCCATTTGGCTTTGTGCCACTCCAGCTGAGGCTGGTTTTGGAGATGATCCTTTCGCAAACAAGCAGCAAAGGCGTCAGGAAGAAGAAAATGACAATTGCACTGATCACCGAGCCGCGAGCGAGCATAGAGCAAATGCTCTTGATCATTTCGATGTTGCAGGTCAGATACACACCGAAGGTGGCGCAGAAGAAAACCAGCGCGCTCGACATAATGGAGCGGTCGGCGGCATTGGCTGCAATGCGCATGGCATTCATGCGGTCGTGCCCGCGTTGCAGTTCCTCCCGGAAGCGAGTGGTCAACAGGATGGCATAGTCCACCGTTGCACCCAGCTGCACACAGCTGATCACGGTAGGTGCAATGAAGGGGATGACGGTGCCGGTAAAAAAGGGAATCGCCTCGTTGATGAAAATAGCGAGCTCAATGCTGCCTACGACGACGATGGGGATCGTGAACGATTTAAAACAGATCGCAACGATGATAAAGATCGCCAGCGTGGAAAGGATGCTGGTAACGATAAAATCCTTATCCGCGATTGTGGTCAAATCCTTTGTCAGCGGGCCTTCGCCCGTAATCATACCGCCGCTGTCATAGGATTTAACGATTGCCGTCATCTCATCAATCTGTTCGTTTTCTTCCTCGGTGGCGGCGCTGAAGCTTGAGTTGATCATGAGCAGCTGCTTGCCGTCTTTTTTGCAAATCTCCTTGATTTCCTCCGGAACAAAGGAATCTTCGATCGCGGGGCCCAGGAATTTATTATAGGAAAGAACCGTTTCGATTCCATCCACTTGCTCCAGCTTTGCCGACATTTCGGTTAGCTTGCTGGCGGGAAGGGTATCGTCAACAATCACAAAGTGCGTCGTTGCCATATTGAACGCATCCTTCATCTTGTTGAGTGATACGATGGAGGGAAGATCCTGCGGCAGCCCGCGGTCGATGTTATAATATTTTGTTACATTATTTTGGCCGATGCAGGCAGGAATTGCAATGAGAAGCCCAACTGCGATTAGCACACGGCGGTGCTTGAGAATGAAACTGTTCATTCTATTAAAGCTTGGGATCAGGCTCCTGTGCGTGAATCGGTGAATTGGTTTATCAAATGCAAGAATCAAAGCAGGCAGGACGATGACAACCGTGATAACGCCGAGCACGACTCCCTTTGCCATGACGAGGCCGATATCACGGCCGAGGGTCAGCCGCATGAAGCACAGCGCCAGGAAGCCGAAGATCGTGGTAAGCGAGCTGCCTGACAGGGAGAGGAAGGTATTTGATACGGCGCGCGCCATGCGTCCCGGTGGTCGCCGCCTTTTTCACGCTCCTCTTCATACCGATCCACGAGGAAAACCGAGTAGTCCATCGTAACACCCAATTGAAGAATGGCGGCGATGCACTGTGTGATATAGGAAATCTGGCCGAAGAAAATATTCGTGCCAAAGTTATAGACAACCGCCAGGCTCAGCCCCAATAACAATACCCACGGGAGAATCCAGGATTTTAGCGAGAGCGTCATGGCAACCATGGCAAGCGCGATGGCGATGGCAATGTAGATGGGCGCTTCGCTATCGGCCAATTCTTTCGTATCCAGTGATATCGTGGAAAGGCCGCTTAAAAAGCACTGCTTGTTCATCAGGCTTCGGATTTCACCGATGGCTTCATCGTCTCCTCCGATGCACTGGAGTGGTCGTATTGGACGAGCATCATGGTGGCGTTTGTTTTTTGGCTGTAAAAAACGTTTTTAATTTCATCCGGAAGGATATCCTCCGGCACGCCGATGTCGAGAATATCATCGATCCAGGTGACCTGATGCACTCCTTCCACCTTCGACACTTTTTCCTTTAGGGCGGCAACGTCCTTGGCGGGCATATTCTCCACGATCAGGACGGTGCTTGCGGAATTGTGAAAGGTTTCGTCCAGCACCTGCTGGCCTTTTACCGAATCAAGGTCATCCGGCAGATAAGAGAGAATATCATAATTGACATATGTGTTCAAATAGCCGATTGCACTGGGGATCAGCAATAGGAAGGCAATCACAAGAATCAGCTTTGTGTGATGGGTCAGCCACCGCGAAAACCGGTCGATCATGCGGCAACACCTCGTTTTCTATACAAAATCAAGTTAACGAATCATTCTGCGTATGGCGTCATAGAGCGCCGGCTTTATTTCAGAAAGCTTGTAGGGCTTTTGGTACAAAATAGCGTCGCTGCAAACGGAGCCGGTCATTTCGATGATGATGTAAAGCGTCTGCTCTGCCTGTTCGCGTGACTTGCCCCGCTGCATCAGGCGCTCTATCACAGAGTCTACTATCGGGCCAAGCTCGCCATCCCTCAAATATTCCATAACGGAAAGGCTGGCGGATAACTTTTTGTGGATCAGCAGCACCAGATCATGGTTTTTCTCAAGAGAATCGATGAGCCGGGAGGCGAAAAAAAGAATGCCCTCTTCCAACTCAGGCTGCTCAGTTTGATATTTTTCTCCAAGCTCCCGCAGGGCCGCACGGACGAGCACGGTGCTTTTATACAGAACGATCTGGTCAAGCAGATCATATTTATCATGGAAATAGAGGTAGAAGGTGCCCTTTGCCACGCCTGCCTTTTTAACCACTTCGTCAATTGCGGTAGCGTGCACGCCTTTGCTAACAAAGAGATTATAGGCTTCCTCAATCATTCGAATACGCTTTGCGCTTTTTTTTATTCTCCAATGCCGGTTTTGATGTTCCCTGGGTTTCCACATTTTTTCCTCCTTCCAAGGGCCGCCGTTCTAATAGCGCTTCATTTGAATCGTGTTCATTATTTCTAGATAAAACAGCTTTAAAACCGTATATAATAAATGATAAACAACGCAGTCCAATCCTCCTTTCACACAATAATCATCATATGTGCGGTAGCTCCAGCGCTTCCAATAGGGCTGTAGGTGGCGTTTTCGTGGTTGCCTTTGCTCAAAAAAGTGTGGTGTTGCAGCAAAGGCATTCTTTTCCAACAATCAGGAATGACGAATCGTCATTTATCTTTTCAAGAGGCAACGATAACACTAAACTGACGAATCGTCAATCTTTTAAACGAGATATTCACAAAAATTTAATATGATATATTAGAAATAAGATGGCATTGTAAATAGAATAAAAATATGATATGATTTTTTGTATCATCTGCTTGGAAGGAAGGCTGTTCTATGACAATTGGATTCATTGGCGGCGGCAATATGGCTGGCGCAATCATCAAAGGCCTGCTCGCTGCTTCCCTTTACCGTCCGGAGGAGGTTTTCGTGACGGATATTACACCGGAGCGCTCCAAAGACTGTGCGAAACGGCTTGGCGTGGCAGCAGCGGATACTGCCGAAGCGCTCATTGAGCATGCCGACACAGTGGTGCTGGCTGTGAAGCCCGGGGTGTTCCCTTCCTTGTTGCCGAGCATTGCCCCCTACTTGCAAGAAAAAAATCCGCTGGTGATTTCCATCGCGGCTGGAAAAACGCTTGGTTTTATTGAAGAAGTACTTGGCTTTTCACCCGCGCTTGTGCGGGTGATGCCCAATATTAACGCGAAGGTAGGGGCGGCAATGAGCGCATTCTGTGCGAATCAGCAGGTAACACAGGAGCAAAAAAAGCTTGTGGCGCGTTTGTTTTATGCCATTGGGCAGGTCAAAGAGCTTGATGAGGCATTTTTTCCTCTGTTTGGCGTAATTGCAGGCAGTGCGCCCGCGTTTGCCTATCTCTTCATCGATTCACTGGCCCGTGCGGCGGTAAAGAATGGGATGCAGAAACAAGTGGCTTTGGAAATTGCGGCGCAGACGGTTCTAGGCAGTGCAAAGCTGATTTTGGAGGGCGGAGAGCATCCGTGGGCGCTGATTGATCAAGTTTGTTCCCCGGGCGGCACAACGATTGAGGGGATTGCTGCATTGCAGGACGCCGGGTTTGAAGCAGGGGTACGAAAATCGGTTGACGCAGCGCTGGAGAAGGATCGGAGCTATAAGGCCGCAGAAGAAGAAAAAACACTGCGCTGTGCTTTTTTCCATGTGATTGGTTGGTTTGCTTCCCCCTCTAGTCGCGGCAAAGGCAGTAAGGGTTGGTTATTTTTTATACGCATTTGGCAGCAAGCGTGAAAAACGGGCATATGATGAGAATTGCCCCCATCTGCGTGAAGAGACGCTTTATCGGCTTACTTTAATGTGATAAGGGAAGTATAATGGCCTTCCTTTAGAACGTTTGACTACAAATCCATGGCATTTTTCTATATATTGCACAAAAAACGCAATATGCAATTTACACAAACATCAGACCTTGAAAACGGTTTCGCTTGGGATACAAGCTGAATTTTCGCAAAATGGTCTATAACTCGCCATAAGTCGTTGACGGAGACAAGTTTTGTGATATAATATGTAGCGAAGCAGACATGAAATTTGATTGTGTGGGAGATATATCATTATGTATGTGAAAGACGTAACGGTTCAGAATCAGGTCGGCCTGCACGCTCGTCCGGCAACCTTTTTTATCCAGAAGGCAAATGAGTACAAATCCTCCATTTGGGTGGAAAAAGAGGAGCGCCGCGTGAATGCAAAGAGCTTGCTTGGCGTTCTTTCCCTCGGCATTATGGGCGGAACGAATATCCGGATCATTGCCGGCGGCCCCGATGAGGAGCAGGCGGTGGAAGGGCTGATCAAGCTTGTGGAATCTGGTTTCGCGGAGTAATCTTTCGGAGAAAACCGACCGTTTTCTTTCAGCCCTGTCTAGGATGGGCGCCTGTTTTTAGGCGTGGACAGGCTCGAAAAGTGCATGAATGAAAAAACAAAGGCTCTGTTTGGCAAAAGCAGAGCCTTTGTTTTTTATTCTATTATTACACAGGCTATGGATGCGGCCTGCGCATTTGGTGATATGGAATTCTGGCCACCCTGACTCACACAAGGGGAAGCGACCCCTATTCTCCCTGCTCTTCCGGGTTGCTTTCCTCCTGTTTATGGGCTTTGCTCGCTTCCTCTTCCTGCTGGAGACGTTCCTCTTTTTTCTCCTTACAATAATCAAGCAGCTGGCTGCTGAGCATTGTGTTTAAAGCGGCCTCAAAGGAGAGCAGAGCAATCAGCGTTAGCGCGATGCTGCTCTCATCTGTCACACCCTGGTCCTTGCACTGGTGCTCGATTCTGGAAAGTTTCTCTTCGATATCCTTCCGGTAGGCCTTTTCATAGCCGCCAACAAGGTCATAAAATATGCCGTACATGTTGTCGAGCTGCTCGGTATTTTCAATATGGGAGGTGAAACGTTTGATTTCCGGCATCGGCAGATTCTGCTTGAGCAAAAAGATATAAATCAGCGTAATGATATGGCGGCGGTTGTAGCGTTTGTTTTCCGGGCGGGGGAGCACACCCTCCTTGCTATAGTTGTTAATCATCGTGTTAGTGAAAACGCTCTCATCCTTGCGGCGCAGGCTCGGCCCCATTTCCTGCTCCAGCAAGGAAGTCACCTGCTCCATATAGAGATCTATTTTGGGGATATCTCCGGAAGAGAGCAGCTTGAAATCCGCCAACTCCTGAGCACGGCGCAGTGTTTCATCTTTTAGATCGGACATTCTAAAAACCTCCATCTATATTGCACGTCAAACGTTATTTACAGCTTTATTATACGGCTTTTTATACTGCATAGCAAGCATAAAAATAAAACGCCTGGAAAACCTCTTCCCAGGGCGTTTGGTTCCGAATCATAAAAAGACGGGTAACAATAACCTTTATCGAATAACGCTCACTGCCACATCCGGCGTGTCGGTGATAATACCATCTGATCCCCACTCGCTGCATAGACGCATGGCTTCCTCCAGATTGACTGTCCATGGGTTTACAATGATTCCAGATTTATGACAATCATCTAAATAATCCTCGTCTACATAGGCGATCAGGGGATGCAGGGCGTCGGCATGGATTTGTTTTGCATAAGCGATTGGATCGTCATAAACCTGCTCGATCACGGGGGAATCAGGGGAATATAAGAAGCCAGTGCGAGTGTTTGGGTCAATTTCCTTCGCTTCCACCAGCAGGCGCGGATCAAAGCTTGAAATGATTAAACGATCAAAAAGATGATGCGCCTTGACGCACGCAATCGTTTTGCGGACGATATCTTTTTCTCCGGATTTTGGGCTTTTGATCTCCACGTTGATGATGGAAAACGGATCCGCAATCTCCAAAAATTCATGCAAAGTGGGGATTTTCGTTCCTGCAAAATCAGGGGAAAAATAGGAGCCAAAATCAAATTTTTTGAGCTCTTCCAGCGTGTAGTCGGAGATGTTGCCCTTGCCATCGGAGGTTTCATCGATGGTGTAGTTGTGGCAGATGACCAGTTCTCCATCCTTTGTTAGATGGACGTCGTTTTCCACGCCATCCGCTCCGAGCTCGATTGCCTTGAGGAATGCGGGGATCGTATTCTGCGGCGCGTGCTTGTTTGCGCCGCGGTGCGCGAGGATCTTTGTCATAAAAAATCTCTCCTGTCCTTTGATATCGGTAAAGAAATGAATGCTCCGTGCCTATTATACCTGATACCATCTGTTTTGTTAAGCGGGAAAGTTGAATTTCCGGCGCAAATGCTTGCCTTTTTTCCCACTCCGTTTTATCATAATCGTTGTGTTTTGATAACGGGGGGCAGTGCAAAGAATCGATCTTTCAAAAGCCCCATTATGAAAGGAGGATCATATAATGGATGCTTTTCCTGCGCTGCTTGCCCGCGCCGCTGCGGCGCCTTACGGAAACCGGCGCAGCCCTCTGGAGGATTTTGCGGGATGCCGGCCGGGTTTGTGGTTGCGCGGGCGGCTCTGCATCAGTGGGAGGAGCCTTGCATTAGTGGGCAACACGGTTCTGGAACCGTGTTTTTCTCCGGCTGCTCGCTGCGCTGTGTTTATTGCCAAAACCAGCAGATCAGCCTCGGCCGCTATGGAGCGCTGGTGACGGAGGAGAACTTGCTGCGGATGTTTGACCGGCTGATTGAGCAGGGCGCGCATAACCTGAATCTAGTTAATCCAACCCACTATGCGCCGATGCTTGCAAAGGCTCTGAAAAAATACTGTTCGCCTGTGCCGGTTATCTATAATTCAGGGGGATATGAGCGGGTAGAAATGCTCAAGGCCCTGGAGGGGCTCGTTGATATTTATTTGCCAGATCTGAAATATGTGGACAGTGCAGTTTCGCTGCGTTATTCCGGTGCGGCAGATTATTTTGACTATGCTTCGAAGGCGATCTTAGAAATGAGCAGGCAGGTAGGGAAAGCGACCTTTGATGAAAATGGAGTGATGAAAAAAGGGCTGATCGTCCGACATTTGATCCTGCCGCGCAATACGGCGCAATCGATTAAAGCGCTCACCTGGATCCGCGAAAACTTACCGGAGGGGACGCTGGTCAGCCTAATGTGCCAGTATACGCCGTGCGGGGAGCTGGAAAACTTCCCAGAGCTTCAGCGGCGGCTCACGCGCAGGGAATATGAAAAAGTGGTGGATCAAATGCTGGAGCTGGGCTTGACCGGCGGATATTTGCAGGAATTATCCTCGGCAAAAGAGGAGTATATTCCGCCTTTTGATCTCACCGGAGTGATTATATAGTATTAAAAACCGTATCAAGATTATATGACGAAATCAATAAAAGAATTTAAAACTTTAATTTGCGGAAACTGTTGACATGAGATGCGCTGAGTGCTATGATGGGTATCGCAAAAGAGAGAAGAACTGATAGGCCGATTGAAAAGAGAGGGAGGACGATTATGTCACTGGATAAAGTGCCGCTGATTCAATACGGCAAGGCGGAGGATATCATCAATTCTGTTACCCATGCAGTGGGTGCGGTGTTTGGTGTTGTCGTGCTCATTTTGTGCACGGTGCGTTCAGCAAAGCTAGGCTCGGCGATGGGCGTGGTCAGTTCCGTAATTTACGGTGTGTCGATGATTCTCCTATATTTCTGCTCGGCACTCTACCACGGCTTGCCGGCGGGGAATGCAAAACGCTTTATGCGCATCGTTGACCATGCGGTGATCTATTTGCTGATCGCGGGCACAATCACACCCTGCGTGCTCATTGCGCTGCGCTCCGAAAGCAACGTGGCGGGCTGGGTGATGTTTGGCGTCACCTGGGGCTGCGCGCTGCTGGGGATTATCCTCACGCTGATCGACTTCGAAAAATTTAAGGTCATGGAAATGGTGCTCTATATCGCCATCGGCTGGACGCTGCTGTTCGTGGTAAAGCCCCTGTTTCACGCGCTGAGCACGGCGGGCGTTGTGCTGGTGATCCTGGGCGGCGCGGTGTATACGATCGGTGCGATTATCTATGGCCTCGGCAAGAAGGTCAAGTATTTCCATGCGCTGTTCCATATCTTTGTGCTGGCGGGCAGCACGCTACATTTTGTGGCGGTTTATTGGTATGTGCTGCCGCTGGCGAAATAAGCAAAGCGAAGATTTTTACAACAACATTTCCTTTATCTCCTTTTGATGAAGTTCACACACAAACGGCAGGCGGCAGGTGCATAAAATGTGCCTGCCGTTTGCCGTTTGTGTGTGCGTAGAAAAAAGTTGCCTAAAAAGGTCAATGGATAATTGTATGTTTTTCCCCTTTTATGAAACGGAAAAAAGTTGTAATATTATACTATATGCAGAAGCTATCTACGAAAAATGGCGTTGCCGCTCTGCGGCAGGAAGCGTTTCACGCCGACAGGCATTTTCTAATGCATCAAACGAAACGTTTGATGCTATCATACCATAAAGGATATATGAATCCAGATCGTATACTTCATGTTGGTTAAGCAGATCAATATTCTGTTACTTCCGGAAAGTATGTTTCTTATAGGGATCAGGGAGGCAGCTGGTTTAGGACAACCGGATTCAGATTGGCAGAGATTCCCGCTGGATATTGATGGTTTTTAATAGGAGTAGGTGATTAGATTGCTGAAAGAAATAAAAAAATTAGTTGTTGGCTCTGTGCTCACCCTGAGCGGCGCGATTATGATGACGAGTGCGGAAAATATTGCCGTCATCGGGATGGTGGTCGGACTGATCGGGCTGCTTTTCCTTGTGATTTCTTTGCTTTCCGGCTCTAAGCTTGCTTCTTATTACAAAGAGGAGGACGGCGCGGAGCAGGAATCAGACCGCGATGCAAAATGACAACTATTAGTATGAGATGAATAGCATCCCCGCTGGATTCGTTGATTCAGCGGGGATGTTATGTGTTTGATACGACGATTGGTCGTTTACGGCCATATCTCCTCAGGGTCCACGCCGAACACCTGTACCACATCGAGATATTCGCTGTTGGCCAGATCCTTAACAGTTACGATCTTCCCGCCGTCGGAATCAAGGTCGAGCCCAGTGGATTGATAGGCTTCCCAAACAAGATGCGCGCACTGTGTGCCGCCGGGAGCCTCTTGGAATTTGGAGGTAAAAATGCCCGCCACCAAGTTATAGGGGATGCCTGCGAGATGTTCGTTTGCAAACGCGACGGCCTGAGCCGCCTTCTCCCGATATTCCGGCTTGGGGCGCAGCAGCATAAAGGTGGGCCAATCGCGCCACCCATTGGTGCTTTGATAGGTGGAATCCACGCCGAGTGAGATTGCCTCCAGCGTTTGCCCTGCGGCGGCGCTTGTAACAAGGGCGGCATGGCCGTGCCTCCAACCGAAGGAGTGCATGGAGCGGGTGAGAAGGATATCCCCATCTTTTATAGGCGCAAGCTGAAAGCCATAAATCCGACCGCCGGCCTCATCCGTCAGGCTTTCCTGAAAGGCGGTGAGGGAGTTTTGTTTGCATTCAATCCGTGGCGCACGGAAAAAATCTGCCTGGAATTGTTGGATTTTTTCTCTGCCATCCGGCAGCAGGAGCAGATCTTGCACGGCAGGCCTGCCAAGGCCGGTTTGCCGATAAAGGAGCTCATAATCCGAATCGGCTAGGGAATCCTTTGCTAAAAGCGAGTTAAGATCTGTTTTGGCATAATCGGGCGATACATGGTCGCGCGGTTCCGCGGCAGCGTTTAGCAGAAAGTTCAGCAGGAAAAAGATGGTGATACAGGCAATCGGAATGAAGATCGCCTTTAAAATACGTTTGGTTCTTTTTTTCATCTTACTCATTGTTACAATTTGCACTCCGATATGAAAAAATAAATGGAAACACAAGGCCGCGCCGAGTGGGAACCGGCGTTTTCGGGAACCTATTATAGCACAGAATTCCAAGATGCAAAACGTTTTTCTTGCATCCTTCGATGCGGTCCGGTATAATCGAAGGCAGGCTACATATATGAATGTAAAATCTTCAGGATTGTGAGAGGAACAATGAAACAGAGATTGACGCAAGCTCCTTACGATAGAAAACAAGTGGGGCAAGACCTTTCTTCCGGCGGGGATAGCGGCGATGTCTATGCTGCCCTTTGCGCTGGCATTCGGCGCACTGGCGGGGATTGGCATGCCCGCGGGCTGATTGCAGCGGTGGGGGCGAGTCTCGTGACCGCGCTCGTCCCAGGCCGCGTGCCCTATTTTGCTGGGCCGGTCTGCATTGTGTTTTTGGTGTTTTCCGCCTGCGCAGGGCGTTATGGGCTGCCGGCAGCGCTGACTGCCTCATTTTTTGCGGGTGTGCTGGTGTTTGCCGCGCTGCTGCTGCGTGCGGACAGGCTGCTGCGATTTATCCCCGCGCCGGTCGCGGGCGGATTTACCATTGGCACGGCGTTGGTCATGACGATTTTGCAGACAAACAATTATTTCGGCATCAATGCAACCGGCGTCAGCGCAGTGGATATGCTGCTCTCCTACCGCAGCTTTGGTTTTCATGCAAATTGGAGGACAGTGCTCTATGGCACAATCGTGCTGGTGCTGATGATTACCTATCCGCGTAAATTTAAAAAGCTTCACCGGAAAATACCGGCTCAATTTGTAAGCCTTGTCATCGCGCTGGGGTTGCACCTTTGCCTTGTTCCGTCCGCGGGGCAGTCACCGGTTCTGGAGGTGGGAGCCTTTTCCCACAAGCTGTCCTCCTCCGGGGGGCTGCTGTTCAATGGGTTTACAGTCGCGCCGGTAGGGGGCGTGGTTCTTTCCACCGCTGCGATTGCGCTTTCGATTCTGGTTTGTAGCGGCAGTGCATGGTCACAGGAACGCAAGTTATCCGTCAAAGCGATTGCGCTGGGTGTGGGGAATATGCTCCTGCCGCTCTTCGGCGGAATGCCGATGGGGGCGGCGCAGGAGCAGAAGGAACAAGCCACGCGCGTTGCTCCACTTTTTTCCAGCTTTTTGATGTTAGCCGCCGTTTTACTGCTGGGCGGTGTGTTTGAGCGAATTCCGCTGTCCGTCCTGGCGGTGATCTTAATTGTGACGATGTGGGAAAAGCTCGATTTCCAGGCGCTCAAAACCGTGTTCGGCGGCAAAAAGCCCATCCAAATTATCCTGTTTTTTCTGTGCGCCGCTGCAACGGTTTTTCTCGAACTGCCCTATGTGATGCTTCTGTTTGCTGTTGTAACAATTTGCTCAGCGCTGCGTATGCGGAAAAAAAGGTGAAAACCTGATAAAATTCAGATTGCTTTATGAAACGGATTCTATTATAATGAATAGCAAATACAAGTGGAAAGGTGGTGAAAGGTTGATGCGTCCGGCGAAAGAGACAGCTTGGAATTTGGCCGTGCGAAACGATATATGCTGCAAGGAGCTGTTTCCGGGCAGCGATATCGTCCGCAGCTACACATTCAAAACAGCCGCGCCAGGGGGCAGTCTGCCCTTTTGGCAAAATTGAACCATATGCTGACGGCAGCTTTTGCCGCAGCAGGGGAGAAGTCTGCCCTTTTTGCAGAAAAGCCGGATTGTTTTGAATGCCTTTCACCATATTTCGTCTGGGCCGCATAACCAGGCCCAAACGGAATGAATGGTACCCTGTGCAGTCAAAACGATCTGCACAGGGTATTTTTATGCCCAAATTCGATTGTTCTAAGGATGCGTTGCATATTGAATAAAAAATGTTCACTAAGCTGAGAAAAAGCATGGTTTTGCGTCTTGAGACGCAAAATGAGGGCTATATTGTACGGCCCTCAAGTGGTTTTGGGGGGTCTGTTGAAAAATCTTACATGTTGCAACAGCCCCAGGGAAGGAATGATTTTCATATGATTTTAAAATATAGCCAAACGATGCGTATGGCGATGCGCGCCCAGACGAACGGCGGCATTTTCTATCTGCTCCCGAATATAGCCGTTCGGCTCGTGCATTTGATCCCGCTGCTATTCCTTTGGTCCGTTTTATCAAGGAGCGGCGTAGAAACCGGCATGACGCTGAAGCAGATGCTTTCCTATACCTATCTCAATGCGATATTGGCCGATTTATTGGTGGTGCAAACCTTTGCATCGAGCTGGTGCTATGAAGGGGAGCTACACAGGCTCTATCTCCGCCCGACCCCTATTTTTGGCGGGATCGTGGCGGAAACGGTAGGCGGATGGATCCCGATGCTGCTTTTCTTCTCCCTTCCGCTGCTGTGCGCCGCGCCGTTTTTGGGGATTTCGGTTTTGCCGGCAAGCCCTTGGTTTTTTCCCAGCCTGCTGCTCTGTATCTCACTCGGGTTTGCGATTGACTTTCTGTTTGCCTGTGTGGCGATTGAGCTGCGCGGCATCTCCTGGCTTGCCCATGTGATTCGCACAGCGATCGTGGCGCTTTTCTCCGGCACTGTGCTGCCCTTTCGGTTGCTGCCGTTTGGGTTAGCGCGTGTGTTTGAACTACAGCCCTTCGGCAGCCTCGGCGGTGCGCCGCTGGCATTGTTTGTCGGCACGGCACGGCCTGAGCGCATTCTGTTGGCACAGGTGTTCTGGAACCTGACGCTCTGGCCCGCGGCTATTTTATGGTTTTGCAGATCACGAGAGAGCTGGTGAGCTTTGGTTGGATAGGCAGAAAATATCCCTCAAACAATTTTTATCGCTGTATGTGCTGTATGCCAAAATGGATTTTGCCTGGCTACTGCGGGACCGAGTGTTTGCGTCCCTTGCAATCCTGTCGGACGTGATATCCAATCTCTCCTCGATCGCGGGCATATTTCTGCTGGCATGGAAATTTGGAGGGATCGGCGGAATGAGCCGGTATGAAATTCTATTTATGCTCGGATACACCTCCCTGATGACGGGGATTTATCAGGTGTTTTGCTCCAGCAATAACGTTGGGCATATCAGCCGCCGGATCGGGCGCGGCCAGGTGGATCACATGCTGATGCAACCGCTCCCCTTGCCGGTGCAGCTAATGACAGAGGGCTTCATCCCGTTTTCAGGGAGCAGCAACCTGGTTTCCGGCGCGGCGCTTCTCTGCATTGCCGTTGCAAAGCTCGGCATCCGGCCGCCGTGGTGGTGGGCGCTGGCGCTTGCCGGGCATTTGGCCGCTACGGTTGCGATCCTGGTTGCCTCCTCTTACCTTGCCTCTAGCGTGGCCTTTTACGCGCCTGCCCAAGCGGAGGAAATTTCAACTTATGTAATCGATGCGCAATGCAGCCTGGCGCAATTCCCACTCTCCGGCATGCCGCTTGCGTTGAAAGCGCCTCTGCTGACGGTGTTTCCCGCGGGGCTGCTGGGCTGGTTTCCATCGCTTGCACTGCTTGGGAAACCGCCGTTCGACCTGCCGGGCTATTACCCCGCAATCATTGCGGTGGCGCTCGCCGCATGCGCGGCTTACTTTTTCAGGAAAGGATTGCATTACTATGTTAAAAAAGGGATCAACCGCTACCTCGCCATCGGACATCGCCGTTGACGTGCGGTCTGTTGTGAAGGTGTTTACCCAATCCCAGCGGGAGAATGCCGGGAACGGCGTGCTGAAAAGGCTCGCAAGGCCTGAGAAAAAGCGCGTGTATGCGCTTGATAATGTGACCTTCCAAATCCGGCGCGGCGAGTTCGTCGCCTATGCCGGGCCGAACGGGGCGGGCAAGAGCACAACGATGAAGTTACTCTGTGGCATGCTTTTGCCAACGGATGGGAAAGTCTCCGTGCTCGGCCTGTCGCCTGAAAAAAACCGGATTTCGCTCATGAAGAGGCTCGGCGTGCTGTTCGGCAACCGGACGGAGCTATGGTGGGATCACCCTGTTATGCAGAGCTTCGCGTGGAAAAAGGCCGTGTGCAGATTCCGGAGAATGTCTATCGGCGGAATTTGGAGATGGCAATTGAGCTTTTGGATTTGAAGGATCTTTTAAAGACCTTTGCGCGGGAACTATCGCTCGGCCAACGGATGCGGGCGGATATCGCATGATGCTCCTGCACGCCCCGGAGGTAATCCTACTGGATGAGCCAACGCTGGGGCTGGACGTCGTTGCCAAGCGGCAGATGATGCATTTTTAAAAACGGTCAATCGGGAAAACGGAGTGACGATCATTGTGACCAGCCATGATATGGACGATCTGGAGGAGATGGCAGAGCGCATTCTGATGATTTCTGCGGGCAAGATTGCATATGACGGAGACTTTGATGGCCTGCGCGCCTTGACGGGCCGCCCTTCCCGACTCCGGCTAACGGTGGATAGCGTCTGCCCGCCCGACCTGCCCATTGGGCACCTTCTATCAGAGGAAAAGGGCGTTTGCGAATATGAATTGGATTTATCCTCTATACAGGTGCATGAATTGCTTGCACAGCTTTCAACGCTACACGGCATCCGGGATTTGGAAATCCAAAAAGCGCCGATCGAGCAGGTGATTGCGGAACTGTTCCGCGCCTGGCGGTAACGGCGCGGCAGCGGCCCCACTTTGCCTCTCATCCGCTATGACGGCGCACTGCGGGGCCGGGCTGCCACGTTCTGTCGAAAAAGGCAGCGGGCAGAGCGCTTTTTTCGGAACGGATGCCGTTTGCTTTCCGGTCGGAAATCGTGTATACTAAATAAAAAGGCAGATCCGGGCGGATGTTGTTCGGGGCGAAATCAAAGTCGCTCCCCATACGGGGAGCGTGGATTGAAATGGAGAAGGTTTTCTGGATGGGGCGGCAGGCGGCTTCCCCGCCCAAATGGCCCCAATGGAGAGGATGAGAATCAGATGATTTTAACAGTCGACATCGGCAACAGCAATATCACGATGGGGGTATATCGGGAGAATGATCTCCTATTCGTTGCCCGCCTTGCGACAGACCGTTCCCGCACGGGCGATCAATACGCGGTGGAGCTGAAATCCATTTTTGCGCTTTATGATGTGGTGCCGAAAGATTTTGAAGGCGCGATCATTAGCTCCGTTGTGCCGGAGCTGACTGCCGCCGTGCGCAAGGCCACGCAGATGGTCACGGGCCATGTGCCGCTTCTCGTTGGGCCGGGCCTGAAAACCGGGCTCAATATCCGCACGGATACGCCCGGTATCCTTGGCGCGGATCTGGTGGTGGGTGCGGTGGCCGCCATCCACACTTACGAGCTGCCTTGCCTTGTGATGGATTTGGGCACGGCAACAAAATCAGCGTCCTTGATGAGCAAGGCACCTATCTTGGCTGCACGATTTCTGCGGGCGTTGGCATTTCACTGGATGCGCTTGCAACCCGCACTTCGCAGCTTCCGCACATTAGTATTGAGGCGCCGCATCATGTGATCGGCACGAACTCACCGGACTGCATGCAGTCCGGCACGGTGTTCGGCACCGCCGCCATGCTTGACGGCCTGTGCGATCGTATTGAGGAAGAGCTCGGCAGGTCGGTGAAAACGGTCGTAGCGACTGGGGGCCTTGCAAAGGAAATCGTTTCCAACTGTAAGCGGAAAGTCCTTTACAGAGAAAATCTGCTTTTGGAAGGGCTTAAGCTGATTTATGATAAAAACACGTCGAAAGGCGGCCGCGGCATGCAGCGTTGATTGCTGAAATTGCCACTTGACAGGAATTGATTGTAAGGTTAAAATACTTTACGAATTGATTCCAATGGAAAAAATCATATTTTAGCTTATTTTTCCGCAACACTGGTTTAAAAATTGCTTTTCAATATTTTTTTGCCAAATTTTGCGCTGCATCTTCCTTGGGGGAGAGCAGCAGCAAGGAGGAATATAAAATTGAAAAAGAATACCCTTGCGAGGACGATGCGCCTCGCGCAGCTCGCCATGCTGATTGCCATCCAGGCGATCCTAACCTTCACCCCGTTGGGCTTTATCATGATTCCGCCGATCTCCATCACGATCATGCATATCCCCGTGATTATCGGCGCGGTGACGATGGGGCCGTTGTTCGGCGGGATTCTGGGTGCTTCCTTTGGCGTGATGTCAATGCTCAAGGCAACCTTTGCCGCTGCGAGCCCGGCGGATATTATCTTTTCCCCCTTTATCAGTGGAACGCCGGTGCAGTCGCTGATTCTGTGCGTCGTGCCGCGCATCCTGCTCGGTGTGATCGCCGCATGGCTGTTTATCGGCCTGAAGAAGCTCATCAAAAACGAAACAGCTTCGATCGGCCTGAGCCGCTGGAATTGCCACGCTGTGCCACAGCGCGATGGTGCTCGGCCTGATGTGGTTTCTCTTCGATTCTCTTCCGCTCAAGGAAGTATTTGCCACGATGATGTCGCTCAACTGCCTTTTGGAGATCGCGATGGCTGTCGTCGTCGGCATGGCGGTATGCAAGCCGCTGCTGGTCTATCTCCGTAAGCAAAAGCTGATCCAAAAATAGGGGCTAAATCGGCCACGCACCCGGTTGGATATCCGAGATATCGCTTTTTGATGGATCGGCTGGCTAGCTGGGTATTATAAATAAGGAGAACACGCGCCGTAAATTTGCACTTTTGCATTTTATGGCGCGTTTTGCTTTTAATTGATATCAAAATCGTTTTAAGCGGAGCTATCAAACCAATTTGCCGGAGGGGGAACGGGGAGCCCGTCCGAAAAGGACGAACTCCCTACAGGCCAATCAGCTGGATTCAGTGTTTCTGAAAGGGTGGTTCGATACCGAAACGAAACCTGGCATCTTTTTTGAAATTACACCGGCACGGATTCCCTTCTGCACGATAAATCGCTACGTTTTTTAAGTCGTATATGACAGACCACACCGTATCTTTCCCTGTGCTTCTGTCGTATTGACATAAAAACCCGTCCTTTCCCGCTAAAAGCTCCTGTGCCGATTGGATTCCGATTTGCCCTCTCTTACGCTCCAGTGCATTTTTGAGCGTTTGATATCTTGTCTCTGCCTGCCAGTTATCAATTTCTGGGTTTGTAAACGAAGCCATCGCTTCCGAATGAAAGACATTGGTGGCGTAGACATAGGGGCGCCCTTCAGATGGCCGGATGATTTCTATTTTCTCTGCATTACACTCTACAACGGCAATCTCTCCTATGCGATCTGCTATCGTTAGCGTTTGGGCCGAGGCGATAGGAATTTCTTGAATGTAGTGAATTCGCCTCGTTGGTTGATTTGCATTTTTCCAAGATGAACCGTAACAGCATCCCTGCATTGAGCCCTGGCTGAATGGCGTGAGGATAAACCGCGGTTAGGCCGGCAGCAAGCCCTTGTTCGTTTATGCCGTCCTCCAGTTCGAGAAATGCTGTCGTATTTCCTGTAAATCCATAGGAATCAGCGTCAATATGATAAATGACATTTAAATTATATTTTTCTAGTTCAGTTAAAAAATCGCTGTTTCTTCCGAACAGAATCGTTTCATGATCTGCCACTGCAAAACATGAGCAATGGCAGGCGGGCGGCATGGCATACATGCTGAATAAAACAGCTTGGAGCATTTCAGCCTCACAATGCTGCCCATCCGCCAAGCCCTGGATTTCTTCTAATATTTCTGGAAAGTATTTTTGATAAACGGGAACACAAGCCAAAGCGAACGCCTTTCGCTCTTTCTTTATTGGAAAAGGAAGGTTGTTTAAAATAAAGTGGCCGTGCTTTTCCAAAAGGGACCCCCAATGAAACCCGATTTCGTAGTGTGTCCCTTTCAAATGTGCATGATACATGATTATTTCGCTCCTTCATCTGTCACAATAAAGAGCGGCCGGCAACTCTATTTCAAAGGATAATGGAATAAAAATTTTATGTCAATATCTGCTTTTGGATTTGGAATATCACCTCAAACTGTCCCTTAGAATGTATACTGATGAAAGTGAGGGGAGGTTGACGCAGCATATTGTAGAAAGGAAGTGGTTCTTGCCGCCTTGAAAAGCACGAAATAGATGGTATAATAACAATGAATAAGCATGCGTGCGGCTTTGCGCATACCTCAATTTTCAGGAGGAATCATCAATGGACAACACAGAGAACAAGAAATTTTATATCACCACGCCGATCTACTATCCGTCGGATAATTTACACATCGGCCACGCTTACTGCTCCGTGATGGCGGATACCATGGCGCGGTATAAACGGATTCAGGGGTACGACGTGATGTTCCTCACCGGCACGGACGAGCACGGCCAGAAGATTGAGGAAAAGGCGAAGGCCGCGGGGATCACGCCGAAGCAGTATGTCGACCATGTCGTATCCGGCATTAAAGACCTGTGGAAGCTGATGGATATCTCCTATGATAAATTCATCCGCACGACGGACGATTATCATGAAAAGGCCGTTCAGAAAATCTTCAAGCAGCTCTATGACCAGGGCGATATCTACAAAGGCTCCTATGAGGCTGGTACTGCACGCCCTGCGAATCCTTCTGGACGGAGACGCAGCTCGTCGACGGCAAGTGCCCGGACTGTGGGCGCGAGGTCAGGCGCACGTCCGAGGAGGCGTATTTCTTTCGCCTTTCCAAATATCAGGATCAATTGATCAAGCTTTTTGAGGAGCATCCGGAGTTTCTAGAGCCCGCCTCCCGCCGCAATGAGATGCTCAACAACTTCATCAAGCCGGGTCTGGAAGACCTGTGCGTGTCCCGCACGTCGTTTACCTGGGGCGTGCCGGTCACATTCGACCCGAAGCATATCGTCTACGTCTGGGTGGATGCGCTCTCCAACTATATCACCGCGCTTGGCTACGGCTCGGAGGATGATAGCCTCTATCAGAAATACTGGCCTGCGGATATCCATCTCGTCGGCAAGGAGATCGTGCGATTCCATACCATCATCTGGCCCGCCATGCTCATGGCGCTGAACCTGCCCCTCCCCAAGAAGGTGCTCGGCCACGGCTGGCTGATCCTGGAGGGCGGCAAGATGAGCAAGTCGAAGGGCAACGTCGTCGATCCGGTGGTGCTCTGCGAGCGCTACGGGGTGGATGCAATCCGCTACTTCCTCCTGCGCGATATCCCGTTCGGCTCGGACGGCACCTTCTCCAATGAAGCGCTCATCACGCGCATCAATTCCGACCTTGCCAACGATCTCGGCAACCTCGTCTCCCGCACGGTGGCGATGGTTAACAAATATTTCGGCGGCACGATCCCTACGGAACGCACGGCTGGGGAATTCGACGAAGACCTGATCGCGCTTGCAACTGCTACAAAGGCGAAGGTGGAGGCCTACGCGGATGAGATGCAGTTCTCCCAGGCGCTTACGGAGCTGTGGGCGCTCATTTCCCGGACGAATAAATATATCGATGAGACGGCCCCGTGGGTGCTCGCGAAGGATGAGGCGAACCGCGCCCGTCTGGCGGCTGTGATGTACAACCTCTGTGAGGCGATCCGGATTATTTCCATCCTCGTCTCCCCCTTCCTGCCGCACACCGCGCCGAAGATTCAGGCGCAGCTCGGCGCACCTGCGGCTGTGCTCTCCTGGGAGCAGGCGGGCGAGTGGGGCCTGCTGCCGGCTGGCTTTTCGGTGCAGAAGGGCGAGATCATCTTCCCACGCATTGATATCGCCAAGGAGCTCGCGGAGCTGGAGGCGCAGCAGAAGGCTGCCCGCGAGGCGAAGGAACAAGCACAGCAGAAGGCGGAGGGCGTCGCCCAGATTTCAATCGATGAGTTTGCAAAGGTTGAGCTGCGCGTGGCGGAAGTGAAGGATTGCGAGCCGGTCAAGCGCGCAAAGAAGCTGTTAAAGCTCACGCTGGATGACGGCAGCGGAACGCCGCGCACGGTAGCATCCGGCATTGCGCAGTGGTACAAGCCGGAGGATTTGATCGGGCATAAGGTGGTGCTGGTGGCAAACCTGAAGCCTGCGGTGCTCTGCGGCGTGGAGAGCCAGGGCATGATCCTTGCCGCGGACTGCGCAAAGGATGATGTGAAGGTTCTCTTTGTTGATAACATGCCAGCAGGGGCAAAAATCCAGTAAGAATTTCGGGTGGCGCAGGGCAGAAATGCATTGCGCCGCTCGTTTGATTCTGTTTATTAGGAGTGATGAAATGGAGATGGAGACGCTTTTCATCCGGGGAATTCCGCCGTGGTGTGGGGAGAGTTGTCTCACCACGTATTAATCGCGGTGCATGGCAATCTTTCGCATAAGACGGATACCGTGATTCGGCTTCTGGCTGAGGCGGCAATACCGAAGGGCTTGCAGGTGCTCAGCCTCGATCTGCCGGAGCATGGAGACCGGCCAAAGGGAAACCCGCCCTGCAAAGCGTCAGCGGCGAAAGCAGACTTGGGGCTTGTGATGGAATATGCAAAATCCCGATGGCGAGAAATCAGCCTCTTTGCCTGTAGTATGGGGGCGTATTTCAGCCTGCTGGCATATCCGGACGAAACCATTCGCCAGTGCCTGTTTTTGTCCCCGGTTGTAGATATGAGGCGGCTGATTGAAAATATGCTTCGCTGGTCCAATCTCAGCCAGCAGCGGCTGGCTGCGGAGGGGGAGCTTGTGACGGCAGCCGGACAAACGCTATATTGGGACGATTACTGCTTCATCAAAGCACATCCTGTGACCCGATGGGAACCGCAGACGGAAATTCTATATGGCGAAAACGACGGTTTATGCGAACGGGCTGTGCTGGACGCGTTCGTCCAGCGCTTTGACTGCCGCTTGCAGGTGGTGAAGCAAGGGGAGCATTGGTTCCACACGCCGGAGCAGCTGGCGGTTTACCGGAACTGGTTGGAGAAACGGATCGAACCAGCTTCCAGTGAATACGATTTGAAAGGGGAGAGCGAATGCTGACGGAAACCTTTGACCGGTCGGAGGAGATCATTCGGCCAGAGATGATATACGGAAAACGGAAGAAGCTGTGCGATATCTGCATCATCACCTTCTCGCAGCATGTGATCGAATATGCGTTGCAAAAATATGACTGTAAAAAGGTCATATCGCTTGAAAGCACGGGGGGTTCTATCCCGATTTATATCATGACATATCAGGAAAAGGAGCTTGCCCTTTATCAGTCGATGATCGGCGCTCCCGCGGCGGGCGCCTGCCTGGAGGAGGCGCGTTGCCTGACGGGTGCATCTCACTATATCATGTTCGGCTCCTGCGGCTGCCTGCATGAGGAGATCACCGCCGGAAAGCTCATCGTTCCCACACAGGCATATCGGGATGAGGGGCTCTCCTACCACTACGTGCCCGCTGGGGATTATCTGCCGCTCCCAAATGCCGGGCGGGTGGCCTCGTTTTTCGAGCGGAAGGGTATCCCGTTTGTCACCGGAAAAACCTGGACGACGGATGGGCTATACCGCGAAACGCGCGCGAATATGAGCAAGCGAAAGGCGGAGGGCTGCCTGACTGTCGAGATGGAGTGCGCGGGGCTTCAGGCGGTGTGTAGTTTCCGGGAGTTGCAATACTATGCCTTTCTCTTCGGCGGCGATCTGTTGGATGCTGCGGAGTGGGATGTTCGGATTCTGGGGAATCACAGGGAAAAAGATTGCCAGATCGAAGGCTTCCGCATTGCGCTGGAATTGGCGCACGCGCTATCAATGTTATTCAGTTTGGAATAAGGATGGTTTCATCGAATGGATTCACTGATTTTTGATTCGCCCGCGATGCAAACACCGCGTGTGACACCAAATTCACCTATCATCTTTGACTCTCATGCGCACTATGACGACCGCGCCTTTGACGGCGACCGTGAGGCGGTGCTTTCCACCCTGCCGGGGGCCGGGGTTTGCGGAGTCATTAACTGCGGCGTCGATATTCTCTCTTCCCAAAAAGCGCTTGCGCTCGCCGCGCAGTATCCCTTTCTCTGGGCAGCGGTTGGCATCCACGGGCAGGAGGCGGGCCGGGCAAAGCCGGGCGATCTTAACCGCTTACTGCCACTTTTGGAGGAGCCGCGCGCGGTGGCACTCGGAGAAATCGGCCTCGATTACCACTATGATGACGGTGCGCCGCGCGAGGTGCAGCGGGAACTGCTCGAGCGGCAGCTCCAAATTGCCGTGGAGCGTGATATCCCGGTAATTTTGCACGACCGGGAGGCGCATGAGGATATGTGGAGACTCTTGCAGAAATATCAACCCCGCGGCGTGATGCACTGCTTCTCCGGCAGTGTGGAGATGGCGAGGGATCTGGTGGGCATCGGCATGTATATCGGCCTTGGCGGCGCAGTGACCTTCAAAAATGCGCGCCGTCCAATCGAGGTGGCGGCCTGGGTGCCGGAGGACAGGCTGCTCATCGAAACGGACGCCCCCTATATGACGCCCGCACCGTTTCGCGGCAAGCGCAATTCCTCGGCGCTCATTCCTTACACGGCGGAGAAAATCGCCCAGGTGCGCGGGATGACGCCGGAGCAGGTTTTGCGGATGACGAGAGAGAATGCGGAGCGATTGTTCGGCGTTGTTTGCCCGGCATGATGCATAGAACCGAGAGAACCAAATTGCTTTTTCACGCTTCAGCCATAAATAATGGTGGCTGAAGCGTGATTTTTTCGACTGGAGGACTTACAACACACGATTTTCTGAAATGTTGACAGGATGATGTCAATATAATTACGCTAGAATAAAAACATCATTTCAGAAAACTGAAAAGAACAAACCAGAAAGAAACAGCATGTCTGCGCAGGCCGGCTTCCAACAATTTGCATGCGACGCTCCTTGACTTTTTTCACAAATCTGGTATGATATCGAGGGAACAAATGTTTAGAGCCGCTGCGCTTAGGGAGGTCTGTGTATGGCACAGAAAAATTTGTTGGTAAAAGGTGCCCGTGAGCACAACTTAAAAAATGTTGATATTGAAATCCCGCGCGATAAGCTTGTTGTTTTTACGGGACTTTCCGGCTCCGGAAAATCATCGCTGGCCTTCGATACGATCTATGCGGAGGGCCAGCGGCGCTATGTGGAGAGCTTATCCTCCTATGCGCGCCAGTTCTTAGGCCAAATGGAGAAGCCGGATGTGGATTCGATCGACGGGCTTTCTCCGGCGATTTCGATCGATCAGAAAACCACCTCTAAAAACCCACGCTCTACGGTTGGCACGGTCACGGAAATTCATGACTATTTGCGCCTGCTGTATGCCCGCGTTGGCATTCCGCACTGCCCGGTCTGCGGCAAGGAGATTAAGCAGCAAACAGTGGATCAAATCGTGGACCGCATTATGGCGCTTGATGAGGGCGCGAAAATCCAGGTGCTCGCGCCGGTGATTCGCGGGCGCAAGGGCGAGCATAGTAAGGAGCTGGATGCGGCACGCAAATCCGGCTATGTGCGCGTGCGTGTAGACGGCAGCATTTATGACCTCTCTGAAACGATCAAGCTTGATAAAAATAAAAAGCATAACATTGAGGTGGTGATTGACCGCCTGGTGATTGATGAGGAAATTCGCGCTCGGTTGGCGGATTCCGTTGAGACGGCCTGCGCCCTCTCCGGAGGCATTCTGCTTATCGACGTGGTGGGGGGAGAGGAACTGCTCTTCTCGCAGAATTACGCATGTCCGGAGCACGGCGTGAGTATTGAAGAGCTGACTCCGCGCATGTTCTCCTTCAACAATCCTTTCGGTGCGTGTCAGACCTGCTCCGGCCTCGGCATTTTTATGAAAGTTGATCCGAAGTTAGTCATTCCGAACCCGCGATTGTCCATTCGGCAGGGGGCAATCAAGGCCAGTGGATGGACGGCAGCGGAAGGCGGCACGATTGCGCAGATGTATTTTGAAGCGCTGGCGGAGCACTATCACTTTTCGCTGGACGAGCCGGTCAACAAGCTTTCCAAAGAAGCGCTCGATGCAGTGCTCTACGGCACGAAAGGCAAAAAGATCAAAATGCATCGCCGCAGCGAATATGGTAGCGGCACTTATACCACGGATTTTGAAGGCGTGATTCCTAATCTGGAGCGCCGTTACCAGGAGACAAGCAGCGAATGGTCGCGGGCGGAAATTGAGCAGGTGATGAGCGCGAAGCCCTGTCCGGATTGTGGCGGCGCTCGGCTGCGGCCGGAGTCGCTTTCTGTCACGGTGGGCGGTATCAATATTGATCAGTTCAGCCATAAATCCATCACCGACGCGTTAGAATTCGTCAATGCATTGCGGCTCACCACGCGCGAGCAGATGATTGCGAAACAGATTCTCAAGGAGATTCGCAGCAGGCTGCAATTTCTCTCAAGCGTCGGTCTTGATTACCTGATGCTTTCACGGCCCGCCGGCACGCTTTCGGGCGGCGAAAGCCAGCGCATCCGGCTCGCGACGCAGATCGGCTCCTCGCTGATGGGCGTTTTATATATTCTGGACGAGCCGAGCATTGGCCTGCACCAGCGGGATAACGACCGGCTGCTGGAAACGCTCAAGCACCTGCGCGACCTGGGCAATACTTTGATTGTGGTGGAGCACGATGAGGATACGATGTATGCTGCGGATTATATTGTAGATGTTGGCCCCGGCGCGGGTATCCACGGCGGAGAGATCGTCTGTGCGGGCACGGTCGATGAGATCAAGGCCTGCAAACGGTCGCTAACCGGGCAGTATCTCAGCGGCGCGCGGTTTATCCCGATCCCGGAGAAACGGCGCCAGGGTAACGGCAAGTTCCTCAAGGTGGTCGGCGCAAAAGAAAACAACCTCAAGGGCATTGACGTGACGATCCCGCTAGGCGAGTTTGTGTGCGTAACGGGTGTGTCCGGCTCCGGCAAATCGTCTCTGGTCAATGAAATCCTTTATAAACGGCTGGCGAATGAATTAAACGGCGCGAAGCGCACCATCGGTGCGCATCAGGATATGGTGGGCATCCAGCATCTCGATAAAGTGATTGATATCGACCAGTCGCCCATCGGACGCACGCCGCGCTCCAACCCTGCAACGTATACCGGTGTGTTTACGGATATCCGCGAGCTGTTTGCCTCCACGCAGGAATCGAAGATGCGCGGCTTCAAATCGAACCGCTTCTCCTTCAACGTGAAGGGCGGACGCTGCGAGCCTGCCAGGGCGACGGCATAGTAAAAATTGAAATGCATTTTTTGGCGGATATCTACGTGCCCTGCGAGGTCTGCAAAGGCGCACGATATAACCGTGAGACGCTGGAAGTGAAATATAAGGGTAAAAATATTTACGATGTGTTGGAGATGACCGTGGAGGAGGGGCTGGAATTTTTTTCCGCCGTGCCGAAAATCCAGCGTAAGCTTCAAACACTCTATGACGTGGGGTTGGGCTATATCAAAATTGGCCAGCCTGCGACCACGCTTTCCGGCGGCGAGGCACAGCGCGTCAAGCTTTCGACCGAGCTTTCCCGCCGCGCCACGGGGCGCACGATTTATATTTTGGATGAGCCGACGACGGGTCTGCACACGGCGGACGTGCACCGCCTAATCGAAGTGCTGCATACATTGGTGGAAAATGGTAATTCGGTGCTGGTCATCGAGCATAACCTCGACGTGATCAAAACCGCCGACCATATCATTGACCTTGGCCCGGAGGGCGGCGACAAGGGCGGCATGATCGTGGCAGAAGGCACGCCGGAAGAGGTGGCGAGGGTGGAGGCTTCCTATACGGGTCGGTATCTCAAACGGATTCTGGAGCGGGGATAATAGGTGAGGATCTCTAGCGCAGACGAACTTCGTACGAAATTTGCCAGATATGAATCTGTGAAATCACTCCAGTAACGCCCAGCCTTGCAGAGTGCTTGGGCAGAAAAAACAAAAACGGCGCAAAACGTGACTGCACATTTTGCGCCGTTTTTTCATTGAAAGTTAATTGGATAGGAAGCGTAACGTTATGTGGCCTTATCGCCGAAGAGGCTTGTAATCCACTTGCCGATCTTGAAGAAGAAGGCGGCGACCCTTGCGAAGAGGCCGGCGACGCCGCCCTGCTCTACGTTTTGGCTTGGAAAATCCAATAAAACAATGAGATTTATACGAAATGAAACTGTAAAAGCGGGAAGGAGCACGCAAATGAATGAAAATTTAATCTTGAAAGATATATCTTTTTCATAAATTTTTTGATAAAATAAAGAATAAAATATGCGGTTTGTGATTTGAAGGAGGAGAATTCGGATGGAAAACAGGTTAACATGGCGCAGCAAAATCGGATACGGCGTCGGTACGATCGGCAAAAGCATGAGCTACGGCCTGGCAAGTGGATTTATCTCTTATTGGTTTTATCAGGTTTGGGCTATCGCCGGCATTTTTGGGCGTCATGCTTTTTGTCGCGCGCCTTTGGGATGGCGTTAACGACCTGCTCATGGGCGCGATTATCGATAGCACGCGTACAAAATGGGGAAAATTCCGCCCGTGGATGGTGATTGGAGCCGTGACCAATGCGGCGGTGACGGTTTTGCTTTTCACCAACCCCGGCTTTCGAGGCGTCGGCCTGTATGTGTATGCGACGGTTTGCTTTGTCCTGTGGGATATGACCTATACGATGATTGACGTTAGCTACTGGGCAATGATCCCGCGCTGACGCTCGATTCCCATGATCGTGATCAGGTTTCTATGCTGCCGCGTATCTTTGGCGGCGCGGCGGGCATTGTGGGCGCGTTTACGCTGCAAATCACAGACAAGCTCGGCGGAGTTGCGAACGGCGGGTTTATGAAGTATGCGCTGCTCACATCTGGGATCTATATCCTGACCGTTTTGATCTGCGCTGGCACGGTGCGAGAGAGAATCGCGCCGCCCCCGCAGCAGAAGGAGGAAAGATTCTCTCTGATCCGCAGCGCAAAAATCCTCTTCCATAACGATCAAGCGCTCGTCATTGTGGTGATTATGATCCTATTCAACCTTGCGATTAATTTAACCAACGCGGTCAATGTGTTCTATTTTGTCTTTGTGATCGGCAGCAAAGATCAATATACCTTCTTTACCATCCTGCTTGGAGCCTCGCAGGCGATCGGGCTGTTGGGATATCCGCTTTTCTCCAAATGGTTTGGCCGCAACCGTGTGAATATTGCTTCGCTTGTGCTGCCTTGTATCGGCTATTTGTTGATGTTCCTTTCTACCCTGTTTTTGCATGGGCAGTTCCTGCCGTTTGCGGCCGCGGCGTTTGTGATGTCCGCAGGCTTTGGCTCCATGGGCGTGATGCAGAACGTGATGCTCGCGGACGCGGTGGATACGGCGAATGGCGCACGGGAGAGCGCAACGAGGGCGTGATTTTTTCGATGCTGACCTTTCTGAGTAAGGTTGCGGCGGGGCTAAGCTCCCTCATTACGATGCTTGGATTTGCTGCCGTTGGCTTTGAGGGAAAGGAAGATTCCGTGGCCACACCGCAGGCGGTGAACTGCATTGAGTTTATGATGTATATCCTGCCGCCGCTGATTCTTCTGGTGGCTCTGGCGATCTATTTCAAAAAAATTCAAGCTCAAGCCCGCTTTGGTCAAGCAGATTTCCCACGAAATTCAGCAGCGGAGGGGAACGGAATATCGGGGTTGATCCTAGTGAACCCGTCTAGAAGGTTGGTTCGCCTGGAGGAACAGGGAAAATCCGCCGTGAAGTGGCACGGCGGATTTTCTAATAATGATTTCCCGAAAGGGATTAGAAGATTTCGAACATACAGAGAAAAGCGAGTTTCTAGATCGTTTTTTCGGATAGCTCGCGTTATGCTACAGCCTTGCTGCCGAAGCCTTTGAAGAGATCGACGATCGCGCGGGCGATGCGGTTGAAGAACGCCATCACCTTTGCAAAGAAACCGCCGATGCCTTCGTTGTTGGACTTGATGCCGAGATTCTCTGCGATGGATTCGCAGAGAGCGACGGATGCGTCCGCAATTGAAAGCGCGTCACCGCCCTGCGCGGCAGCGACGATCGCGCCGATCTCATCGCCATAGCCCATGCCGATCTGATCGCCGATGAGCTTG
>ENA-OQED01000114-OQED01000114.1-human-gut-metagenome-genome-assembly--contig:-NODE-114-length-30975-cov-1.296454_pt1 | contig 30975 bp, 35 predicted proteins | sample MGYA00242790_ERZ504625 | MGnify/ENA primary metagenome ERZ504625 (study PRJEB26092, sample SAMD00036345) | human gut metagenome | host: Homo sapiens | study: EMG produced TPA metagenomics assembly of...
TGCAGGCCATCGGAGCCGTGCGCTCAATCAGGCCGTCAAGGCCGTCGCGATTGCCCGTGGCTTTGTCGCGCCACACGGCGTCGATCTCATCTGCATCCCGGCCTTCACCGACATCAAGATCGACGGGGAAGAGCGCACGGCAATCAAGCTGATCGTGGAGCCCCGCTGAGGCGGCTCTGGTGATGGATCAAGAGACGATTTAGGAGTGAAATCAGGATGCCAAGTGATCTGCATATGCACACGACGTACTCGGACGGCAAATTGACGCCTGAGGAACTCGTGGCAAAGGCGAAGGAGGCTGGCCTCACGTACATGGCCATCACGGACCACGATACCGTGGAAGGGATCAGCCATCTCTACGAGAACGGCCTGTACCCGGCGAGGGGGATACACATCATCCCTGGGATAGAGTTCAGCGCGCATCATCCGACGCGTGAAATCCACATCTTGGGATACAATGTCGACATCTATTACGGAGAACTCGTCGATAAGCTCAACGATGTCACAGAGGCGCGCTGGACGCGCTTCAGCGAGATGGTGGAGAAGCTCCAGCATCTCGGCTATGAGATCAGCGAGACAGAGGTCCTGACGATTGCGGCACGAGCCGTTCCATCAGTCGCTCTCACATCGGCCGCGTCCTCGTCAAGAAGGGGTATTTCCCGACGGTCCGTGATGCCTTTGAAGCGATGCTCATGAAGGGCAAGCCCGCCTATGTGCCGCATTATCACCTCGAGGTCGAGGACATCATCGGCCTCATCAAGGCGGCTGGCGGTACTCCCGTGCTCGCGCACCCGAAGCTCATCGGCGACGACAGGCTTGTCGAGGAGCTCTGTTGCCGCGGCATCGAGGGCCTCGAGGTCTTCTATCCGCAGCACGATGAAGCCGACACAGCGCGTTACCTCGACATGGCGAAGCGCTATCAGCTGCTCGTGACGGGCGGCTCAGATTACCATGCTTCGCGACGCGCTACCCGCAGGACCTCGCGTCTTCACCATCGATGACTGCTGGGCGGAGAAACTATACCGCCCGGCCCAGAAACTCTGAAAGCAAGGGGAAAAAGATGGATGTCATTGCCTTAGTCGGTCCGAGTGGGACCGGAAAGAGTCATCGCGCGCTGATTGTCGCGCATAAGAATGGTGCCGATGCCATCATCGATGATGGCATCCTCATCAAGGACGGCAAGATCTTGGCGGGTCACTCTGCCAAGAAGGAGCAGAACAAGATCATGGCCGTTCGCCGGGCTATCTTTGTACTGCCGGGTCATGCAGAGGAGGTGCGCAAGGCCATCGAGAACTCGAAGCCGCACCGCATCCTGATCCTCGGCACCTCGGAGAACATGGTCCAGAAGATCACGAAGGCCCTGCGCCTGCCGCCCATCGCGAAGATCATCCGCATCGAGGACATCGCGACGCGGTCGGAGATGGAGAAGGCGCGCTTCTACCGTGTCAAGCAGGGCAAGCACATCATCCCTGTGCCGACGATCGAGCTCAAGCCGCATTTCTCCGGCTATCTCATCGATCCGCTGCAGTCGTTCTTCAAGCGCTCCTCGACGCGGCGCCGCCGCCTCGGCGAGAAGTCCATTGTGCGGCCGGTCTTCAGCTATTACGGCAAGCTCATCATCGACGATTCGGCCATCAAGGGCATCGTGCGCCACGTCATCCTCGCAGAGGGGCCTTTCAGCAAGGTCAGCGATGTGGAGGTCAAGCACCTCTTCGTCGGCAATGAGGACCAGGGACTGCGCATCTCCTGCAACGTCGTGCTGACGTACGGCAACCACATCCCGACGCTCTTGAAGCAGGCGCAGGAGAAGGTCACGAGCCATGTCGAGTTCATGACCGGCATGATTGTCCACGAGGTGGACATCGTCGTCAAGACACTCTACGTACGAGCATGATCGTGCCCCCCGCGAGAGGCTGCGGGGGCTTTTCTTTATCTGGAGGTGACTACTATGAAAGAAGTCAAATCGCCAAAGAAGCCGATGGCCTTTTACTATATCGTCGTCTTGGCCCTGATTCTTCTCTTCAACGAGATGGCCCGGCCTTACATGGAGCAGGCACAGATCGTGCCGGTCGACTACAGCACGTTCATGCAGTCTATCGACGACAAGACGGTCGACCACGTCGAGATCCAGTCGAACCAGATCCTCTACACGGTCAAGGACGACCACAAGAAGTACAAGACCGGCATCATGAACGATCCGACGCTGGCGCAGCGACTGATGGAGTCGGGGGCGACCTTCACACAGGATATCAAGGAGGAGACATCGCCGCTCATGAGTTTCTTCCTGGCCTGGATCCTGCCGCTCTTGATTTTCTTCGCCATTGGCCAGTACATGAGCCGCAAGATCATGGACCGGGCAGGGGGTAACTCGATGATGTTCGGCGGCTCAGGCAATCAGGCGAAGATATACGTGCCATCGTCGGAGGGCATCCACTTCAGTGATGTGGCTGGCGAGGATGAGGCCAAGGAGAACCTCTCCGAGATTGTCGACTATCTGCACAATCCTGCGAAGTACACGAGCATCGGCGCCTCGATGCCGAAGGGCGTGCTGCTCGTCGGCCCTCCGGGCACCGGCAAGACGATGCTCGCGAAGGCTGTCGCCGGTGAGGCCAATGTGCCGTTCTTCTCGATTGCCGGCTCGGAGTTCGTCGAGATGTTCGTCGGCATGGGTGCTTCGAAGGTCCGCGATCTCTTCAAGCAGGCCAAGGAGAAGGCGCCGTGCATCGTCTTCATCGATGAGATCGATGCAATCGGCCAGAAGCGCACGGGCGCGGCGATGGGCAATGACGAGCGCGAGCAGACGCTCAATCAGCTGTTGACCGAGATGGACGGCTTTGAGGGCAACACGGGTGTCATCATCCTCGCGGCGACGAACCGCCCGGATTCTCTCGACCCGGCGCTACTGCGCCCGGGCCGCTTTGACCGCCGCGTGCCAGTCGAACTGCCGGACCTCAAGGGGCGCGAGGATATCCTCAAGGTCCATGCAAAAAAGGTCCGCATGGCAGACGATGTCAACTTCCACACGATCGCGCGCATGGCCGCCGGTGCCTCTGGCGCAGAGCTCGCCAACATCATCAACGAGGGCGCGCTGCGCGCTGTGCGCTCGGGGCGCAGCGAGGTGACGGAGGCGGATCTCGAGGAGAGCATCGAGGTCGTCATCGCTGGCTACCAGAAGAAGAACGCCATCCTGTCGGATGCCGAGAAGCGCACGGTCGCCTATCACGAGATCGGCCATGCGCTCGTCGCGGCTCTGCAGTCGCACTCCGCACCGGTCCAGAAGATCACCATCATCCCGCGCACGTCAGGTGCTCTCGGCTACACGATGCAGGTCGAGCAGCAGGATAAGTACATTCTCTCCCGCGAGGAGCTCGAGAACAAGATCGCGACGTTCACGGCCGCCGCGCAGCCGAGGAGGTCAAGTTCGGCCTCGTCAGCACGGGCGCCTCGAATGATATCGAGCAGGCGACGAAGCTCGCCCGCGCGATGATCACGCGCTACGGCATGAGCGAGGAATTCGACATGGTCGCCATGGAGACGGTCAACAACCGCTACCTCGGTGGCGACACGAGCCTGACCTGCTCTGCTGCCACGCAGCAGCAGATCGACAAGAAGGTCGTCGAGCTCGTGCGCAAGCAACACGAGAAGGCCATCGGCCTATTGAAGGCCCACATGGACAAGCTTGACGCGCTTGCCTCGTACCTCTACGAGAAAGAGACAATCACCGGCGAAGAATTCATGAAGATCCTCGAAGGTGACAAAGCGGAAGAACCGCAGGTCGAAGCCGCCGAGCAGAAACTCCTCGCAGATGAAGCGAAAGACGACAGGGCGGATGCCGAAAAGGCGAAGAAGCTCGCTTTCCTGCCGGAAGAGGAGCGTGGCAGCGAGACGAAGCCCAATCCCGATGAAGTGAAGAACGATAACGCATAAAGGATGATGACCTGGATGCAAAAAGGCCGCCCCCTTGTTGATGGGGGCGGCCTTTTTGTGTCGGGGCTCATTTCATTGTCGGAGATGTGCAGTGAAGCGTATCAGAGCTTCTTCTCGGTCAGCACCATCTCGAGTGCATTGAGCACGTTGTCGATGTCTTCTGCCGTGATGACGAGCGGCGGCTGGAAGGCCATGACGTTGCGGGCGACGCCGTTCTTGCCGATGATGAAGCCGCGGTCTTTGAGCGTCTCGAGTACATCGTCGAGCTCTGCGGCAGCAGGGCTCTTGTCGGTGTGAACGAACTCAGCACCCGTCATGAGGCCGAGGCCGCGGATATCGCCGATGATGGCGTGGCGCTTCTGGATCTCGCGCAGGCCGGCGCGCAGTTGCTCGCCGCGCTCGCTGGCATTCTGGCAGAGGTCGTGCTTCTCGATGTAGTCGAGCACGGCGAGGCCGGCCGTCGTCGAGACGGGGTTGCCGCCGAGCGTCGAGGCGCCCGGGCGCGTGTAGGTATCGGCAATCTCCGCCGTCGAGATGAAGGCCGAGATCGGAGCGCCGTTGCCGAGTGCCTTGGCTACGGCCATGATGTCCGGCACGACGCCGAAGTTCTCGATGGCAAACATCCTGCCCGTGCGTCCAAAGCCCGTCTGGACTTCGTCGGCGATGAAGAGCGTGTTGTGCTGTGCGAGGATTTCCTTGACGCGCTGGAAGTATCCCTCAGGCGGCACGACGATGCCTGCATTGCCCTGGATCGTCTCCGCGATGAAGGCGCCGGGATGACCGGCCGTTGACGTCTGGATGACGTCCTCAATCATGTTGGCGCAGGCGAGGTCACACGTCTCGCGCTTCTTGCCGAGCGGGCAGCGGTAGCAGTACGGGTTCGGTGCGAAGTGGATGCCGCCGACAGGATTCTCATCCGTGCGCCACATCTGGATGCCCGTCACGCTCATGCCGAGCTTCGTGCGGCCGTGCAGGCCGTTCCGCAGGGCGATGATCTCGTTGTTGCCCGTGTAGATGGAGGCGAGCAGCAGCGCGCCCTCCGTGGCCTCTGAGCCGGTCGAGCAGAAGAACGTCTTCTGCAGCTTGCCCGGCGTCACTTCGGCGAGCTTTTCGGCGAGGTTCACGAAGTTCTCCGTCAGGTAGATGTTGCAGACGTGCTGCAGCGTGCCGACCTGCTCCTGGACTTTCTTCGTGATCTCCGGATTGCAGTGGCCGCAGTTCATGACCGATACGCCTGCGAAGCAGTCGAGGTACTTGCGTCCCTCGCTGTCGTAGAGGTACTGCATCGAGCCGCGGACGAACTGGCGCGGCTCCTTGTAGAAGTGGCCGAGGCAGGGCATGATGTACTTCTTCTTCTTCTCGATGATGGCCTCAGGGCCAAGGTATGTATGTTCAGCCAAGATAATCCCTCCTGATCCTATCATTCTATCATTCGATTTAGATTGAATTCCGGCTCTGGCGGAAGCGGTAGGTGCCGATACCCCACTCGCGCGGGCTCAGGCGCTCTACTTCCTCGAACGCTGCGTGGTCGAAGGCTTCTTCAGCGCTCTTGCCGGCTGCGAGCGCGTCGAGCGCCTCGCGGTAGAGCTTGGTCACGCGGCCCGTGAGTTCGGGCGTGTAGTCCTGCGCCTCAATGCGGTAGGAGGCGAGCCCGTTGAACTTCGCGAGGTACGGGTAGAGGCAGAGGTCCTTGGCGAAGTAGAGATGATTGCGCCCGTACTGGTCAATGCGGATGGCGTGTTTCTCGCCGGCCGTGTCGAGGAGCGCGTAGTGGCGGTCGAGGACCTCCGGGTTGTCGAGCTCGTTGAATTCCGGCAGGCTCATTGCCGGGAAGTCATGGTCACAGATCATCGACTCGTAGGAGCCGTGTACGACCGTCTCGAGCGGCAGTTCTGCCGTCTCGACGATTTCGCGTAGCTGCTCGAATGAGAGCTCGTACGATGTCGCGGCCATGGACAGGCCGTTTTCCTTCAGGAACTTTGCGGCGAGCTGGTTGAAGAGGTTGAAGGAGAGGTCGGCCTGCACTGGCAGATCCGTGATGCTCTGCGCGAGTTTCAGCGAACCGAGGTTGCTGACCATCAGGCCGTCCGGTCTGATCTCGCGCAGCGCCGTGAAGAACTGCTCGAGTTCACCGCACTCGCGGCGCATTGTCGTGCGTGGCGTCGTGACGACGACGCGCGCCTTACCCTTCGCGTAGGCGAGAATCTCTTCGTAGTCGCCGAGCTTCCACGGGCGCAGCGGGCGGAAGGCCTCGCCGCCGACGTAGATCGTATCGGCGCCGCTACGGATAGCTGCCTTGGCCGATTCGACCGTATTGCAGCGCACACTGAGCACGCGGTGCGCTGCATTCTCTTTCTCGATATCGCGTTCCTGGCGTAGCACCTCATCCTGGAAGCCTGCCTCCTTGACCGCATGGCTGAAGAAGCGCGGCTCGCGCTCACCCGTGAAGCCGATGTCTTTCTTGCCCGGCTGGCCGAAGGCGAACGTTGTCGTGAAATCGCGCGCGCGGTTGTCGTAGAGCGTCTTCCAGCCCTCTTCATCTGTCGTGTAGCCGTTCGGATCTGCGATGTAGGCATCGATGGCCTTGCGGTACGTCGAGACGATGCGGCGGATGAAGCCAGCCGGGCGCATGCGGCCTTCAATCTTGAAGGAGAAGACGCCTGCCTGGATGAGCTGCGGGATGGCGCGGTACATGCACATGTCCTTGAGGGCGAGCTTGTAGGCACCGGGGCCATCTTTGTCGAGGACTTCGCCCGTCTTCTCGTCGATGAGCTTGTAGGCCCAACGGCACGGCTTGAGGCAGCGGCCGCGATTGCCGCTCTGACCGAAGAGCACGCCTGAGTGGATGCACTGGCCCGACTCGCTGATGCACATGTCGCCGTGCATGAAGTACTCGACCTCGATGCCCGTGCGCTCGCGGAAGAGGCTGAGCTCGGAGAGCGTCATCTCACGGCCGACGACGATGCGCGTGATACCGTATTCCTTGAGCTTCTCGATGGCATGTTCATTGTGGGTGTTCATCATGACCGACGTGTGCAGCGGGATCGTGATGCCCATCTCGTGCACGAGCTCGAGCACCGCGAAATCCTGTACGAGCAGTGCGTCGGGGCGGATTTCGTTGAGGTAGGCGAGGTATTCGCGCAGCGCCGGGATCTCCTCGTTGCTGATGAGGTTGTTGAGCGTGATGTAGAGGCGCACGCCGTGTTCATGCGCGTAGTCGATGGCCTTCTTCAAGAGCGCATCGTCGAAGTTGAACTCGCCCTCGTGCATGCGCATGTTGAAGTGCTTGCCGCCGAGATAGACAGCATCTGCGCCAGACTCCACGCCAGCGACCAGCGCGTCCCACGTGCCGGCCGGGGCCAGGAGCTCTACCGATTTGCGATTGAGTAACATAGTTGTAAAAATCTCCCTTTTTTGAAAAGAATTCGAAAATAGAACTAAGAATAACAACAGCTACGACAAAAGATGACTTCCAATATTATATCAGGTATTTCCCATTCTATCAATTTCTATCTTTTATATGTGCGATACATGCGATGCATGCGGCAGGGGCAAAGAGGACGATTTGCATTTTCCACGTCGTTGTGCTATATTAAGAGAATCATGACGATGATGAAGAAGAGTATCCTGAGCGCGCATCGACAGGGAGTCCTGCCTGGACTGGGAGCAGGATGGTGTGCACGGGTGAAGTTCGCTTCGGAGTCTCCGCAGGAAAGGGCGGACGCAGGGCTGCGTTAGAGCCGCAAGGAAGCTATAAATCAGGGTGGTACCGCGAATCATACCTTCGCCCCTCGTTTTCGGGGCGGAGGTTTTTTGTTTTTAGGAGGTATACAATGGAGGAGAAGATTGAACAGCTGAAGGCACAGGCTGCCGAGGCTATCAAGAACGCTGCAGGGAATCTCTCGGAGCTCGATGACATCCGCGTCAAGTTCCTCGGTAAGAAGGGCGAGTTCACGACGATCCTGCGCGGCATGGGCGCACTCGCGAAGGAAGACCGTCCGAAGGTCGGCAAGATCGTCAACGAGGCAAAGGCGGAGATTGCACAGCTGATCCAGCAGAAGAACGAGGAGCTCAAGGCACGCGAGATGCAGCAGCGCCTCGAGCGCGAGAAGATCGATGTCACGCTGCCGGGCCGCCAGCAGCCGCTCGGCCACCTGCATCCGCTGACGCTGACGCTCGAGCGCATCAAGGACATCTTTTTCCGCATGGGCTTCTCTGTCGAGGAAGGCCCGGAAATCGAGAAGGACTACTACAACTTCGAGGCGCTGAACCTGCCGAAGGACCATCCGGCACGCGACATGCAGGATTCGTTCTACATCACGGAGGACATCCTCATGCGCTCGCAGACGTCGCCGGTGCAGGCGCGCACGATGCAGAAGAATGAGCCGAACGCGCCGATCCGCATGATCGCGCCGGGCCGCGTCTATCGCCGCGATGAGTACGATGCGACGCACTCGCCGATGTTCACGCAGGTCGAGGGCCTCGTCATCGATGAGGGCATCACGTTCGCTGACCTCAAGGGCACGCTCGAGCTCTTCCTGCGCCAGATCTTCAGCGAGGATGTCAAGGTCCGCCTGCGCCCGAGCTTCTTCCCGTTCACGGAGCCGTCGACGGAGGTCGATATCTCCTGCGTCATGTGCCACGGCAAGGGCTGCAAGGTCTGCAAGGGTACGGGCTGGCTCGAGATCCTCGGCGCCGGCATGGTGCACCCGCATGTGCTGGAGATGAGCGGCTATGATCCGAAGAAGGTATCCGGCTTCGCCTTCGGCATGGGCGTGGAGCGCATCGCGATGCTCTCGTACGGCGTCGACGATCTCCGCCTGTTCTACGACAATGATATGCGCTTCCTGCGCCAGTTCTGAGAGAGGAGATAGAAAATGCAGGTTTCTATTAAATGGTTGAAGGATTATATCGATTTTGACTGGTCGGCAGAGGAACTGGCTGATCGCTTCACGATGGCCGGCGTGCCGGTCGAGAACGTCATCCACGCAGATGAAGGACTCGACAAGGTCGTCACGGGCCGCATCGAGAAGCTTACGAAGCATCCGGACTCGGATCACCTCCAGATCTGCCAGATGAATGTCGGCGAGAAGGAGCTCGTCCAGATCATCACGCGCCGCAGAATGTGGCAGAGGGCCAGGTCGTGCCGGTCGCGATGATCGGCGCGCATCTGCCGAATGGCCTTCATATCAAGAAGGGCAAGCTGCGCGGGCTGCCGTCGAACGGCATGCTCTGCTCGGCCGGTGAACTCCACCTCGACCTCACGAAGCTGACGGAGGAAGAGAAGGACGGCATCTACATCCTGCCGCCGGACACGCCGGTCGGCGTGCCGGCCAAGGATGTGCTCGGCCTCGACGATGTCGTGCTCGAGTTCGAGCTCACGGCAAACCGCGGCGACTGCTTCAGTGTCATCGGCCTTGTGCGCGAGATTGCCGTGCTGACGGGCAACAAGCCAAAATGGCCGGTCATCGCCTGCAAGGAGGATGATGAAGCCAAGGCAGCGGACATGGTCTCGGTCGGCATCGAGGCGCGCGATCTCTGCGACCGCTTCAGCGCGCGCGTCATCAAGAACGTCAAGATCGGCCCGTCGCCTGAGTGGATGCAGCAGCGCCTCGAGGGTGCTGGCATCCGCGCCATTAACAATGTCGTCGATGTGACGAACTTCGTCATGATCGAGCTCGGCCAGCCGATGCACGCCTACGACTACGATGAGATCACGGGCCACACGCTGACGGCCCGTCTCGCAAAAGCGGGCGAGAATCTCCACACGCTCGACGACAGCTCGCGCCTCGCCAAGGGGACGGAGCTCGTCATTGCCGATGCCGAGCATCCGGCAGGTCTTGCCGGCATCATGGGCGGCCTTGAGACAGAGGTCACGGAGAAGACGACAACCGTCGTGCTCGAAGCTGCGTCGTTCAACGGGCCGAGCATCCGCCGCACGGCGCGCGCCTGCGGCCTGCACTCGGAGGCTTCGGGCCGCTTTGAGCGCGGTGTCGATGTGACGAACACGCCGCGCGCACTCGAGCGCACCTGCCAGCTCTTGCAGGACATGGGTGCCTGCACGGTCACGCAGGGCGTCGTCGACTGCTACCCGGAGAAGAAGCAGCCGGTGACGATCGACTACACGACGGACGAGATCAACCGTCGTCTCGGCACGGCTATCCCGGGCGAGGCGATGGTCAAGATCCTGACGTCGCTGGGCTTTGAGGTGGAGGCCAAGGGCAATGAGAGCTACCATGTCACGGTGCCGTCGTGGCGCAATGACTGCACGTACATGGAAGACCTCTCGGAGGAAGTCGCGCGCATCTATGGGTTCGACAACATTGCGAGCACGACGCCTTTCGGGCGCATGGTCCAGGGCAAGCAGAGCGCGAAGCAGAACTTTGTCGACAAGATCAAGCACACGCTGACGAGCCTCGGCATGACGGAAGAGCTGTCGTTCGCCTTCACGAGCACGGACCTCTTCGACAAGCTGCTCGTGCCAGAGGATTCGCCGCTTCGCCAGGCCATCCCCATCCTGAATCCGCTGACGGATGAGGCACCGCTCGTCCGCACGTGCCTCCTGACCTCCATCATGGAGAACGCCGTGCGCAACTTCTCGCGCAAGAACAACGACATCAAGCTCTTCGACGTCGCACCAGTATTCCTGCCGAAACAGCTGCCGCTGACGGAACTGCCGGAGGAGCGCCTGATGGTCGCGGGCCTCATCACGGGCCGCCGCGAGGAAGTCGGCTGGAACCAGGGGAATGAGATGGTTGACTTCTTCGACATGAAGGGCATTGTCGAGGAACTCTTCCGCGCCCTCGGCATCTCGAAGTACACGGTCGAGGCAGGCGAGCACTTCGCCATGCATCCGGGCAAGACGGCCCTCTTCAAGAAGGGCCGCGAGGTGATTGCTTCTGTCGGTGAGCTCCACCCGCAGGCTGCCGAGAACTTCGGCATCAAGCAGAAGGTCTATCTCTTCGAGATGGACCTCGAGGTCCTCATGAAGTACACGGGCAAGAGCTTCCACTTCGAGTCGCTGCCGAAGTACCCGGCTATTGCGCGTGACCTCGCCATCGTCGTCGACGAAGACGTTGCTTCGGCCGATATCGAGCGCGTCATCGCGAAGAACGGCGGCAAGCACTTTAAGGATGTCACGTTGTTCGACGTCTACACGGGCGAGCACGTCGCAAAGGGCAAGAAGAGCATGGCCTTCAACCTGCAGTTCCAGTCGAAGGATAAGACGTTGACGGATGAGGAAGCCGATGCAGCCTTCAAGAATATCCTCAAGGCTGTCGAGAAGCATTTCGCAGCAGAGCTGCGCGCCTGACCGTCAAGAGCATGACAGGAATGACAGCATGACTGGAGGTGCATCGCATGGCTGATGTGGAACAAAAGACACCACAGCGCGTCGTCGTCGAGATCTTCGGCGACAGCTACCCGCTGCGGACAGATGACCCCGAGCGCCTCAAGAAGCTCGCAGCCGGCCTTGACCATCTGATGAAAAAGATGGCGGGCAGCGTCAAGAGCTTCGACGGCACGAAGATCGCTGTGCTCACGGCCCTGCAGATCGTCGATGAGTACGACAAGCTCAAGCATGATTACGATGAGCTCGTCGAACTGCTCGACGAGAAATGAGGAATCCGCATACGGTCCGCAAAGAGGCCGCCCGCAGGGGCGGCCTCTTTGTTTGCCTTCCCTTGGATGATGTGCGTAGCTGAAAAGAATTGAGCGGTCATGGCATCTGTGATAGAATGAGGAAAGACTGATTGGACGCAGAGCATGCGGCCCCTGAAGATAGGAGACAGAAAGAAGATAAAAAGGATGGTGCATCATCATGTCTGGAGAATGTGACAAGAAGTGCGGTCATCGACACGATCGTGCGATGGAGAAGAGACGTGCGGCGCGTTTCATGCTGCCGATGGCTGCTCTCGGACTGATTGCCTGGCAAAGTGCTGCTCTGGCTGCTGTGCCTGCGGCAGCACAGGCGGGGCAGGTTGTACCGGCTGCACAGACGGCAGAGAAGGGACGGGCGGCAGCAGTACCATCTGCACAGCAGGAAGAGCGTGCAGATGCGATGAAGGGAGAGGCTGCAAGCCCTCAAATGCAGCCTCGCGAAGTGTCTGAGACAACTGTGGCAGCTGAGGCAAAGACTGAAGCTGCCAAGGAGAAGCGCAAGGATGTCGAGGTGCAGCTCGAGTATCTCGACGGCCGCTTTTTCAAGAAGCGCAACGTCGATCTCTACAATGTGCACGTCTACCGCCAGTACAAAAAGCTCGGCGCGCTCTCGCTGCACTACGGCCTGACGTTCGAACGCGCGACGGGCTACACGACAGAGGATGATATCTGGCGCGATGCTGAGGCCGTCGGCTTCGGCCCATCTTACATGATGCGCTGGACGAAGCACGTCTCGGGCAAGCTCGACGGCTCCGTCGACGCTTCGGGTAGCCTGCTGGCCTACAACCACGCACATCCGGGCAATGGCCGTGCCTACGGTTTCCTCTGGCGCATCGGCCCGCGCCTGACGTATCACTACACCGACCGCGATTCGTTGAGCCTTGCCTACCTCTTCCATCATTCGTCGAACGGCATGGGCACCCACAATCCGGGCTACAACGGCGTCGGCTTCTCGCTGGGCTTCACGCACTGGTATTGAATCACATAGCTGTTTGCTATTCCCTGAAAGAGCACCTTCTCTTAGAATCGGTATTCTAGAGAGGGTGCTCTTTTTTACGAATAGATATTTGTAATAATATAAATATTTTAAATCTTTGCAGGATTTAGAGGCATCTGCCTAGAAAAATATAAATATCCGCTGGATGTGGACAAGTCGGGTGCGGGAATGTGTACACCGTATCAGCTCCGGAAGGCGGAGCAGAGTATTTGATTCGAGAGGAGGATTCTTTCATGCAAACTCGACAGAATGAAGCAGGTTTCACCTTGATCGGCATGCTGATTGCCGTGGGCATCGTGGCAATCCTCGCGATGATTGCCGTACCGAAATTCACTTCTGCCATCACGTCGGCCAATACGGCCAAGATCCAGTCTGACTTGTCCACACTGGACACAGCGATTGCCGTCTATGAGATCGATACGGGCAAGACGCCGGGGGCAATCGCGGACCTGAAGGATTATCTGCAGGATACGACGATAGCGCCGCCGAAGGGGAAATGCTACTTAGAGGGTGCAGCTACAGAGATCACGGCTAAAGAGTACACAATCGATACGGCGAACAGCAGGGCACTTTGCCAGGGCAAGACCGTCGGTGCATTCACAAAAGAGAAAAGAGCTGCAGATGTGAAACCGGAAAGTGGAAATACTGGTACAGGTGGTTGAGTAATGGCTAAGCAACTGTCCTTACAGGTATGCATCATTATCATGATGATACTGTTTTTGATGTTTGCCGGCCTGTCACTGGTTGACATGGAGTGCCTTGCGATAGCCCGCGGTGGTCTGTTCTGCGTGTTTTTGCTCGCCATGGCAGTCATCGACTTCCGCACAGGACTGCTGCCGGATAAGGGAAATCTCTATCTGGCCGCTCTCGGTCTGGTGATGGCTGCAATCGTGGGCAGTCTGCGGGATGCACTCTTGGGCGCTTTGCTCGGCGCAGCCCTGCTCTTTGCTCTGCGCACGCTGTCACGCGGCGGCATCGGGCTCGGCGACGTCAAGTATGCGGCGGCCTTCGGCATCTGGCTCGGCTGGCAGGGGACATTATTGGCTCTCATGCTGGCCTTTGCTCTCGGGGCCTGCCTGGCGCTCGTCTTGCTCGGCATTGGGCGGCTGGGCCGTCGGGACAGGCTGGCTTTTGGCCCGTTCCTGTCGGCGGGGGCATACCTGAGCTACATCGGCAGTGCGGCATTCTGGTCTGCCTATGAGGTCCTGCTATGAAGGAGCATGGCTCTCTGCTCATCGAGGTCATCATCGCCTGCGCCGTCCTCGCGGTGTTTGCGATGGTGGCGCTGCCGAACGGGCTGGCAATCTACCGCGAAGCGGCAGTGGAGTACGAAGTGCAGTGCCTTCTGAGCGATATCCGCTACATGCGCGAGGTCTCGCGCACGACGGAACGCTGGCCGAAGAGCATGGAGCGGAGAGATGCGTATCAGCTGCCGCTGCGCCGCCAGGCGCAAATGCGATTCCGGCGCGGCGGCTACACCATGCTGGCTGGTTCGGCCGTGCACAGCAGCCATGATTTCCTGCCAGGCATCGTGATCACGGGGCGCTTTGCCACAAGCTCGAGGGACGGCATTGCTCTGACGTTTGGTGATGACGGCCTCTTGGCGACACCGTGCACGATGTTGATCTACATGGAGGGCCATCCGCAGTCGGCGCGCAAGCTGATCCTGAGTGCGGGCGGCCGCTGCCGCGTGGAGAGGAGTGTAAAATGACGCGATGGTCGGATGCGAGCGGCTTTTTCCTGCTCGAGACAATGGGGGTGGCGGCCGTGCTCATCGTGATGGCCGGTGCCTGATGCTTTTCCGCCAGGGTGTGCTCATGGAGGAGCAGACTCGTTTCGAGGCGGCGGCGACTTGCTTGGCGGAGTCAGAACTGGCTCACATCGAGTACCGCGCCGCAGCTGGAACACTGACAGAAGGCGCGTCTGAGCGCAGGGAATACGTCGTGTTCTCACCGGCTGCCATTGGATCTGCCACTGAGGATGAAACGGGAGGTGACTTCCTGCTCCGCACGGATATCCAGCGGATGGAGCAGGAGGGCACCTATCTCGCTGCCGTGACCGTCGCATGGCAGACGCGCGGCGGGCGACAGCACAAACAGTCGTATCAGAGGAGGGTAGGAGTGTATGAAAGGGAGTCGTAACACATCGGGATTCATCCTGCTCGACATGCTCGTCTCTCTGCCCATCCTCGTCTTTCTCCTGGCAGCGATGGGGGCCATGGCAGTCATGGCCTTCCGCGCTGCCTTTTTCATGATGGCGGACAGTGAGCTGCAGCAGGAGGTCCAGATGGCTGTGCGCCAGGTAGCTGAAGACGCGCGGACCTCGTATGCAATCCGAGGCTTCACGAAGGACGAGAAACCCGGCTACACCTTTTATCAGTACCGCTCGCCGGATGAAGCTTCCTCGAGTACGTTCCGCACGCAATACTGGGTCCATAAGGTGGGGTCTGTGGACAAGCTCGTCTGGAAGGATGAGATGCGTCCGCTGACGGGCAATCACTCGCTGGCGGGCGTCGACATCACGGCATTCTCCTGTAGCGAGGTCGCACCGCGCCTGCACGAGATACGGCTGACGGGCAGGAGTCGCGTGACGCGCCACAGCTACACACTTGCCGTCTGTGTCTACGGGCCAGAGCGGATGGATTAGTGAAGGAGGGAAAGGCGATGGGACGGGAGAGCCAGCAGGGGTCGGCTGTCATCTGGGCGCTTCTAGTGACAATATTTGCCATGATGCTTGCCACGGCCGTCTGCTACACAGCCTACAACAGCCGGAAGATGGCGGCCTCATACGAGCGCGAAGTGACACTGCGTTTGGCGGCGGAGGCAGCCTTGCTGGAGGCCTTGCAGCGTGTCGAGAAGGAGCCTGTTCTCGTCGATACAGGCATGATAATCGCGCCGCGCGAGGTCGAGACGGAGAAGGGCACGCTCGTCGTGCAGGCCGCAGCGGAGCAGAAAGCGGGCTCTTACTGGCTCGTCGCTGTGGTGCGCGAGAAGTCGGGTGACGTCTGGCAGCGCCATAAGATCGCGCGAGCCCGCTTAGAGAAGAAGGAGGATGGCTATGTCTGGAAGGGAAGGAGCCGCTGAGGCACGCGGCAGGATGGGGAGTCTGCAGGCGCTCTGCCGCGGCCTGCTGGCAGCGTGGCGCAGCAGAGATGCAGGCCATGAGAGCAGCTGGCTCTGGGATGGGCGTCGCCGCGTTGTCGGGATTGGCCGAGGCCTCCGGAGGCAGGGCACTGCTCTTTGCCGAGCTGCTGGCAGAGGGCGAGTCGTATCAGCTCGTGCGCACGGCAAAAGAGCAGCTTGCAGGCGATGTCACGATGGCGGAGGCCGCTGCCATGCGCGCCGAGAGGGACGGCTGGCAGGCGCTTGACTTTGCAATCTGTCTGTCGGATGAGGTGGTCCGCTTCTACGAGATGGAGCTGCCGCCTCACATGGAAGGAGACGAGTGGCGCGAGGCGGCGCACTGGGAGCTTGACGCGCGCCTGATGGCCGAGGGACTCGATGCTGACGCGTATGCGATGGCTATCGCCGCCAGGGCGAGGCTTCTGTGCTGCTCGCCGCTGCTGAGCATCAGTATCTGGAAGGCATCCAAGCAGGTTTTGCTTCACAGGCATCGCCCTGCGCGGCATGGTTGCTCTTGCACCTGATGATGGCAGCGATGAGGCTCTGCTGGCAGCGCACGGCCTGGAGCTCTTGCCGGCGCAGCGCATGTTCCTGCCGGCCATCGCCGCTGCCCTTGCTGCGCTTTCGGACGAGCCGGTTCTGAGCCTGCGGCTTTGGGGCGAGATGATTCCGAGGCGGCACTTCCGCTACCGTCGCCTGGCCGCTCTCTGCTGCGCCGTGACATTCCTCATTCTCTTTGCCGCGGCTTTTTTTGACACGCGGGCCTATTTCGAAGCGAAGCGCGACTGTGAGCGGGAGGAGCAGGCGCTCGCACTGCTGCAGCGCGACGAGAAGACGATGAGGATGACGGCGAAGCTGCAGCAGGAAATCCAGCAGCGCGATGCGAAGGCAGCGCACCTCGTGGGGGGCGCCATGCCTGGTACAGCGTGATGGTCCATCTCGGGCGGCCGGAGCTGCAGACGGAAGGCGTCTGGCTCAAGTCCGTCGCGCTGCGACAGGACAAGAAGATCGAGATACGCGGTGCGGCGCTCAGCTACGGCGCGCTCTCCTCGTTTCTGCAGTCCTTCGAGGCGGACCGGGACTTCTTCCCGCAGGGGCCGATACTCGAGGAGTCAGCAGAGGAAACGGGAGCAGAGAAGCCTGGCATCGCATTCCGCATCAGCTTGGGCATCTAGCGTAAAGGGGGGCTGGGTATGGTGAAGGGAGTAAAATGGCTGAAGCATTGCGGCGGGGAAGGCCGCTTTTCCCTTGGCTGCTGTCTCACATGCTTCGCGGCACTGTTGCTCTATCTGTTCTTCGTGCACCTGCCGTTGCAGGAGGCATGCGCTTCGTACGAGGGGCGGCGGGCGGAACTGCGCGGGCGTCTGGCCGCTGTCATGAACTTCAAGAATGTGCACGGCGATATGGCGGCGTACGCCAAAGAACTCTCAGATCGGGAGGTGCGCGCGCAGCGCGTGCTGCCGATGAGCCTCGGGCAGGGCGTCTTCTTGCAGGAGCTCCAGCAAAAAGCCCTGCAGAGTCAGGTGAAGCTCCAGAAAGTCGTACCGGCTGAGACGCGCACGGTGGACGGCGTGCAGCAGATGCCTGTCAGCATATCCTGCAGCGGCTCGTACTTTGCTGTGCTCGACTTCCTGCGCCGTATGCAGCAGTCAGAGCGCCTGCTCTCCATCCATGAGACACGCATCGAGCAGCGCACGGAAGCGCAATCGGAAGTTGGGGCGCTTCAGTGTCAGCTTGTTGTCACAGCCTACGCCTGGCCACAGGGCGGCGCGCAGGACGAGATGGAAGGCGAGAAAGGAATGTCTCGTGAGTGATGACATCTGGATGCTGAAATAAGACCTTGATTTATAAGCTCGTATCCTTTACACTGTAATCAATAATGATTTGAAATACGCGAGGTGTATGAATATGAGCGAATTGCGTTTTATGACAGCAGGCGAATCACACGGTCCGTGCCTGACGGCTATCTTAGAGGGCCTGCCAGCCGGTCTCAAGCTAGATCTCGATGCAATCAACAAGGACTTGGCGCGCCGCCAGCAGGGCTACGGCCGCGGCGGCCGCATGAAGATCGAGAAGGACAAGGTCAACGTCCTCTCAGGCGTGCGCTTCAATGAGACGATTGGCGGCCCCATCACGCTGCAGGTCGTCAACCGCGATTTCCAGAACTGGGGCGAACGCATGGCGGCGTTTGGCGAGCCGGCCGGTGAGAAGGTCACGGCAGCACGCCCGGGCCATGCGGATTTCACGGGCATCCGCAAGTATGACCGCGAAGATGTCCGCGACATCCTCGAGCGCTCGAGTGCGCGCGAGACGACGATGCGCGTGGCCGTCGGCGCTGTCTGCAAGGAATTCCTCAAGGCGCTTGGCATCACGGTCGTCTCGCAGGTCACCTGCATTGGCGGCGTCGCCATCGACCCGGCGAAGGTCGACCGCGCGAAGCTCGGCACAGATATCTCGGACCTCAACTGCTATGATGCGGAGGCTGAGGCGAAGATGAAGGCGAAGATCAAGGAGGCGCGCAAGGCGGGCGACACGCTCGGCGGCATCTTCGAGATCACAGTGTGCGGCCTGCCGGCAGGGCTAGGCAGTCACATCCAGTGGGACCGCCGCCTCGACGGCAAGCTCGCCGGCGCCCTGATGTCCATCCAGGCTATCAAGGGCGTGGAGATCGGTGCGGGCTTTAACTGCGCCATCCTGCCGGGCAGCCAGATCCACGACGAGATGTTCCTCGACGAAGCGGGCAAGGTCTACCGCAAGACGAATCGCGCGGGCGGCCTCGAGGGCGGCATGACGAACGGCGAGGAACTCGTCGTCAAGGCGGCAATGAAGCCGATACCGACGCTCATGCAGCCGCTCCATTCCATCGATATCGAGAGTCACGAGGAAGTCCTGGCATGCAAGGAGCGCAGCGACACGTGTGCCGTCTCGGCGGCCTCTGTCGTCGGCGAGGCGATGACGGCCTTCGTCATGGCCCAGGCCATCTGCGACAAGTTCGGCTCAGACGCGATGGTCGACCTCAAGGCAGCCCTTGCGGCCTACAAGGCGCGCATCGGGAAGGATTGGTGATGGCGGTGAAGAACATCGTACTGATCGGCTTCATGGGCACGGGCAAGACGAGCACGGGCCGCGTGCTCGCACAGAAGCTCGGTGCCGCCTTCCTCGACCTCGACCAGGAGATTGAGCGCGAGGCGGGCATGGCCATCCCTGACATGTTCGCGCAGAAGGGGGAGGCGTACTTCCGCGCGCGAGAGCACGAGATGGTCGAGCGCGTTGCAGGGCGCAGGAACGTCGTCATCTCGACGGGCGGCGGTACGGTCAAAGATCCCAGGAATGTAGCAGCTTTGCGCGAGAACGGCGTCATCGTCTGCCTGCAGGCAGACGTCGAGACAATCCTCGAGCGCACGGCCAGCAAGGGCGAGCGACCCGTTCTCGACAAGGAGGACCAGGGCAACCGCCGCCTGGCAATCGAGAAGCTCATCGAGGAGCGGCGCGAGCTCTACCGCCAGGCGGACTTCTCGGTCGATACGAGCAAGCTCTCGCCGCTGCAGGTCGTCGAGGAAATCCTTCATTATCTGAAAGCAAGAGGTGTCGTCCATGCGTAAGGTACGCGTCGCTCTCGGAGAAGAGAGCTATGATATCGTGATCGGTTACGGTCTGGAACAGGAACTTCGGGCATTCGTACAGGGAGCCGGCTTTTCGCGCCAGGCCATGCTCGTGACAGACAGCAACGTCGGACCGCTCTACGGCGAGAACGTTCGCGCCATCCTAGAGGCCGGCGGCCTCTCGGTGACGGTCGTGACGATTCCCGCCGGTGAGAGTTCCAAGAGCCTCGCCGTTGCGGAGAAGCTCTACACGAGGGCTATCGAGCTCGGCCTCGACCGCAAGTCGCCGATCTTTGCGCTCGGCGGCGGTGTCGTCGGCGACCTCGCAGGGTTCATCGCGGCGACGTACATGCGCGGCGTTCCGTTCGTGCAGTTGCCGACGAGCCTCCTGGCGCAGGTCGACTCGAGCGTCGGCGGCAAGGTAGCCGTCAACCACGCGCTCGGCAAGAACCTCATCGGGGCCTTTTACCAGCCTGAGGCCGTATTCATGGACCTCGCCATGATGGAGACGCTGCCGAAGCGCGAGATCTACACGGGCCTCGGCGAGATCATCAAGTACGGCATCATCTACGATGCGGACTTCTTCTCATATCTTGAGCAGCATGCCGATGCCGTGCTCGCGCTCGAGCAGGAAGCTGCCGTCCACATGATCGCGCGCTCGTGCGAGATCAAGGCAGCCGTCGTCAGCCAGGACGAGAAGGAGAGCGGCCTGCGCCGCATCCTGAACTTCGGCCACACGATGGCGCATGCCATCGAGAAAGAGACGGGCTACCTGCGCTACAACCACGGCGAAGCCGTTGCCATCGGCATGGTCGGCGCGGCGGACATCAGCGCGCGCCTCGGCATGATAGAGGAGGCGGATGTCGCGCGCGTCACAGCGCTCATCGAGCGGCTGCACCTGCCGACTGTCGCAGAGGGCTGTACGGTCGACGCGATGTACAAGGATATCTTCCACGACAAGAAGACAATCAACGGCAAGGTCAACTGGGTGCTCATGGAGGGCATCGGCAAGGTGACCTGCCGCAACGATGTGCCGGAGGATGTCGTGCGCGCTGCGATGGCCGCGCGCATCGGCAAATGACAGGCATAGATCAAAAAAATTGTGAAGGGCGGTTGAAACCGCCCTTTTTTTATGGTATGCTATCTAGGTATATGGACGGTCCTCTGAGTGAGCATCGGGCTTGCCATGAACGTCTGACATCAAGGAGGAAAAAATGAACATCATCGAAACCTTAGAAAAAGAACAGCTCCGCTCGGATATCCCGGATTTCGCACCTGGTGACACGGTCCGCGTTCATGCAAAGATCGTCGAGGGTTCCCGCGAGCGTATCCAGATGTTCGAGGGCGTCGTCATCAGCCGTCAGGGCACGGGTGTCCGTGAGACGTTCACGGTTCGCCGCATCTCCTACGGTATCGGCGTTGAGCGTATGTTCCCGGTACATTCCCCGCGCATCGAGAAGATCGACGTTCTCCGCAAGGGTATTGTCCGTCGTGCAAAACTCTATTATCTGCGCAACCTTACGGGTAAAGCTGCTCGTATCAAAGAAAAACGCTAATCTGCGTACGGTAGGGACTGCTTTGGCAGTCCCTATTTGTTTGTGAACAGGAGGAACACCATGAGTTCATTGGGAGAAGAGGCTAAAGACTGGGTCATATCCATTGTCATCGCGATTGTCCTGGCTTTCATCATCCGTCAGTTCGTCATCGAGCTCTACATCGTCGACGGCCCGTCGATGCGCCCGACTCTGCAGTCGCAGGAGAGGCTCGTCGTCAACAAGTTCATCTACGATTTCCGCGCGCCGCAGAAGGGCGAGATCCTCGTCTTCGAGTATCCGCGCGATACGAGCCGCGACTTCATCAAGCGCGTCATCGCGACGCCGGGCGACACCATCGAGATCAAGGATGGCCGCGTCTACGTCAACGACCAGATGCTCGATGAGGACTACATCCTCGAGAAGACGCGCAGCGAGTACCCGAAGGCGACGGTGCCGCAGGGCACGGTATTCGTCATGGGCGATAACCGCAACAACTCGGAGGACAGCCGCTTCGCCGATGTCGGCTTCGTGCCCTACAAGCTTATCAAGGGCAAGGCCGTGCTCGTCTTCTGGCCGCTCAGCGCGTTCAAGACGCTGCCTTGACGGGGAGGGACGTATAGATGAAGTGCATTTCCTGGAATGTCAATGGCCTTCGGGCCTGCCTCAAGAAGGGCTTCATGGAGTCGTTCGTGAAGCTCGATGCAGATATCTTTGCACTGCAGGAGACGAAGATGCAGCCTGAACAGGCCATCCTCGACCTGCCAGGCTACAAGCAGTACTGGAACAGCGCGGAGCGCAAGGGCTATTCGGGCACAGCGGTCTTCTCGCGCATCGAGCCGCTTTCGGTGACGTACGGCCTCGGCATCGAGGAGCACGACCACGAGGGCCGCGTGATCACGCTGGAGTTGCCTGACTGCTACTTCGTGACGGTCTACACGCCGAACTCGAAGCGCGGACTCGAGCGCCTTGCCTACCGCATGGAGTGGGAGGATGCGTTCCGCGCGTATCTCGTGACCTTAGATGCGAAGAAGCCCGTCATCGTCTGCGGTGATCTCAATGTCGCGCATGCGGAGATTGACCTCAAGAACCCGAAGACGAATCACCGCAATGCGGGCTTCACGGATGAGGAGCGCGGCAAGTTCACGGAACTCCTGGATGCGGGCTTCATTGACACGTTCCGCGCACTTTACCCGGACCGCGCGGGCATCTACACGTGGTGGTCCTATCTGCGCAAGGCGCGTGAGACGAATGCGGGCTGGCGCATCGACTACTTTGTGACGTCGGCGCGGCTGCGCGAGAAGATTGCGGATGCGACTATCCATAACGAGATCTTCGGCAGCGACCACTGCCCGGTCGGACTGGAGCTCAGAGCATGACAGCGACAGCTCTGGAGAAGGGCCGCAAGAAGACGAATCTGACGACGCTCTGCTACATCGAGCAGGACGGCAAGTACCTGATGATGCACCGGGTCAAGAAGGCGCATGACATCAATCACGACAAGTGGATTGGCGTCGGTGGCCACTTTGAGCCGGATGAGACGCCGGAGGAGTGCCTGTTGCGCGAGGTGCGGGAGGAAACGGGGCTCATCCTCGATTCATTCCGACTGCGCGGCATCATCACATTCATGTCGGACAAATGGCAGACGGAGTACATGTTCCTCTACACGGCAGATGCGTTCCACGGGCAGCTCGTCGGCCGCGACGACTGCCGCGAGGGCACGCTCGAGTGGGTGGCGAAGGATGCGGTCTACGACCTGCCCATCTGGGAGGGGGGATAAGATCTTCTTCCGGCTGATGGAGCAGCAGGAGGCGGTGTTCTCGCTGAAACTCCGCTATGTGGGAGATGCGCTCGTCGAGAAGGCGCTGGATGGAAAGGCGTTCTGAGGTGTGAAGAGCGTTTAAAATTGAGATAGGAAAACCCCGGTACGAGGATGGGCTCGTGCCGGGTTTTCTGTTTACATCGTGTGACCGTGTGAAGGAGGGCAGTGCGGGAGGTCTCACTCCTTCGGGCGGGCGCTGCGCGGCTCCAGGCGGAACAGGGGCCCCGCCCTGAGATAGGTTCGCGGATGCGATGCGAGAGGAGGCGGATGCGGCTTTGCCTGTCCGCCGGAGGTTCGCAGGATGGGCGAGATAGGCTGTGCCTCTTCGACGAAGTCAGGTTTTTTCTATCGTTACGCTGACGTCGTAGAAGGTGCTGCCGCCCTCTTTGTCGGTGAGGCGCATGGAGGTCAGGCGGTTGGTGTTGCCGTCTTTGGTGTAGCACTGCCACCAGACGCCTTCGGTGACGAGAGTGCCGCGCTTGACGCGGTCGGAGGTCTTGATGGTGAAGTGGGCTTGGCCGCGCTTATTGCGGGCTCGGACGGGGTCGCCGTCCTGGAGACTGCGTTCGGCGGCATCGTCTGGGTGGATGAGGAGTGTCATGACGCCATCGCGCGTGAGCTCTTCGCGTTCGTTGAAGGAACTGTCGAGGATGCGCATGTCGGGGGCGTTGATGAGTGGGAAGGGCTCTGCGTCGCCGTGGGGCGGGAAGTAGTCGGGCAGGGATGGCTGGCAGGCTGGATTCTCGATCTCGATTCTCTGAGAGGGTGTCTGGAAGTCCATCTTGTAGTCTTTGGGCAGAGGCAGGTTGACGGGGCGGTAGTCTCGGAACTGCTGGAGCGCGTCTTCGCCGAGAGGCAGGGGCCAGGCTCTCTTTGTGCTGGCGATGAGCTCTTCGACGAGTTCTTCTTCACTCTTGTCGAAGATGGGGTCAGCAAGGTGCATGGCTTTTGCGAGCAGGCGGGCGGTCTGCCAGTTGCTCTTGCTCTCGCCGACGGGCGGGATGACGGCCTTGGCGCGCTGGATGGTATAGTGGCCGTAGGAATAGTAGAGGTCTTCGCTCTCGAGGGAGGTGGTGGCAGGCAGGATGATGTCGGCATAGCGGGCGGTGTCGGTGAGGAAGCGCTCGTGGACGACGGTGAAGAGATCTTCGCGCTGAAGGCCCCGCAGGACTTGATTCTGGTCGGGAACAGTGCAGGCGGGATTGGAGGAGTAGACGTAGAGCGCCTTGATGGGCGGCGTCAGGCTCGCATCGTTGAGCGCGTGTCCGAGCTCGCACATGTTGATGTGGCGCACGCCGGGGCGCTCGAGATCAGGGCGACGGATGATGCTCTTGTCGAAGGCGTGGCTGCCAGAGGCGGAGGTCAGGAGGCCGCCTCCCTTTTTTGCATAGGCGCCGACGAAGGCGGGCAGGCAGGTGATGAGGCGCGTCGTCATGGAGCCGTTGGTGTAGCGCGACTGGCCGCTGCCGAGACGGATGAAGGGGGCGCGGGCACGTCCGTAGGCGCGCGCGAAGCTGCGGATGTCTTCAGCGGGGATGCCGGTGATGTCTGCGGCGGCTTCTGGCGTGTAGCGCGGCAGGATCTTGCGTTCGAGTGCTTCGGCACCCTGCACATGCCTGCGCAGGAAAGCACGGTCGCAGAGGCCTTCCTTGGCAAGCACGTGCAGCACGGCGAGGGCGAGAGCACCGTCAGTGCCGGGCCGCGGGCAGAGGAAGGCGTCGGCACAATCGGCCGTCTTCGTGCGGTAAGTGTCGATGCAGTAGATCCTGGCACCTCTTTGGCGGGCAATCTCGATGTCATGGCGGAAGTGGATGTCGGTCGCGAGCATGCTGATGCTCCAGAGTATGATCATATCGCTTTCTTGTGCCTCCTGCGGGCAGTCGGCAGCGTCGCGCCCATGACATCGCGGTAGCCGCGGCTCTTGGCCGGCGCGCAGATGGTGCGGTCGAGGCTCGTGGCGCCGAGTTTGTAGAAGAGAGGGTGGCCTGCGCTGTAGCCGATTGTGCCCATCGTGCCGGCGTAAGAGTAAGGCAGGATGGCCTCGGCGCCGAAGTCATCGATGATGGACTGCCATGTGCTCGGCAATCTCAGCGATGGCCGCTTCCCAGCTGATGGGCTTGAAACGTCCTTCTCCCTTCTTGCCGATGCGCTTCAAGGGTGTCATGATGCGCCCTTTGGCGTGGACGGTGCGCTCGTAGTGGGCCATCTTGGGGCAGAGCGTGCCGCGCGTGAAGGGGTGATTGGGGTCGCCTGCAATGTGGACGGCGCGGCCATCCTGCACGGTGACGAGCAGACCGCAGCAGTCGGGGCAGTCGTAGGGGCAGACAGACGGCTTGATTTCGTTCATAAGAACCTCCTGTAGGCAGATGTGAGATGTCTCTATTATACCATAGCTCATGGCCGGACGCCTCATGCAGGAAAAATGGGATTGCAGGAGGAGAAGGCTCTATGATAGAATGGTAAGCAGTGCAATTTGACCTGTATCATTCATATATATTGGGAGGAAAAGGATTTTGTCAGCTTTAAGCGAAGAACTCGATAAGGAAATCAAGAAGCGCCGCACGTTTGCGATCATCTCGCACCCGGATGCCGGTAAGACGACGCTGACGGAGAAACTCTTGCTCTACGGTGGTGCCATCCACCTCGCGGGCTCCATCAAGTCGCGCAAGACGCAGCGCCATGCGGTGTCGGACTGGATGGAGATTGAGAAGCAGCGCGGTATCTCGGTCACGTCGTCGGTGCTGCAGTTCGACTACGCGGGCTGCCGCATCAACATCCTCGATACGCCGGGCCATCAGGACTTCTCGGAGGACACGTACCGCACGCTCATGGCCGTCGACAGTGCCGTCATGGTCATCGATGTCGCGAAGGGCGTCGAGGCGCAGACGAAGAAGCTCTTCAAGGTCTGCAAGCAGCGCGGCATCCCCATCTTCACGTTCGTCAACAAGCTCGACCACTACGGCAAGCTGCCGATCGATATCATGGACGAGATCGAGAACGTGCTCGGCATCCGCTCGTATCCGATGAACTGGCCAATCGGCCAGGACGGCCAGTACATGGGCGTCTATGACCGCCGCAACAAGAAGGTCCTGCTCTTTGCCGCTGATACGACGCACGGCCAGGAGGCGCGCATCGCCGATGTCTACGAGCCGGATGACCCGGCTGTCATCGAGCGCATTGGCGAGGATACGTGGCAGGCCCTGCAGGACGACATCGAGCTGCTCGACGAGGCCGGCGAGGCGTTCGACATGGAGAAGGTCAATTCAGGCGAGCTCACGCCGATGTTCTTCGGCTCGGCCATGACGAACTTCGCGTGCAGGACTTCCTCGAGGGCTACATCCGCATGGCGCCGACGCCGCAGCCGCGTCTGTCGAGCGATGGCCTCATTGCGCCGGACGACGAGAAGTTCTCGGGCTTCGTCTTCAAGATTCAGGCCAACATGAATCCGGCACATCGCGACCGCCTGGCCTTCATCCGCATCTGCTCGGGCAAGTTCGAGCGCAACATGAGCGTCTGGCACGAGCGCTCGGGCAAGATCATCAAGCTCGCGCAGCCGCAGCAGTTCCTCGCGCAGGACCGCCAGATCATCGACACGGCCTACCCGGGCGACATCGTCGGTCTCTTCGACCCGGGCATCTTCGGCATCGGCGATACGATCTGCGACGAGAGCCACAAGTTCAAGTACGCTGACTTCCCGGTCTTCCCGCCCGAGAAGTTCGCGCGCGTACAGGCGAAGGATACGATGAAGCGCAAGCAGTTCGTCAAGGGCATCGAGCAGCTGACGCAGGAAGGCGCTATCCAGCTCTTCCAGCAGGCAGGTGCCGGCATGGAGTCGTACATTGTCGGCACAGTCGGCACGCTGCAGTTCGAGGTTCTCGAATACCGCCTCAAGAACGAGTACAACGTCGACATCACGATGAACATGCAGCCGTATGAGGTCGCGCGCTGGCTCGCCTTCAAGGACGGCCGTGAAGTCACGCCGGCTGCTCTCAAGGGCGCCGACCGCGGCATGTTCGTCTACGACCGCAAGGGCAACCCGGTGCTGCTCGTCAGCAACGAGTGGGCACTCGGCTGGATCATGGACAACAACCCGGACCTCATCCTCAATCACGTGCCGTTTGACCGCAAAGAGGCTTGACGCACCGTTTTTGGCATCAGAAAACCCCAGACAGGGCGAAAGCCTTGTCTGGGGTTCTTTTATTCTCCTGAGGATAAGTTCCGCTGGATGCGTAGCATCACATCGTTGAGGCCCTGCAGCATTTCGGGTGAAAGGCCCTGCAGAGCCTTGCGGCGGTGTTCGGCCACGGCGCTGGACAAGTCGCGGTGGGCTTGTGCGCCCTTTTCCGTGAGCTCGATGAATTTGCCGCGGGTATTGGGATGGGCGACGCGTGTAATCAGGCCTTTCTTCTCCATCTTCGTCAAGGTCTTGGAGATGGCCGCGGGCTCTACGCCCAGGTATTGGCTCAGTGCGGTCTGTGCACAGTCCTCGCGGTGATGGATCAGGTTCAGGATGGTCCATTCGGAGCTGTAGATGCCAGTGTCGGCAATCTCCTGATTCAGCGTCTTGGAGAAGAGCCGCATCGTCTGGTAGAGCTGGTGAATCAGGCGGTCACTGTCGCTCTCCTGCCAGATGGTCTTGTCCATGGTTTACTCCTCTGCTTCTTCTGGCTGGCGCACCTGGCGGGCGAGGCGGTGCGTCAGCAGGCCGAATAACACGAAGGCGGCCATGATGGCGAGGACATAGCGGTACATGGTGATGTAGCCGACCGTGTCGGCCAGGCTCCCGAGCACGACGATGCCGGTGCTCGTGCCGATGTCCAGCATGTTGTAGAAGGTGGCACTGGCAGCGCTGCGGCGGTCTGCCCGGACGACATTGAGCATCCACGTCATGAGTGCCGGCAGCAGGAGGCCGGCACCGAGGCCGTAGAAGACGGAGGCGGTGAGCAGCATGGGCAGACTGCCTGCTGCGAGGATCAGGCAAGGGCCACGCAGTAGAGCAGGGCTCCTGGAATCACGACGGCAAAGGCGCCGTAGCGGTCGAGAAGGCGACCGCCGAACGGGCGGGACAGGAAGATGAAGACGGTTCCCACGATGAAGAACAGGCCGGCACTGCTGATGCCGGCCTCAGCGGCCATCATCGCGATGAACGTGTTGACGCTGCCGTAAGCGGCGCCGAAGAGGATGGTCAGGATGGCGGGGACGCCAGTCCCTGCCTCATAGAGGCGGTTGCGGAAGGAGAGGTGCACGGCCGGCACGGGGAGCGCCGGTTCCCTCTCGGCTGTGCGGTCCTGGCGGGCGGCAAGAAGCGCTGCGAGCGTCGCGACGCCAGAAGCGATGAACAGGGCCCAGGGGCTGATGTCGGAAAGCAGCACCAGGCCGAATGCCGGAGCCAGTGCCATCGCGATCGTGCTGCCCAGGCCGAAGTAACCGATGCCCTCACCGCGGCGCGAGGCCGGGATGACGTCAGCGACCAGCGCTGCGGCGAAGGTCGTGCTGAGCCCAAAGCCGAAGCCGTGGATGACGCGGGCTGCGACGATGGCACCGACGGAATCCAGCAGTGCGTATCCTGCCGTTGCCAGCAGGGAGAAGAGAAGGCCGGCATAGAGACAGGTCTTCTTGCCGAAGGCGCGCACGCCGGTGTCGGTGAAGAGGCGGATGAAGATGGCGGAATACCCAAAGATGCCGGCAATCAAGCCAATCTCTGAGCCAGATGCACCCAAGCTTGCCATGTAGATGGGCAGGGTGGGGAGCAGGATATGGAATCCGGCAAACAGCAGGCCATTTGCCGCAGTCAAAGCAATGAAATCTCGGGACCAAAGTTTTTCTGTTGTCATGAAGACGACCACTCCTTTTCAATATGAATATTAACTAGTTAATTTACGTTGCGTTAACTAGTTTAATCTATTTGGCGCACTTTGTCAAAGGATAAATGTTGACATATCCCTGGCTGGAGTGCGTGGGTGTTCAGAAATAGCGCTGCCGGATGGCGTGGATGGCTTCATCGAGGCTGCTCGGGCGGAAGTGGATGCCGTAGCCGACGAAGATCGGCGGCGTGGCGAAGCGCGGCAGGAGCTTGACGGCAATGCGGCTGCCGAGGTCGTAGAAGAAGATGTTGTAGCTCTGCGTCTGGCTGCCGAAGTGGTGCGTGAGGAAGTCGACGATAATCTGGATGAAGTCGGCCGTCGTATTGATGGCAGCGGGCGTGAGCTTTTCCGGCAGGATGTTGAACTCCCAGAAGCCGATGCGTGGCACATCGGAGACATTGAGGGTGACGCCGTCGCGCTCGCAGATGACGGGGCCCTCGAACTCTTCCGGGCGGCAGAGCAGCTCTTTCCTCACGTGTGGCAGGCCGACGAGCTGCATGTGGGGATGGCGGATGGTGCCGCCGGAGAGCGGCCCATAATTCTTGAAGAAGAGAACGGCCTCGTAACGGCCGCTTTCTCTGAGCTCCTGCCACATGCGGAGGCCGAAGCGGATGAGCGCGTGCATGTGCTCCTTCGTGTAAGCGGGCATATCACTCTTGCACGCGCGTCCTTCGATAAGCACGAACTGGTCGGCGCCCTCGATGACATTGTATTTGTTGCGCAGGAAGATCATGTCGCCCTCCGTTGCGATGACATCCGTCAGGTTCGCGCGGTCGCAGAACGGGCAGGCCTGCTCGCTGTGGCGTATCGTTTCGGGTTTATGGCGGGCTGCGCTGACGTCGAAGCCCATGAGATTGATGTCCATGCTGCTTTCCTCTCTATATTTGTCAAGAAACTACTGGATTGATTCGTCCAATAATGATATAATCTCAATGTTGAGTACCATTATAGCGGTATACGGACGTTTTTGCAATTTGAGAGAGGCGGGGGAACCTGCCTTTCTTCTTTCCTAGTTCCAGCTGGTTCCAGCAGTTTTCGCAAATCTATGCACGTAGGCGGTGTTTTCCATTAGCAAGCAAGATGTAGAGGCAAATGTGCCAGTCGGTGCAGCAGCCTCAGAAGTCCCCGGAAGCGGGGAAGAAGTCCAGCAAGGGAGAGTCCTTCCTCAAGGGCACGTTCATCCTGACGATTGCCGGCTTTGTCGTCAAGGTCATCGGCTCCCTCAACTGGATCTTCGTATCGCGTATCCTCGGCGGTGAGGGTATCGGCCTTTACCAGATGGCCTTCCCAATCTATTTCTTCGCGATGACGGTCTCACAGGCCGGCGTGCCGGTGGCCATCTCCATCATCACGGCGGAGCGCGTGGCGCTCAAGGATATCTATGGCGCCAAGCGCGTCTTCCGCATCTCGATGGGACTGATGCTCGTCACGGGCCTTTTATTCTCCATCCTGACGTATTTCGCAGCGGACTGGCTCATCGAGTGGCATTTCATCCGCGATGCGCGCGCGTACCTCTCGATGGTCGTGACCGCGCCGACGAGTGCGCCGAGCGAAGCGCCGGCCGAAGCGTACTCGAGTCCCCAGGGCAGGAAGAGCTGCGCGAGGAGGATCATCGTGATGACGCGGAAGATCTGCTCCACAATCTGCGAGACGGCCGTCGGCGTCATGCGCTGCCAGCCCTGCAGATAGCCGCGGTAGCCGGCGATGATCGTCGTGAAGAAGATGGCCGGTGCCAGGGCGATGAGCGAATAATAGGCCCGGCTTTCACGGATGATGTGTTCATCGATGAGGAAGCTGGAACCAAAGAACATGAGGATACTCAAAAAAAGTGCCGTCGTACAGAGCATGGACAAGGACACGTGGAAAATGCGCTGGGCGCCGAAATAGTCCTGTTTGGCTACTTTTTCAGCTGTAATGATGGAAATTGCAATCGGCAGCCCGGCACTGGAAATATCGAGTGCCAGCAGGTAAATCGGGAAAGCCATCTGATAGATGCCGATGCCTTCACCGCCGAGAATACGGGACAAGATGATCCAGTTGATACTGCCAATGGCTTTGACGACAAAGCCCGACAAGGTCAGGATCAATGTGCCGGAGATAAACTTGTTTGCCATGATAACCCCCTTAACTCTATAAAATTTTTACCAATATAACAACTAATTTTAGCACATTTGCCAGACCTTGTATATAGTGAAGTGTTAGCCGCCAACCTCTCCGGCCCGTCGGGCCACCTCCAGCCCGGCTCTCCGTTTTGGCAACCGTCCTGCGTTTCCCTGCGGTCAACGCCTGACGGGCCCAAAAGGGCCTATGAGGGGAGGCTTTCACGAGCCACGAACCACTAGCCACTAGCCACGAGTCACTAGTCACTAGTCACGACCTGCGGTCTGCGCTCTCAGGATATCCATGAATTCTTTGCCGGTAATCGTTTTCTTTTTCGTAGAGGTATTTTG
>ENA-OQED01000120-OQED01000120.1-human-gut-metagenome-genome-assembly--contig:-NODE-120-length-30291-cov-1.405649_pt1 | contig 30291 bp, 30 predicted proteins | sample MGYA00242790_ERZ504625 | MGnify/ENA primary metagenome ERZ504625 (study PRJEB26092, sample SAMD00036345) | human gut metagenome | host: Homo sapiens | study: EMG produced TPA metagenomics assembly of...
CCAGCGTTAAAGTCAAACGCAGGGCTGCCCGATCCATACGGCTCGATAAAAACTTAATAATAACGCAGAAGCGCGACGACCTTGCCCAGAATGGCAACCTCTGTGACGATAATCGGCTCAAACGCATCGTTCTCCGGCTGAAGGCGAAAATGGCCGTTTTCCTTATAAAAGCGCTTTACCGTCGCCTCGTCTTCCATCATCGCAACCACAATCTCACCATTGCGCGCCTCCGGCGTTTGCTCTACCACCACGATATCGCCGTCGTGAATGCCGGCATTCAGCATGCTTTCGCCGCGCACATGCAAGGCAAAGAGCGGTTTATCGCGGGATACATGCCCCGTGTAGGGGAGATAACCTCGATTTGCTCCACCGCCAAGATCGGCTGACCGGCCGTGACCGTGCCGAGCAAGGGCACATGCGTCACATTCTCCGCCTGCCCGTTGATGCGGATGGAGCGCTTAAGCATTGGGTCACGCGTGATATAGCCCGCCGCCTCGAGCGCATCAAGGTTTGCCTGCACGGAAGAGGTGGATTTGAGGCCCACAGCGGCGCCAATTTCCCTCACAGAGGGGGGGACGCCATCCTGCGAACGCTCCATTAAATATTCGTAAATACGCTGCTGTGTATCGTTAATTCGGTCCATCGCAGTCTCCTCCAAGCTATCAAAAACAATTCCATCTGCCTGCTTTTCTTAAAGTACGGTTGTATTATAGCACATATTTTTTTAAAAAGCAAACATTTGTTTGCAATTTATTTTACTCAATGCACAATTTGTATAAAATGGGCTTTTTAGAAGTTTGTTCATAAGAAAGCACAGGATTGTTCAAGGAAAATTCATAGCCGCGTAACAAAAAAATCAGAGACCACAGCTATAATAAAACTGTGCTCGACAGAGAAAGGAGCCGCACCGAGTATCGACTGAGCACATGCTCTACCCCTCCTCAAAGCAACCCCTCAATTTGGAAAAAACGGCTGGTGTTAACCGGCCGTTTTTTCTGCCTTTTAGGCAAGGTTATCCCGGTGTGAAGCGCTCATTCGGCGGATTCGCGCCGTTTTTTATTCAGAAAACATGATGCAGGTTACCCCGTCTGAACAGCAGCTTAGCGAATAAAGGGCCTGCATTTCCGGGCAATCGCCCACAAAAAAGGAAGGGATTGGAGCCCCGCTTTTGGGGATTCTACTCCTTGTGGAGAAAGTCCGTCCTGTGCTAAACTATCGTGGGGGAAGAGTTGAATCTTTCTTCTCCCCCGGGATGCAGGCCTCCTCGGAGGCCGCTTCCTTCCATAAAGGAGATGTTCTTGAATGAGAAAGACGAAAATTGTCTGTACAATGGGGCCCGCTACAGAGGACGATAAGGTTTTGCGGGAGCTGATGCGATCCGGCATGGCCGTCGCCCGTTTCAACTTTTCACACGGGGACCATGAAATGCATAAAAAAACGCTGGAACGCGTTGTGCGCCTGCGGGAGGAGCTGGATCTCCCCATTGCCACCATGCTTGATACAAAAGGGCCGGAGATCCGCCTTGGCTCCTTTAAAAACGGGAAGGTCCTCCTGAAAAAGGGCACGGCTTTCACCCTGCGCGCCTCGCCTATGGAAGGGGACGAAACACAGGCCTCTATCAGCTTTCCGGATCTTGCGGGAGACGTGCAGGAGGGCTCTACCATTTTGCTCGACGATGGGCTCATTGAGCTCACTGTGCGCGGCATCCGCGGCGGCGATATTGTCTGCCGCGTTCAAAACGATGGCTTTATCTCCAACAATAAGGGCGTCAATGTGCCGAACGTCCACCTCTCCATGCCCTTTATTAGCGAACGCGACCGGGAGGATATTATTTTTGGCATTCAAAACGGCTTCGATTTCATCGCCGCATCCTTTGTCCGCACAGCGGCGGATGTGCTGGAGATCCGGAAGATCTTCGACGAATTCGATTGTCATGGCGTGAATATTATTGCGAAGATTGAAAATCAGGAAGGCGTTGAAAACATCGATCAAATCCTGCGCGTATCCGACGGCATTATGGTCGCGCGCGGCGATATGGGCGTGGAAATTCCGCTTGAGGATGTGCCGGTGCTGCAAAAGATGATTATCAAAAAGGTATATAATGCGGGCAAGCAGGTCATTACCGCTACGCAGATGCTGGAGTCTATGATCAAAAACCCGCGCCCAACCCGTGCGGAGGCGACGGACGTTGCCAACGCAATTTATGACGGCACGAGCGCTATTATGCTCTCCGGAGAAACAGCCGCGGGCCAATACCCTGTGGAAGCGGTGCGCACCATGGCCCGCATCGCAGAGCGCACAGAGCAGGATATTGACTATATCAAGCGCTTTAAGCTCCGTGAGGTGGAAACAAACCCCGATGTGACCACTGCCATCTCCCATGCCACATGCACCACGGCGCACGACCTCGGCGCCGCGGCGATTATCACGGTAACAAAATCCGGAAAAACAGCGCGTATGATTTCAAAATTCCGCCCGAACTGCCCGATCATCGGCTTCAGCACGGAGGCGCGCGTCTGCCGCCAGCTCAACCTCTCCTGGGGCGTCACCCCGCTTCTCATCGAAGAAAAAGCCTCTACGGACGATTTGTTTAATCACGCCGTTGATTCTGCGGAATACGCGGGCCTTGTGAAAAGCGGTGAGTTGGTTGCCATCACGGCGGGTGTGCCGCTTGGCATCTCCGGCACAACAAATATGATGAAGGTTCACGTTGTCGGCCACATCCTTGCCACCGGGCGCGGCGTGACGAAAAAGAAAACTTGCGCGCGGCTGTGCGTATGTGAATCCGCCCGGCAGGCACAGGCCGAATTCCGCGACGGTGATATTCTTGTAATCGACCACACTACAAACGATATGCTTCCCCTCCTGAAGCGGGCTGGCGGCATCATCACCCAACAGGACGGGATGAACTCCCACGGCGCAATCGTCGGCCTGAGCCTCGATATTCCTGTGATTATTGGCGCCAAAAATGCGACAAACGTGCTGCGTACCGGCGCTGTTGTAACGCTGGACGCTGAGCGCGGAGTGGTGCTCAGCAGCAGCGCGGCACCGGGCGTGTGATAAAAACGAGATTCATCTCCAACGGAAGGGAGCGCTTTGGGATGGCCTATCATTTTTTGCGATGGTTTCCCGCATGAAATATATCGACCGATGGGCACTTATGCGAAACACGCGGCAGGAAAACCTTACGGAGCATTCCCATGAGGTGGCCGTCATCGCGCACGCGCTTGCGGTGCTACGCAACCGCCGCTTTGGCGGGCATGTTGATGCGGCCCGTGCAGCGCTTTTGGGCCTCTACCATGACCTGCCTGAAACGCTCACGGGCGACCTTCCCACCCCAGTCAAATATCATAATCCTGAAATTCGGGCCGCCTACCAGGCGGTGGAGAATTCTGCCTGCTCGAAATTAACCTCTATGCTGCCGGAGGACCTCCGGCCGGATTACGAACCGTTCTTCTTTCCAGCTCAAGTGGACGCACCGCTCTGGCCGCTCGTTAAGGCGGCGGATAAAATCAGCGCGCTTGCAAAATGCATGGAAGAGGAAAAGGCCGGCAACCGGGAATTCATCCGCGCAAAAAGCGCGTTGCTTGCCTCCATTCACGCGATGCGGCTGCCGGAGGCAGAGTGCTTCCTTGCAGAATTTCTGCCCGGCTATGCGCTAACGCTGGATGAATTAGAGTAACAACCAGCCCACGGGCTTTTGTGCTGCCTTTGCACATATTTTTAAAAAATTTCCAAAAATGCGCCACCCCCGCCCTTTGATTTTGGAAGGCGGGGGTTCGCTTTTTTACGGCAAATCGTTGAAACGCTCCACTTTTTGCAGTATAATAATGAGAAACAGTCCGGTACGCTGCGGGGCCTTGCCTGAGCCTGATGCGCTGCTGAAATTGACTGATTGAAAGGAAGTGTCCGTATGAATCCGGAGCTATTGCAAATTCCAAAGAGAATACGGGAGTTGAGAGAAATTCTCGACCTATCCACCATTGAGGTAGCGGAGAAGCTCGGCGTCACGCTCGATGAATACCAGCGCTATGAGAGCGGCGAGCAGGACATTCCCGTCAGCACCCTGTATGAGATTGCTAATATCCTCGGCACGGACTGCACCGTCCTGCTCACAGGGGATACCCCGCGCATGAATGTCCACACGGTCGTGCGCAAGGGAGAAGGCGTATCCGTTGACCGTTATGAGGGCTATCAGTTTGAAAGCCTCGCTTTTAACTTTATGCATCGCAGCATGGAGCCCATGCTGGTCACCCTAGAAGTTCAGGAAAAAGACCCTCCGCTCGTTATTCACGGCGGTCAGGAATTTAACTTCGTCCTTGAGGGCCAAGTGAAAGTGACCGTCGGTAAGAATTCCTTCATTCTCAATGAGGGAGACTCGATTTATTTTGACCCCAAGCTTCCTCACGGCCAGTCGGCTGTTGGCGGAACGACGCGCTTTTTAACGATCATCAATGAATAACGAAACCGGAGGCCAAAACAATGGACGATATTATCAAACGCTACTGTCCGCGGATCGCATTCGATTCGTATGAAGATATGAAGGAACACTTCACGATTGACGTGCCGGAGGATTTCAACTTTGGCTTCGACGTGGTAGACGCCTGGGCGGAGCTGGAGCCGACCAAGCAGGCCCTGCTCTGGACCAACGACGCGGGCGACATGAAGCGTTACACCTTTGCCGACATGAAGGCCGGTAGCAACCGCGCGGCAAATTTTTTTAAATCCAAAGGCATTCGTAAGGGCGACTATGTAATGCTGATTTTAAAGCAGCGCCCGGAGGTCTGGATGTGCTTCACCGCCTTACATAAAATCGGCGCGGTGGTCATCCCCGCCTCCTTTCAGCTCACCCCACACGATCTGGTTTACCGCCTGAACGCGGCGGGTGTGAAGATGCTCGTCACGGTGGACGACGCGGAAATCATTCAGCACTGCGAGGATTCCTTAGCCGACTGCCCAACCGTGGAAACCTACGCCGTGCTCGGCGAGCAAATCCCGGCGGGCGCGGTCGATTTTGCAAAGGCGCTCGCAGAGCAGAGCGACGTATTCGAGCGCCCCACTGGAGAGGACGCCACAAAAGTAACAGACACCATGTTGCTCTATTTCTCCTCCGGTACAACCGGCATGCCGAAAATGGTGCGGCACGATTACTCCCATCCTCTCGGCCAGATCACGACCGCGCGCTTCTGGCAGTGTGTGCAGGAAAACCGTGTCCACCTCACGCAGACGGATTCCGGCTGGGCAAAATTCGCCTGGGGTAAAATTTATGGTCAATGGATCTGCGGTGCCTGCATCGGCGCATACGATACCGAGAAATTCACGCCGCACGGCATGTTGGAGGCCATCCAGCGGTTGCGTCCGTGCACCTTCTGCGCGCCAGCAACCATTTACCGATTCCTGATTAAAGAAGATTTGACACAATACGACTTCAGCTTCATCGAGCACGCCTCCCTTGCGGGCGAGCCGCTCAACCCCGAGGTTTTCAATCAGATCGAGCGCCAGACGGGGCTTCGCATTCACGAGGCTTCGGCCAGTCTGAAACCTCGGTGCTGCTAGCCAATTTTCCGTGGGTGGAAATCCGCCCCGGCTCCATGGGCAAACCCGCCCCGATCTACGACATCGATCTGCTCGATGAGGACGGAAACTCCTGCGAGGACGGTATCGTCGGCTCGATCTGCATCAAAAATACGGACAAGAAGCATCCAACCGGCCTGTTCCGTGAATACTGGAAAGCGCCGGACGCGATGGCCCGTTCCTGGAAAAACGGCGTTTACAACACGGGCGATACCGCTTGGCGCGATGCGGACGGCTATTATTGGTTCGTCGGCCGCAATGACGACGTGATCAAGTGCTCCGGCTACCGTATCGGCCCCTTTGAGGTAGAAAGCGCGCTGATGGAGCACCCTTCCGTGCTGGAATGCGCGATTACCGCCGTGCCGGACCCGGTACGCGGGCAGGTCGTCAAGGCGACGATTGTGCTGGCGCGCGGCTATGAGCCGAGCGATTCGCTGGTAAAGGAATTGCAGAATCATGTGAAGCACGCGACTGCACCGTATAAATATCCGCGCGTGGTGGAGTTTGTAGACGAGCTGCCCAAGACGACGAGCGGAAAGATCATGCGCACGGCGATCCGCGCGAACGATATGCAGAAGCTACAAAAATAAATTATCAATTATTTATAAATGGCGTGGGAACAGGATTTTAACCCTGTTCCCACGCTTTTTATGTATTATGCCTGTAATTAATTTGTTCCCCCTCGGCGCAGCTTTATCCTTGCAGTCGGTTTGGGCTAGAACGATAACTGGAATGCGCTCGGGCCTCCACGCTCACCGTCAGCGCAAAATGATCGGAGATACTGACCCCTTCATATGGCTCTGTCGCGCACACGCGGCAATCCGCCGCACCTTCCAGCGGCAGGTTTCGTACATAAAAATGATCGATGTTACGCGGGTACAGCTCGTCCAGCGCATCAAGCTGGTGGTAGAGCGATTTTTGCCTCTGCTGCGCTTCCTCGGTATAATAGGTTTGCAAATTCGTATTGTGGAGCGGATCCCACGTCGCATATCCATCCTCCCGCGGGATGAGCCGCTCAAAGCCGCGCCCTCGCAAAATCTCCAGCTCCGGCCACCCGGCCTCGGCGTTGAAATCACCCGCGACGATCAGTGGCGCATCCGGCGGCACGGTTTGTTCCAGCCAGTTGCAGAGCCGCGTGGCTTCCGTGCGCTTGCAACGCTCCATTTCCCGCAGCCTTACCTCCGCCTGCGCAATTTGTTCTTTGGGGAATCCCCACTCCTGCGCGAGCGCGGGCAGCTTCGCCCGGTTTTCATCCGTGACCGCTGGTCCCGCGACCCAATGCGTGACGCAAACATAAAGCGGCCGCCCCTCTGGCAGCATGCAGCGCACAAGCACCGCCTGTGTCAGATTGTCGAAATGGCAGGAGAAAAAATTGCCGCAATAGCCCTTTCCTCCTAAATGCGTTCTCCCAATATATTGGGGGAAAGGGAGGGGCTAGCAAGAACCAGGTCTCCCTCGCGCAGATTCAATGGGAAGCCAAGCTTCCCGGCCCGCAAGCCCGCTACCCCCCATATGGCCGAGCGGCACATACCCCAGCTCCTCTGCCAACCGCTTGCCATAGGAAAAGAGCGGATTCGCCTCATTGAGGCATACAATGTCCGGCCGCTCCTTGCGCAGCACAGCGCACAGGCCTTGAAACCGCTTTTCCCGCACCTGCTTGGTTTCATACTCTTCCAACCGGATCAGGCCATGATAGCGAAAGCCGGACCAGACATTGAGCGTAAAAAGCTTGATATGTGCCAAAAAATCGCCTCCTAAAAGTTAAGCGCCGGTGAGCTTCCGCACAGCGGGCCCCGGCGCGCTTTTCGTTTTAAAATTAGCCGTTGAGGCTGCAAAGTTCTTTTTGTTCGCCTTGTAAAGCTCCTGGAAAACGGCGTAGTTGCGGTCATAGATCGGCTTAACAGCCGGATTGGGTGTGAAGGTTTTTTTCGCCGGCACCATCCGTTTCGCTTCATCGAGGCTCGGCAGCAGGCCGAGGCCGACCGCCACCACGACCGCGGCGCCGACCGCACCGACGTTTTGCGGGCTGTCAACCGTTTCAACCTTGCGGCCAATGCAGTCCGCCAGGATCTGGCACGTCACGTCAGACAATGCGCCGCCGCCGACGAACCGGATCGTATCGGAAGTTTTGATCTTCTTCTCCTCTGTCTCCAAGAACCAGCGCAGATGGAAGCAAACGCCCTCCGTCACGGCGCGGATGAGCTCTGTCTTACCGGTTTCCAGGCTGATGTTAAAGAACATTCCGCGCGCGTTCGGATCCTCAAACGGGCAGCGGTTACCATGCAGCCAAGGGGTAAAGATCACGCCGTTTGAGCCTGCCGGCACTTCGCTGATGACCTTCGCCATATAGTCGTAAAGGCTAGTATAAACCGCCTCTTGCGATTCCGCCACATGCTTTTTCTCCAAATAGATATCGATCTCATCGAGCGCCAGGTGATCCTTCACCCATTCAAGGCACTTGCCCGCCGTTTCCAACTCTGCGAAATAGTTGAACCGCTCCGGCTGCGCGCCCACGATCGCCGCAACCATGGCGGAAGCATCCACAATGCTTTTGTCGACCACGGTGGAGACCCAGCCGCTTGTGCCGCAATAGATATGCGTATCGCCCAATGCGGTGGAGCCGGCCCCCACGCCGATGAGGGAAGCGTCCCCGCCGCCGCCGAACACGGCGGTGCCCGCTTTCAGGCCGAGTTCAGAAGCCGCTTTTTCCGTGATTTCCCCGACCTTGTCGGTGGATTGCTTGATCGGCGCAAGGTGATTCATGTTTACGCCGAGCATATCGCACATCTCCCGGCTCCATCCCTCCTTGCCCTTGCGGATATCATAGATCAGGGCGGCAAAGGCGGAATCCTGCGTCATAACAAATTCACCCGTCATTTTGCAGATGAGGAATTCCTTCACATCCAGCCACTTATGTACGCGCTTAAAATTCTCCGGCTCGTGCGCCTGCACCCACTTGTATTTCCACACAGGGTCTTTCACGCTCGCCGCAACCGCGCCGGTAATTTGCAGGCTTTTGAGCAGCTTAAATACATTTGCGCCCGCGATTTGCGGGCCATGGGCCAGGCCCTTTTTCAGCTCCTCCCGTGCACGTTGGTCCATATAGCTCATCGCGCGGCGCACCGGCTCCCCGTCCTTATCCACAAGGACGACTCCCTGCATCTGGGAGCAGAAGGAAACGCCGCTGATCCGCGCCGGGTCCATGCCGGAAGCGTCCAGCACCTCCCGCGTGCTCGCGCACATAGCTTCCCACCATTCGGCGGGTTCCTGTTCCGCGCCGCCATCCGGCAACACATAGAGCTCATACCCACGCATGGCCGCCGCCGTCAAACGGACAACCTCGCCGATCTCGAACAGGCAGGTTTTTACGCCAGTGGTGCCCACGTCGTAAGTGATAACATAGGTCGGTTCTTTCATGCAAAGCCCTCCAAAAATATGATTCCAGTTCACACACAAAGCTTATTGTTACGGGGGTTCCCCGCTGCTTTCATTCACGCCGGGCAGGCGCTTCCTGCCCCAGGCCCGTTGTAAACGCGCCTTCAATAAATTTGAGCATTTGTTCCACAACAAAATCATCGCGGGAAAGGATATCCTCGCCTGCATAAATTTTAAACCGCTCCTGATAATAGCCGCAGGCATAGGAAAACTGAAGATTTGTAAAGAGGTTATCAAGCAAAAAGGCAAACATGCGCGGGTCAACATCCCTACGGATCAGCCCTTCCTGCTGCGCCTGCGCAATGACCTGCGTATACACGGCGGCGGAAACCGTCTCCATATCCTGCGAGATCAGCCGTACCAGCTCCGCATTATTTTCCGACGTCATTTCATTATAGAGCTTGATGAGATCCTCGAGCTGCCGGGAAGTGGTCTGCACAGTGCGGATAATCAGCTCCAGCTTATCGCGGACATCCATATCCGCTTGAGACAGCGGCCCGAGCGTCTCCTCCAATATGGAGATGCCGTGGTGCACGGCGGTTAGGAACAGATCCTGCTTTGTATTAAAATACTTATAGAGCGAGCCGACGCTGACGCCCGCTTTGCTGGCGATCACATTAATATTGGCATTATCGAAGCCCTTGTTGGCAAATTCCCCGATTGCCGCAGCCAAGATTCTACGCCGCTTCTCCTCCGGGATATTTTCAAACGTTTTCTTATGATAAATTGGCTGGTTTCCACCGGTTGTATCCATAGCGTCCTAGCCATCCTTTCCTGCGCGCCAGCCTAAGGCCGGGCCATCCCGCCGGCGCAAAACACACGCTCAAAAATGAGTGGCTGCTCACCGTTTTTCTTATTTTAACATACTGACGGAAAAAATCAATGAAAATACAGAGTTTTTTGCATTTTCCCTCCCAGAGCCTTGTCGACGCCTTTGCGTAGGTCGTCTATTCTGAAAAATGCCCTATCCAACTTCCTCGCCTCCCCACAGCCGCATCGTTACCACATCCCACGGCAGCCAATCAAACGGGCATAATATGATATGCCTCTAAATCCTCATAAAAAATTCATAAAATTTCATTTGACAAGCTTGAAAAGTATGCTATACTGTAGGTGAGCGGAGATTCACCCTTTCACGAGGAAATCTCCATAAAAGCCCGAATTTCGAGAGAGTCAATATGAAGGAGGAAACTAAACGTATGGACAATCGTTATGCTATCAGCAATTATCCGGATGCGGCGGCCGTCACCAAGCAGCTCGACGAGTTGATCAAGCTGCCGATCTACACCATCAGCCCAGAAGCCCTCAAGCGCTATGAAGAGGATTATTTCGACAAAAAGTGCGCGAAGTCCAAAGAGATGATCGAGGAGGCCAAAACGGTAATCCCCGGCGGCGTGCAACATAATCTTGCCTTCAACCACCCGTTTCCGCTGGTGTTCACCAAGGCGGAGGGCGCGTATCTCTATGATGTCGACGGCAACAAATACTATGACTTTTTGCAGGCTGGCGGCCCTACGGTGCTCGGATCTAACCCAAAGGTTGTGCGCGATCAGGTCATTGAACTGCTCAACACCTGCGGCCCTTCCACCGGCCTGTTCCACGAATTTGAATACAAGCTTGCCAAAAAGGTATGCGATAGCGTGCCCAATGTTGAAATGTTCCGCATGCTCAACTCCGGTTCCGAGGCCTGCATGGCTGCGGTGCGTGTCGCGCGCCTTGCCACGAAGAATAAAAACATCATCAAGATGGGCGGCGCCTATCACGGCTGGAGCGATCAGCTCGCCTACGGCATCCGTGTTCCCGGCTCCAAGTTCACACAAGCGCACGGCGTTCCACTTTACATCTTTAAACACACGCAGGAGTTTTTCCCGAACGATCTCAACGATTTGGAGCGCAAGCTCCGTTTCAATCAGATGCGCGGCGGCACGGCGGCGGTCTTCATTGAGCCGGTCGGCCCAGAGAGCGGTACACGCCCGCTGGATAAGGATTTCAACAAGGGCGTAGAGCGTCTCTGCCGCAAATACGGCGCGTTGCTCGTATTCGACGAGGTTGTCACAGGCTTCCGTATCGGCATGGCAGGTGCGCAGGGCTATTTCGACGTTTCCCCCGATCTCACGGTATTCGGCAAGGTCATCGCGGGCGGTTATCCGGGCGCGGGCGGACTCGGCGGCAAAAAGGAATATATGAAATATCTCGCCGCCGGCATCCAGACGGGCGACAAGGTTCACAAAGCGCTCATTGGCGGCACGATGGCGGCAACGCCTATCAGCTGCGTAGCTGGTTACTACACGCTTGAAGAAATCGAGCGCACCAACGCCTGCCAGAAGGCCGGAGAAATGGGCGACCGCATCACCACCGGCCTGCAGCAGCTCATCAAGAAGCACGGCTTGCCGTTTGTCGCCTTTAACCAGGGCTCGATCTGCCATCTGGAAACGGTCGGCACCATGCACTTCTCCATTGACTGGGGCAAGCTGTGGAAGGTGCCGGGTGTTCTCAAAGCAACTTCCGAGCGCAAAGCGGTTATGGAGCACATGGGCGCTGCCTACATGGCGGAGGGCCTCGTAACCTTAGCCGGCAGCCGCCTGTATACGAGCGCTGCCTATACGCCGGAGATGATCGACGATGCCCTGACCCGTTTCGACAGAGTGTTCGATACGATCACAGTTCAAAAATAACCCGATTTTTCCGGCGGCGTTGCTGCGCCGCCGGAATTTTTCAGTAAAGGAGGCTTATTCGTTGGATATGGAAATCATGCAGGCCAAGGAGCTTGTGGTCCGTGCAGGCAAACAGCTTGTGGAAAGCGGCCTCATCGCGCGCACCTGGGGCAACGTCAGCTGCCGTGTGAGCGACACGCAATTTGTGATCACCCCCAGCGGCAGGGCATATGAAACTCTTACGCCGGAGGAAATCGTCCTGGTCAATATTGCAGATCTGAGCTATGACGGGGATGTAAAGCCCTCATCGGAAAAGGGCATCCATGCCTCCGCCTATCAGCTCCGACCGGAAGTCAACTTTGTCATCCATACGCATCAGGTAAACGCCAGCATTGTCAGCCCTCTGGCTTTGATATCAACAATGTTGCGCCGGAGAGCGCGGCGATCATCGGCGACCACGTCCCAATGGCCGCTTACGGCCTGCCAGGCACCGGAAAGCTGCGCAAAGGGGTCATTGCCGCCATCGAGCGCTCTGACAGCAAAGCCGTCATCATGGCGCACCACGGCGCCGTATGCATGGGCAAGGATTATGAGGAAGCATTCGCCGTTGCCTCTGAGCTGGAGAAGGTGTGCGCTCGCCACATTGTGGAACGCTACCGCGAAGCCACGGGCAAAGTGATCGATACCTTTGAAGAAATTCATGATTACGTAATTGAAACCATCGGCAAAAAGGGCAGGGACGCCGCTCCTGTTACCGCTTATGAGAGCGAACGTGACGGCGCGATGTGCAACTTGACCAAGCCCGGCAGCGATGAGATTCTGCGGGTGGAGATTGCCACCGGCCGGATCGCGGGCGACGCCGAATCGTTTGTGCCGGAGGCTGACCTGCACCGCGCAGTATATGCCAAGCGGGACGGAATCAATTATATCATCCATTCCCAGCAGCCTGATATTATGGCCGCCTCCCGCTTGGGCCGCACCATGAAGCCGCTGCTCGATGATTTCGCCCAGATCGCAGGCGCAACGGTGCGCAGCGCAGTGTTTGACCCTTCCAGCACGATGAAAACCTCCAAAAAGGTTGTCAAAGCGCTCAAAGGGCGCGACGCCGTGCTGCTGAAGGATAACGGCGCGCTTTGCTGCGGGCCCTCCAAAAGCGATGCGCAGGCCACCGAAATGGTCATGGATAAAGGCTGCAAAACCATGCTGGGCGCCGCTTTATTCGATACTGCAAAGCCTATCAATGCGATTGAAACTCGCTGATGCGCTTTATCTATAAAACAAAGTATTCCAAACAGGCGGAAAAAAAATAAGTAGTTCAATTATGATTGCGAAACACAGCTTACCGCAACCGCACAAAACAGAGAGATGCATCCTGCCATAAAGCGGGGTACACTGTTCGGACAGAGGGATGTCTTTATCCGAACTGCGGATGTTACCGCCATTCGTTTGTTTATTTGCCATCTTCTTTTACCCCCTTATATACGGAAACGGCTCGTCGTCAGAAATGACGCGGGCCGTTTCTGCTCCCCATGGCTTTTTAAATACAAAAATTCAGAAACGCTTTTTTCATAAATTGATATTGTGAAAAGATCGTGAAATATGATATAATCACTTCGAATCACATCGTTATTTCTGTGACACATGCCTCCACATCAAACAAGGCGCTCACAGAGGAAAGGGGAAAAAATGAATCAAGCCGTTCGTAAACTGATTGCGTTGCTCGCCGCCCTAGCGCTCGTATGCTCCCTCGCCGCGTGCAGCAGCCAGCAGTCAGAGGAGGAAAACACCACCGAGCCACCCATTGTCAGCAAAACCAAAAAGCCGGAAGCCAACGCGGAGGTGCTTGCCTATTTTAACCGCCTGGTCAACAGTGCCAAACAAAGCAATCCTGAATTTACGATGACCAAGGAGCCAAAAGTTTCTGAGGTGGAAACCAGCAACCAAACGCTTGCCAACCTCGCTCCCACGCTGCAACAGCTCATGCTCAATCAAACAAGTCTCTCCTCAAAAGATACAAAGCTCTCAGAGGTGCTGCCTGTTTCCGGCCAGGAGTGGGCGAGCCAATTAACCCCTTCCGACATCCGTTACGCGATGTGTGTGCAGGAAGATGACCTTTATAAAATTACAATATTCTTTCGAGATGAAAAAGAGCCTGCGCCTTTGACAAGCCGACATGGCAAAGCGTTTGATATGGAAGACCGCACTGCAATTGAGGAAGAGTTCCAAAAAGCGAAAGATTATATGCAGCTTGGGGAGTATCACGTTTTATTCACCGGCTCCTCCATTGAATGTGAGATTGACCGCGCAAACGATGAAATCCAAAAGCTGGTGTATCATAAGCGGATGCATCTTGACGCACAGGTCACTGGCGTTGGCAAGCTTGCATCTGCTGGTCAAATTGATTTTAGCTGTATCCTAGAAATTCAAACAGAGTTCCATTTTACCTGGCCGCACCCAGAAACTTCGACCGGCGCAGATGCTTAACCCATAAAATTTTTACGCTTCAACCGCCCAAACAGCCCAGTAGCCAAAACTTTGGATGGCGCTGAGCTGTTTTTTTATGACCCTTCCATGTTTGATTTTTTATTACGGAGCGAAGCGGAGTAACAAAACAGAACCTGCCCTCATTGCATGGATCAAAAAGATACACAATGCCTATGAAAGCAGACGGTTACCGGCTGTTTTTATTACGAAGCAAATCCAATTGGCCCCACGGGATTAAAGAAATACAACCAGCTTGCCGCACACACTTGGCCAGCGACTATTTTCTATGACGGCGTAGGAGCAACTGTGTTCGCCCGCAGGTCAGGGGAATTGCATAGTGAATTCACGCGTGTTTACATAGGAATCAAACGCTACGATGGTCTCTGCATCAACCGTAGGCTCTTTTCGATACAAATCCTGCCGCAACCTCACAGAACAAAGAGATAGGCAACGCTTATGAGAGCAGGCGATCACCGGCTATCTTATTTTATAAAATGTTTATAATTTTTCCCGATTTTAATCAACACATATTATTACTATTGCCTTGACAAAAACGACGCATCGTTGTATGTTGGCGATGGAACGGTTCTGATACTGGATTAGGGAAGCCATGCGGTCATTCAGAAGCCGGATTCGATGAAAAAGAGGAGGAAATATTTTGCAAAAAGGAAAAAAACAACACTCTACCGCCTACCGGGCGCTCGCAGTTTTGTTGAGCGTAATCATTTTATTGCTCTCTCTGGGTGTGGGCGCAACCGCCAGCTCAGAAGAGGCCAATATCATCTACTCCAATGGTTACAAAATTGAAAAAATCACCAATCCCACCAAGGGCGAGGGCGACGTGGACGGCATCATCCAGGGTGGAGACCGCAACAACTGCTACGCCTGGGCTATGACAGAGCGCGACGGATTCCTCTATATCGGCACCAACCGGAATATCCTCGGCGGCATGATCGCGCAGTTCGCACAGGCAATGACGCAGGCCGGCCTTACCTACGATCAGGTTTGGGATATTGTAAACGTAATCACCAATGGCGAGGTGCCAGCCTTTTCCGCACAGGAAAGCAGGCCGATGATCATTCGCGTAAACCCTGCTACCAGTGAAACAAAGGTAATCTATGAGGCCCCTCTCGGCACAGACAGTGCTTACCGTATGGTGGTAAAACACCATAATGAGCTCTATTTCGGCTCTATGAGCAGTTCAAGCGGCACGCGCATCGTTAAGGTGGATGAAAACGACAACGCGGAGATCGTTTACAGCGGCGGCGGAAATTCTAGCTTCCGAGCAGGCACAGTCTACAACGACAAATTGTATTTCGGTGGTCTCGACAACCGGATTCCGGACGAAACGGCGGGAAAATACAATAAGATCGCCATTTTGGAAAAAAATCCGAAGGATGATTCCGATTGGCAGCGCGTTGCGGACTTTAACGATTTTATCGACTATGCTGACGATACGCTTTACCAAGGCGAGGGCGGCACGGTATGGGATCTGATCCCCTACCAGGGCGACATGTATGTGTTCCTCGCCACCTCCAACGGCTTCGTCCTATTCAAGGGGCATGAGGCTTCGGCTGGGGAAAACGCCAATCAGTATGGATGGACCTGGCAGGAAGTGATCGGCAAAAACAGCCAATACCATATGGGCATGGCGCCCACGGCAGAAGGCTATAATACTGAAGATGGCGCAACCCCAGGCCTGATTGCCAGCGCGGCTACGCCGGTCGTCTTTCAGGATAAGCTGTATTTCGGCACGTTTGACTATGCGCTGCGTGCGGAGCTGGTCGCCGTGCAGGGTCTGCTTCAAATGATCGCAGGTGGAGAAAATGCGCCGGCCCTGAAGGATTTTTTGAAGCCCATGTATGATTCGCTGAATGCGCCTCAGAAGATGTACTGTATGGACCAAAACGGTAAAATTACAGCAGTTGATCAAATCAATCAAGCCTTCGAGGGAACCACAAACGAATATTTCTGGCGCTATGGCGTTTATAACGATCAGCTTTTCGTCAGCTCCTTCGATGCCTCCTCGCTTTATAAATATGTGACGAAGCTGACCAACGGAGATTTGCTCCGCATGGATAAGGCTGAATTCATGCAGCAAATCAACTATATCGTCAAGCTGCTTCAATCTCTCACCGGCTCATCCGTAAGCAAAGAGGCAAGCGCGCTAACCACAGCGCTGACCGCAGCGCAGTCCCAGATTGCGAGCCTGCTCGACAAACAGGCTACGCCGGAAAATGTGCAGAAGCTGATCGCTCTTGTCGAAACGCTCGTCTCCCCGCTTTCCAACGCGGCAAAAACATTCTCCGCCCTCCCGGCCTCCGCGGCACGCGGCGCCTCCCTCTCAGGTATTTTGGATGCGCTCAAATCTCTGGCTGCCGCCTTTGATCTGGACGGACTGCGGATGTATTTCAGCATTTCCAATAAGCTGCTCAAAAACGAGCCCGGCTTTGACCTGTATGTCACGAAGGATGGCGAAAACTATACAGAGCTTACTTTGAATGGGTTCCATGATAAATTCAACTTCGGCGGCCGTACCCTCGTTGCAAATGAAGATGGCCTCTATATCGGCACGGCAAATCCCTTCTATGGCGCGCAGGTCTGGCGGATCACGGAAGTAGAAGAAGATGCCCCGAATTCCATCGTAGAATTTTTTGCTAAGATCGTGCGTTTCTTTCAAACAATCATAGAATGGTTCCGCGGCCTTTTTCAGTAAATCCTTCTTTTTGATCACCTTTTTATATCAATAAGAGCCGCTGCAAAATGCAAATCATTTTGCAGCGGCTCTTTTCTTATAGAGAATCAGGCAAAGCTTTTATGGATTAACCCCTATTTCAATTGTCTGATTCGGTCGCCTTTGACAAGGAAGGCGTGCTCCGCCAGGTCGATCATCGGCTGATCGTTAAAGGAATCCGTATAAAACTGCTCAATCTTTGCATGTGGGAACCGCTCCAGAAAGCTGCTCACCTTATTTTCTCGAAAGCACAGGCGTGTTATCGTGCCCGTTTGCTCATCGAACTGGGTCCCTATCCAATGCGCAATTCCAAGGCGGCGGCAAGCCTCCTCCAAAACACGCTCCGGGGAGGCGGAAAGAATCACATCATCCGGACGGTGCTGGCGAGCATAAAAGGGCTTGATATTCTTCATATGGGTATCCCAAAAAGTTTTTAAATCAGCTTCAAAATCCGGGATCGTCAAAAAGTAATCGGCCACGCGCGCGCCATAAACGGATAAGGCCTCCTCAATGGTGATTTTTCCGCGCTTATACCGCACCAAAGCCGCCGCTACCTCCGGCACATAGCGCAGCAGCGATTTATCCTGTTTTAAATAATACCAAAATAAATCTACAGCACTTTCACCACGGTAAATCGTATTGTCAAAATCATACACATTCATTGGGGCGCCTCCTCCATGAAGCAGTTTATCGGGCTTTTATCGTATATCAAAAACAAAAGGAACCCATACCGACACAAAATTGGAGCGCTATGCATCTATCCTACCATATGCGGCGGTGTAGGTAAAATACCTTTCTTTATTTACCGGCCCATATAATTTTCATTCGGAAAGCGCATCCCCTCCAAATAAGCCTGTTCAAACGCAGGCTCCTCCGCGAGGGAAACGGTGTGAATCCTGCCTACAAGGGAGAGGAGCCGTTCCCTCCGGGCTGGCCGCAGGGCGAGCAGGCCCGCCCCATCTAACGCCGCGTTGCCGATGGCAGCGGTCCTTCCCAATAAAGCGGGGGGAAACAGGCCGATCTGCGCCGCACTTTCAAGCCTGATAAATCGCCCAAAACCGCCTGCCAAAAAAAGCTTTTCCAACTTTTCCGGCCGGATTTCAGCACGATCGAGCAGCATTTGTAGGCCCGCGCAGACGGCGGCTTTCGCCACCTGCAACGCGCGGATATCCGCCTGTGTGAGCAAAAACGCCTGTGCCCGCGAAGCGCACGGCGGGCGCGCCGCCGATTTCGCACACCATCGCTCGAAAAGGATGCCCTTCCCGCTGAAGGGAGCCCTCCGCATCCAAAACGCCGCTCTGCCGCAAGACCGCCGCCGCGTCGATCAGCCCGGAGCCACAGATCCCCTTCGCCGGCACACCGCCTATAGCTGTGCAGCCAATTCGAAAGCCCTTTCGCTCCACATGGTTGATTGCGCCCGGCACTGCTGGCATCCCCATGGTAAGCCCCGCACCCTCAAAGGCCGGCCCTGCGGCGGTGGATGCACACCAAAGCTCAGTGCCATTGAAAACAGCAAGCTCCCCATTTGTGCCAAGGTCGAGCAATGCACAGGGAGCCTCCGCTTCGGTCATCCCACAAGCAAGCATGGCGCACAGGCAATCAGCCCCAATAAAAGCAGAGGCACAGTGCGCAGATAAACGCGGCTGGCCTTAACTGCATGCAGCCCCAAGGCTTCGGCAGTGATTTCGTCCCCAAAAAGATGCTCCGGCAAAAAAGGAGCTTTAGAAAGGCAGGCGGTATCCCGCCCGGTGAGGAGATAGAGCATCGCTGTATTCCCCGTAATGACCAGTTCCCTAATCTGGGCGGGGCGTGCCTGCGCCATTTGCATAAGCTCTGTGAGCAGATCATCCAAGCAATCGATGATGCATCCCCGCAGGGCGGGTGCATCCCCTGCCTGTGCCCTCTCCATGCGGGAGAGAACGTCTGCGCCGAATGCCGCCTGCGGATTTCGCCGCCCAGCAGACGCGATCGGGCTGCTCTCCAACTCCTCTGCCACATAGAGCCGGGCCGCAACGGTTGTCGTCCCTATATCCAAAGCAGCACAAAGCGCCTTCCCATCTATCGGCCTGTTTTGCGGCATAGCGGAAACGCCCTCCACCACGATCTCCGCACTTTCCTCCGGCAGCTCTATGCGGGCCTCCCCCAGCACAGCCGTTTGACATAGCAGGCGCAATCCATTGCGCAATTCCCCCGCCGAGAGGCAACGCCGCTCCGCCGGAGTAATGGGTGATAATTGCCCTGTCGCTTTGACTCTGCATTTTCCGCACGAGCCTTTTCCACCGCAGGGAAGCGCAATTGGAAAACCCAGCAGAGCCAAAGCCTCAGGCAATGGCGTGCCGGGTTTCACGGATAAATGATGCTGTTTTTTCCCTATCGTTACAAGCAAATTCATCATATCGACGCTTCTTAAGCGTTTCCGGAATAATTGGGTGCTTCTTTCGTAATAAACACATCATGCGGATGGCTTTCGATCAAGCCGGCGCTCGTGATGCGCACAAACTGTGCCTTGCTTTGCAGCTCACCAATGGTTTTGCAGCCGCAATAGCCCATGCCCGCGCGCAGGCCCCCCAGCATCTGGAACACCGTTTCAGACAGCAGCCCCTTATAAGGCACACGGCCCTCCACGCCCTCTGGCACCAACTTGCGGTTATCCTGCTGGAAATAACGATCCTTGCTGCCTTGGTTCATCGCACCGATGCTGCCCATTCCACGGTATACCTTGAACTGGCGGCCCTGATAAATCTCGCTCTCGCCGGGGGATTCCTCGCACCCTGCCACCAGCGAGCCCATCATCACCGCATTCGCTCCGGCGGCAAGCGCCTTTACGATCTCGCCGGAATATTTGATGCCGCCATCCGCAATGATCGGAATGTTGTATTTTGCCGCCACACAGGCGGAATCATAAACCGCCGTGATCTGCGGCACACCGATGCCCGCGACCACGCGCGTAGTGCAGATCGAGCCGGGGCCAATGCCTACTTTTACCGCGTCTGCACCCGCCTCAATGAGCGCACGGGTGCCCTCCGCCGTTGCCACGTTGCCCGCAATGAGGGAAACCTGCGGGAATGCCGCCTTCACCTTGCTGACCGCCTTGAGAATATTCTCGCTGTGACCATGCGCGGAGTCAAGCACCAACGCATCCACCTGCGCCTCCACCAACGCGCCAGCGCGCTCCAGCACATCCGCCGTTGCGCCGATTGCCGCCGCGCAGAGGAGCCTTCCGCCCTTATCGCGCGCAGAGTTGGGGTACTGCACGCTCTTTTCAATATCCTTAATTGTGATTAAACCGCGTAGATAACCGTCGTCATCAATTAAAGGCAGCTTCTCAATTTTATGCTGCATGAGGATCTGCTTTGCTTGCATGAGGGTTGTCCCGACATGGGAGGTGACAAGATTCTCTTTTGTCATCACATCCTCAATTCGAACGTTAAAGTTCGTCATAAACCGCAGGTCGCGGTTCGTCAGGATACCGACCAGCTTACCCTCCCGGCAGATCGGCACGCCTGAAATTTTATACCGCCTCATCAAATCGAGCGCTTCATGAACAAAACGGTCGGGCGAAAGAAAAAACGGGTTGACAATTACACCGTTCTCAGAGCGCTTCACCTTATCTACCTCTTGTGCCTGGCGCTCGATCGCCATATTTTTGTGGATGACGCCAATGCCGCCTTCGCGCGCAATCGCAATCGCCATACGGGCCTCTGTGACAGTATCCATCGCAGCGGTCATCAGAGGGGTGTTCAGGGAGATATCCTTGGTGAGTTTCGTTGATACATCCACCTGATTGGGCAGAACATCCGAATGGGCTGGGATGAGCAGCACATCATCAAAGGTAAGGCCCTCTTTGACAAACTTCTCTTCCGGGTTCAACAGAAGCATTTTCCGGCCTCCTCAAGCTATGAAATAAATTGATTCATTATAGCATTGCGGCAAATCGGAATGCAAGCGACAAAACCACTGAATCAAGGCCTTATTGCAGACGATTTTTTTAATATTTGCTATACCCCAAAAAACAGAGGGATGCTGCTGACGGCTATCACAGCTTTTTGGCCAAATATAAATCCAGCCAAAGGCCGATTCGTGGATAACAAGGAGGTAAGCCCATCAAAACACCTGATCTGCTTAGTTTTCCATACTTTCCACAAAGTTTTCCACCAAAACCTGTGGAAACACTGGAGAGTGAAAAAAAGAAACGGCGCGCCCCCAACTCGAGGCCGCCGTTCCCCTTTCTCAATTTTTATATTAAACAATGCCTGCCATAACCACGCGGTACCAAGAGAGGCTCCATGCGGTTTTCATTCTTCTTCCTGTGCCTTCGCATCCTCAATTACTTTTTCTGCCACGTTCGCCGGCGCTTCTTCATAGCGGGTGAATTCCAGCGAGAAATGGCCCCTGCCATGCGTTACAGAGCGCAGCGTCGTTGCAAAATCGCCCATCTCCGCCATTGGCACCTCAGCCACAATCTCCTGCATTTTATCCTCTGCCGGGCCCATGCCCAACACGCGGCCACGGCGCTTCGTGATATCACCCATGATATCGCCCATTTTCTCATCCGGCATATAGGCCTTTAACGTCCCAATCGGTTCAAGAATGACCGGGTCCGCCTTCGGGATACCGTTTTTATAAGCAATAGACGCCGCCGTTTTAAACGCCATTTCTGAAGAATCTACCGGATGGTAAGATCCATCATACAGCGTCGCTTTCAAGCCAACCATCGGATACCCGGCCAACACGCCCTTTGTGACACTATCGCGCAGACCCTTTTCCACAGCTGGGAAGAAGTTTTTCGGCACGGAGCCGCCCACAACCTCCTCCGCAAACACCAGCTCATCGCTGTCGCAGGGCTCAAAGCGGATAAACACATCGCCAAACTGCCCGTGGCCGCCGGACTGCTTCTTGTGACGGCCCTGCACCTCCACACGCTTTTTGATGGATTCCCGGTATGCCACCTTCGGCACGCTAAGGGATACATCCACGCCGAATTTCGTTTTAAGCTTGGAAACGATCACATCAAGATGCTGTTCGCCGAGGCCGGAAAGAATCTGCTCGTGCGTTTCATGGTTGGACCGGAAGGTGATGGTGGGGTCTTCCTCCATCAGACGGAAAAGGCCCGCCGCTACCTTTTCCTCCTCGCCCTTCTTCGCCACCTTGACCGCCATGCTCAGGCACGGCTCCGGGAAGGAGACAGGAGCGAGCTTCAATACCTTTTTCGGGCTGCACAGCGTGTCGCCCGTGCGCATATTTGAGAGCTTTGTCACAACGCCGATATCGCCCGCTGCGATTTCCGAAATATCCTCCTGCTTCGCACCGCGCACAGAGATAATCTTACCCATGCGCTCACTCTCCTGCGTGCGTGCATTATAGGCGGGAACGTCCGCCGTGATTTTACCGGATACGACCTTAAAGAAGGACATCTTGCCCACAAATGGGTCGGCAATTGTTTTAAAGCAAATCGCGGCAAGCGGGCCATCCGCATCACAGGGAAGCTCAACCGGATTCCCATCCGCATCCTCCGCCGTTTCACCCGCGCATCATAGGCGCGCGGCGCGATCTTCGACAGACAGTCAAGCAGTTGGTCAACGCCCTGAGTCGTGTAGCCGGAGCAGGCAAACACAGGGTAAATCGAGCCGTCCGTCATGCCGTTCTGCAAGCCGCGGATGATCTCTTCCTGCGTGAACTCCGCGCCATCAAAAAATTTCTCCATTAGCTCGTCATCCGTCGTGGCGACCGCTTCCTTGAGAAAATTAATCATCTCCGCAATACGCGCATCCTGCGGGACGGGAACTTCGGTTGCCTTACCATTCTGATATGTAAATGCCTTCTGTGCCATGAGGTTGACATATGCCTGAACCACACCGCCCTCCATATAGGGCACAACAATCGGGCACAGCTGCGTTTCATGAACTTCCTTGAGGAAATCAAGCGTTTTATAAAAATCGGTATTCTCAGCATCCACCTTAGTAATTGCAAACATCTTCGCAATTCCGCGTGCGTCTGCCGCTTTGAAAGCCTTTTCCGCACCAACGTCGTATTTGCAGCCGGCAGCCGTCGTAATCAGCACACAATCCGCTGCCCGAATGCCTTCGCTTACTCCGCCTGCGAAATCGAACAGGCCGGGCGTGTCGACAAGGTTCATCTTAATCCCATTCCATTCCAGCGGCGCAACTGCTGTAGAAACGGAGGCCCTGCGCTTTTTTTCTTCTCCATCATAGTCGAGCACGGTATTCCCGTCTGCAATGCGGCCGAGGCGCTCTGTTACCCCCGCCAGATAAAGCATCGCCTCTGCGAGCGTCGTTTTACCCCTTCCGCCGTGGCCGGCGATCGCAATATTTCGGATATCCTTTGCATGATAGGCTTTCAAACCAATTTCCTCCTTCACGCCCGCCCCAGCGGGGCGCAGCATATTTGTTATTCAAAACCAATAATATTTTTTCTGCGTCACCGTGAATTATAGCATAATTGATGATGCAGTTCAATAAAAACTTTTGAGAATCCATTAAATGAGGCGTATTTCAAAAAATCCTGTTCACTTGTCCAAATCCGGCGTTTTATTTTTGTGCAGGATAACAGTTTCTGAAGCACAAAAATGTTTTTCTAGAACTTACCTTGCCGGAATATACAAAAATCCGTTTCCAGATTCCCACAAGGGACACTAGAAACGGATTTTTTCTCCGCTTTCTCAACCTGCCTACTGCTCCTCCAAAGGGGAAAAGAAGCTCTCAACCACCTTTGGGCAGCATTCCGGGGAATAGATCCAATGGTCGATGTAGTCACTGTCCGTATAATAGGTCACCGGAGGGGGAGGATACTCCGCGTCAAAAGCATCCACGATAATCAGCTTGATTTTCATGCGTTCCGGAATCAGGCTTTTGATATATACGCTCGCATGCTGGCCCGCATAAACGCCCTGCACATATTCTGCAAGCCCCGCGAGATTCGGCGTAAGCTCCACAAATACCCCATATTTCTCTACAGAGCGGATCACCCCCGGCACCGTCTCCCCCGCCTTGAATTGAGCGGCATTTTGCTCCCAGGTGCCGAGCAGCTCTTTGTGCGTGAGCGTGATGCGCCCATTTTCGTCAATCCCCTTGACCAGAGCGCGGATATCCTCGCCCGTGCGGAACCGCTCCGACGGATGCGGAATGCGGGAAACAGAGATGCTATCAATCGGCATTAGCGCGCTCAGCCCTGCCCCAATGTCGCAAAAAACGCCGAAGCCCTCCATGTGGGATACACGCGCATCGATTACCTCGCCTGGCGTCAGGCGGGCAATATCGGTTTCCATGCACTCTAATTGTACGCTACGGCGGCTGAGAATCGCCGAGGTGCGGCCTAGCGCGTCCGCATCGAAGCCTGTGATGCGAAACATAACCGGCTTATTCACCCTTGAAATAATGGCGATATCCCGCACCTTGCCCTCCTCGATGCCCACGGCCGCCTCCTCACGCGGGATGATCCCCTCCATGCAGCCGAGATCAACGTGCAAATTGTGATCTTTATCGCACAACAGCGCGCGCGCTTCCAAAATTCTGCCCTCAAAATAGGCATCGCGCAGCGCGGCGGAGGATGCAAACGCAGCGCGGTTTTCCGGTGTGTCCATTAGCCAGCCTTCCGGCTTAAAATGTTTCATTTTCCCACCCATTTCACCGCCTGAAGCGGCCTCTTTTTCTCATACTATGCATGACCCTACCTGCCCTTGCCGCTCGTTTGCGGCTGCCGGCATTCCGCCTAAGGGGCGCAAATACGGCCCGGCTACGTTGCTATATATATGGGAAATGCTTTTTTTTCATGCCCCTTTGTGCTATAATATTTACCATATCTTTTCCTTTTGGAATCCGGCTGGAGGCGATTTGGGTATGGATGTGAGGCCCGGCGACATCTTAATGATGAAAAAAGAACACCCCTGCAAAAATAAAGAATTCCTCGTACTCCGCGCGGGGATGGATTTTCGCATCCGTTGCACAAAGTGCGGGCGTGAGATTATGGCGCCGCGCGCCAAAATCGAAAAGAATATTAAAAAAATCCTTCGGGAAGGTTCCGCCGTGCCGGATGCGGAAACTTAGCGCCGATTGACCGTTTGAATCGAGACGCTGGAAGGCCCCCTGCGGCTTTCCCCCAAAGGAAGGATGGTTCATTCTATGCTGGAAAAGTTAGAAAAGGTGAAACGCGCTATGAAGAGGTTCAGCTTCGGCTGTGCGACCCGGAGATCGTCACCGATCAGGCGCAGTATAAAAAACTCATGCAAGAGGCGAAGCGCCTGGCCCCGATCGTTGAAAAATACCGCCAGTTCAAGGCGGCGCGCGATACATTTCAGGAGGCGAAAGCTCTGCTCGACGCGGGCGGGCTCGATAAAGAGTTCCACGATATGGTGTTTGAAGAGCTGGAGCAGGCACGCGCTGAAATGGAGCGCACGCAGGAGGAGCTGAAAGTTTTGCTGCTTCCGCGCGACCCGAACGACGAAAAAAACGTGATCGTAGAAATCCGCGGCGGCGCGGGCGGGGAGGAGGCGGCTCTGTTTGCAGGCTCCCTCCTGCGCATGTATTCCATGTACGCCGAGGCAAAGGGCTGGAAGGCCGAAATCCTCAGCGCAAACGAAACCGAGCTTGGCGGCTTCAAAGAGGTTAGCTTTATGATTGAAGGCGAGGGGGCCTACTCTCGCTTGAAATTTGAAAGCGGGGTGCACCGCGTCCAGCGCGTGCCGGAAACGGAATCGCAGGGCCGCATCCATACCTCCACCGTAACCGTGGCTGTTTTGCCGGAGGCGGAAGAGGTGGATGTGGAGATCAATCCCGCCGATTTGCAGATCGATACCTACCGCTCCGGCGGCGCGGGCGGGCAGCATGTCAATAAAACGGAATCCGCCATCCGCATCACGCACCTGCCCACCGGCACGGTGGTCGAATGCCAGGACGAGCGCAGCCAATATAAGAATAAAGACCGCGCGATGAAAATCCTGCGTTCGCGCATTTTGGAGGCGGAGCGGGAAAAGCAGCATGAGGCGATTGCAGGCGAACGCCGCGCGCAGGTAGGCACGGGCGACCGCAGTGAGCGCATCCGCACCTACAATTTCCCACAGGGCCGCGTCAGCGATCACCGCATCGGCCTAACGCTCTATAAAATCGAGCAGATTATGAATGGCGCGCTCGATGAAGTGATCGACGCGCTCATCACGGCAGACACGGCGGAAAAGCTCAAAGCGGAAAGCGATGCTTAACACCCGCACTTGCTTTGGAAAGGAACGGGGCTTCCATGCAGACAAACCTTTATCAGATCACACCGGACGACCAGCCGGCGCTGGCGGAAATCGGCGCACTCCTGCGCGCGGGCGGCCTTATCGGAATCCCGACGGAAACCGTCTATGGCCTTGCCGCAAACGCGCTTGACGGGCAGGCTGTGGCAAAAATTTTTCAGGCGAAGGGCCGCCCGCAGGATAATCCGCTGATCGTCCATATCGCGGCGTTTTCGCAGCTTTATCCCTTGGTCGGTGAAGTGCCCACGCAGGCAATCCGGCTTGCCCGCGCCTATTGGCCGGGTCCGCTGACGATGATCCTGCCAAAATCCCCCGCGATTCCGGAGGAAGTCAGCGCCGGGCTTGACACGGTTGCGGTGCGTATGCCCTCCCACCCGCTCGCCCGCCGCATCCACGGTCCAGGCACTCGTCGTGAGGTGCGCGAGCGAGCTGCGGTCCGCCACGTGCGGGTCGTGCGCGAGACGTCCCAGGATGAGCTCTCGGTCCACGTGCTCCTGCTCGTTCACGGGCTGGTACGCCATGACGTCCTCTGCAAGTCCCATGCCGTCTCCTTTTCGCCTTGCTGTGCTCATTACCTGCGAGGATACATATTGTCCGCAACTGGCGCTAGACTCGACGCAAGGATTGGAGGACACCATGAGGCACAGCACGCTGTTCGGTCTTCTCGCATCGCAATCGCCGCGCTCGCCATCTCCGCATGCAGCCTGGCCATGACCCCGAAGCCAAAGCCGGCGCCCACCTACGTGAACATCAGGCTGGCAGAGAGCCAGCTCGCCACGAAACAGCGGCAGCTTGCTAACAACCAGGCAAGGATAGACGCCATGACGCAGCCCTCCACCACCGAGGTCGCGCAGACCGAGGACCTCCCCACGACGAACCCCCGTGGCATTCCCATTGCGCACGCGATGCCCTGGAACGGGCATGCCCGCCGCCCTCATTGGCAGCACCTACCTCGGAGAGCCCGACGAGACGGGCGGCGTCATCGACGGTGGCCTGCTCGACGGCGGCACGCCCTACTACTGGCGCTCGCGCAACGAGAAGCGCGAGCGCGTGTTCGAGGCCGTCGTGCGAGACGGTGAGATCATCGACGTCTCCAGGTGGAACCAGGGCGCAAACTACTGGCCCGAGAGCACCTCGCTCAACGCCGACGCCCTTCCCATCCTCGATGCCTCTGGCGCAAGAAACGACGTGTCGTCCGGTGCTCCGGACCTCCCAGACCCCAACGACTATGACAACCCCGACGACTACGAGGCAGACGCCGAGGACTACTTCACCTGGCTCGGATGCGATGACCCCGCCCAGGCCGCATACCTCTACTGGGAGAGCATCGCCGGCTAAGCGCCCCCAGGGGGGCGTAGCCTCTGGGCACCGACCACCCATCGCACCCCAGACAAAGAGAGGGCTTCCCAGCCAGGCCGGGAAGCCCCTCGAAAAACACGCTGCGCTCGCGAGCTACCAGCTCAGCAGCTCGTAGCCCGTATCGGTCACGACGAGCTGGACCTCCCACTGGGCCGAGTCGGAGCCGTCGGCCGTGCGCACCGTCCAGCCGTTGGGATCGTTCATGTCGATGTCCGCGCCACCGGCGTTTACCATCGGCTCGATCGTGAAGCACATGCCCGGAGCCAGCACCACGCCCTCGCCCGGCTCGCCCACGTGGGACACGAACGGGTCCTCGTGGAACTCCTTGCCAATGCCATGGCCACCGAACTCGCGTACCACGTTGAAGCCGTTCTCCTCCACGTAGGTCTGCACGGCATGGGCCATGTCACCGAGCGTGTTCCAGGGCTTGACCTGCGTCAGGCCACGCTGGATGCTCTCGCGCGTGACGTCGACGAGCTTCTTGCGCTCGGGCGACACCTCGCCGATGCAGAACATGCGCGAGGAGTCGGAGAAGTAGCCGTCAAGAATCGTGGAGCAGTCGACGTTCACGATGTCGCCCTCGCGCAGCACATCTCGCTCGCTGGGGATGCCGTGACACACGACGTCGTTGATAGAGGTGCAGACGCTCTTGGGGAAGCCCTCATAGTTGAGGTCGGCCGGGATACCGCCATGCTCGACGGTATAGTCATAGATCCACTGGTCCACCTCGGCCGTCGTCACGCCCGGGGCAATGCGCTCGGCCACCATGTCGAGCACACCGACATTGATGGCCGCGGAGCGCTTGATGCCCTCGATGTCCTCGGGCGTCTTGAGCAGGTGACGATAGATCACCTCCTGGCCATTGAGGTAGCACTCCTGGAGGCGCTCGTCGATGGCCGCGTGGCACTTCTTGTACTTCTTGCCGCTGCCGCACCAGCACGGCTCGTTGCGGCCAGGGACAGGTTCGTTGTCATACATGGCTAACTTCCTTTCGTCGCTCCTAGTATCGCACTTCGGCCGCGGACGCCAAGCGCGGCCTGCAAAAGTCAACAAGGGGACTGTCCCCACTCAACCGCGTAAGAAAAAGGGCCGCCCGCACGTGGCGGACGACCCTGGCAAGACGCTCAGACACAAGCGACGCTCGAGCGACAGTCCTAGTTCCAGGCCTTGCCGTCGGAGCCGAACTCGCGGATGAGCTCCTTGGTGCGCTCGACGATGGCGTCGCGGCCCGGGAGCAGCATCTTGCGCGGGTCATAGCCCTTGCCCTGCTTGTCCTTGCCGGCCTCGACGTACTCGCGCACGCCCTGGGCGAAGACGACCTGAAGGTCGGTGTTGACGTTGACCTTGCAGATGCCCATGGAGACGGCCTTCTGGACCTGCTCGACGGGAATGCCGGTGCCGCCGTGGAGCACGAGCGGCAGGTCGCCCGTCTTGGCCTTGATGGCCGCGAGCTGGTCGAAGGACAGGCCCTTCCAGTCGGCCGGGTACAGGCCGTGGATGTTGCCGATGCCGCAGGCGAGGAAGTCGACGCCAAGGTCGGCGATCTGCTTGCACTGCTCGGGGTCGGCGAGCTCGCCGGCGGAGGTCACGCCGTCCTCGGTGCCACCGATGCCGCCAACCTCGGCCTCGATGGAGAGGCCCTTGGAGTGGGCGAGCTTCACGAGCTCGGCCGTGTGCTCGAGGTTGGTCTGGAAGTCCTTCTCGTGGCTGCCGTCATACATGATGGAGGAGAAGCCGGCCTCGATGGCCTTGAAGCAGTCCTCGTAGGAGCCGTGGTCGAGGTGAAGGGCAACCGGCACGGTGATGTTGAGGGTGTCCATCATGTCGACGACGACGTCGTGGCACAGCTTGAAGCTGGTCATCCACTTGGCGGCACCGGCGGTGCACTGGATGATAAGCGGGCTCTGGAGCTCCTCGGCAGCCGTGAGGATGCCGTAGGTCCACTCGATGTTGTTCGTGTTGAACGCGCCGAGGCCGTAGTGGCCCTTCTCGGCGGACTGGAGCATGTGCGTTGCGTTAACGAGCATGTCTTACCTCCATAGCATTAAGCGACAAACACTAACCGCGAACAGTATAGCCGCGTGGCGGCCCTGCTCGGAACGTATTATGCAAATTTGCTGCTAGATGGGCAAGTTGTTTGCGCATCACTGGTCATTTGGCATGTGGCCGCAGCCACAATGTGAAGCCCGCGTGACGCGCTCAGGCAAGCCTGGTAACGGCGAGCACGAACGCAAAGACGCACGTAACGAGCATGGCGCCGGCAGACGCGATCACAAACGCGTCCGCGAGCAGCAGCACGCGCTCGGCGCACGGTCGGGACGAGCGCGCGCACATCTCGGCCACCATCGACAGCACCACGGTCGCCACGAGCAGCGCCACGCACGCGAGCAGAAGCGACATCAGGACGATTCGCTGCCAGGCGACGTCCACGCCCGTGAGCGCATAGGGACCGGCAACGGCAACGCCCATGCCAAGAAGTGCCGCCACGACCGCACGTCCGATTCCGGTGTCTCCCATCGATTTGCCTTTCCGTCGCCCGCGCACGCGCGCTTACAATGGCTCCCAGCATACCAATGAAGTCACCCTACGTGCCGAGAGGAACCCGCATGAACGACTTCAGCTTCTCCATGCCCACCCAGGTCGTGTTCGGGCGCGGCGTCACGGCCCGCACGGCGAAGGAGATGGCAAAGGCCGCTGGAGCGGATCTGTATGAGATTTGTCCGGGCAGAGCCCTATACCGCTGCGGACCTGAACTGGGATGGACCAGAAGAGCCGCAGCACGCTGGAGATGAACGATCCAG
>ENA-OQED01000122-OQED01000122.1-human-gut-metagenome-genome-assembly--contig:-NODE-122-length-30107-cov-1.625684_pt1 | contig 30107 bp, 31 predicted proteins | sample MGYA00242790_ERZ504625 | MGnify/ENA primary metagenome ERZ504625 (study PRJEB26092, sample SAMD00036345) | human gut metagenome | host: Homo sapiens | study: EMG produced TPA metagenomics assembly of...
GGATGACGGACCGACAAGCGCTTTTAAGCGCAGCTGGTAAGCAGAGGCTTATAAGGCCGTAAATATAAAACCCCCGGCTATGCCGGGGGATATTTATTTTATGCCGTTGAGCCTCGGTCAATGCTCAATGGAGTTTCTTGGCTGTCTCTGGCATCTGCGGCGCATGCGGGATGGAGAGGGCGACGTGCTGAACGGCCGTGGCCGCTTCGCGCATCATCGCCGGTGTCTTCTCGGCCCAGATGCGCTGGACCTTCTTGCGGAAGCCTTCTGCCGAGAAGGGTTTCTTCTTCTGGGCGGCGACGTGCTTCCTGATGACAGACTGGCATTTGTCCGATAGCTCGATGTCGCGCTGGGCGAGCAGGATCTGCAACGTCGTGTCGACGAGGTAGAGGTGCAGGGTCTTGTCCTGCAGGCTCTTCTCTGTCGGTATCAGTCCCTCTTTGAGGTTGTGGAGCGACAGCGGCGCATCGCCCCAGCCCTCCTTGAAGATGCCGTCGATCTGGTAGAGCAGGAAGAGCAGGCCGTCCTGCTCGTAGAAGGCGAATTCCATCTCACCCGTGCGGAAGGCTTCGCGCGCGATGACGTCCGTGCGCGAGAGCTGCAGGATGAACATCGCGCCGTTGGCGTCGACCTGGAACATCGCGCCGTCGGCCTGCGTGGCAATCGGCATCGGGAATTTCTGGCCAATCTCAAAATTCGTGTACTCACTCATGTTGTATCCCTCGTTTTCTTCGTATGTGCTCTTTCTATTTTACCACAATCTCATGGGCGGGAACATCTTGCCGTGCTATACTGAGGGAAAGGGGGAATGGCCATGAGCCTCAATGATACACCGCGCGCGATGCGCCTTCACATCGGCCTGTTCGGCCGCCGCAACAGCGGCAAGTCGTCTCTTATCAACGCGCTGACGGGGCAGCATGTCGCGACAGTCTCGGATGTTCCGGGTACGACGACAGACCCGGTCTACAAGTCGATGGAAATCCACGGCATCGGCCCTGTCGTCTTCATCGACACGGCAGGCTCGACGACAGCGGCAGCCTCGGAGCGTTGCGCGTCGAGCGCACGAGAGATGCAGCGAAGGAGACGGACATCGCCTTCGTGCTGTTCACGGCCAGTCGGATGATGGAGCAGGCGAGGCAGGGAATGAAGCGGCCTTCAGATGGCTCGAGCAGCTGAAGAGGCGCGGCGTTCCCGCCATCTCCGTCATCAGCCGCATCGATGAGAGCACGGCGACCGCATCTCTTGCGCAGGTCATCGAAGCGAGGACAGGTGAGCGTCCCGTGCTCGTCAGCGCTGCGACGGGCGAGGGCCTCGCGGCGCTGCGCGCGGAAATAGCGCGCCATCTGCCAGAGGACTACCGGGCGCGCAGCATCACGGCCGAGGTCTGCGAGAGCGGGGATGCAGTCCTGCTCGTCATGCCGCAGGACATCCAGGCGCCGAAGGGACGCCTGATCCTGCCGCAGGTCCAGACGCTGCGCGAACTGCTCGACCGCAAGTGCCTCGTCTCGTGCTGCACGACGGACTGCCTGCCCGCGATGCTCGCCTCGATGGCAAAGGCACCGGACCTTGTCATCACGGACTCGCAGGCATTCCGCACGGTGTATGCGCAATTGCCTGCCGACAGCCGCCTGACCTCGTTCTCGGTGCTGTTTGCGGCTTACAAGGGCGAGGCGCCGTTCTTTGCGGAGTCGGCCCGCCGCCTGCGCGCACTGCCCGCCGATGCAAAGATCCTGATCGCCGAGGCCTGCACCCACAAGCCACTGCGCGAGGATATCGGCCGCGTCAAGCTGCCGCGCCTGCTCAAGAAGGTGCTCGGCGATGCAATCACCGTGACGGTGACAGCGGGCCGTGACTTCCCCGAGGATCTCACGCCCTTCGACATCGTCATCCACTGCGGCGCCTGCATGTTCAACCGCGCCTATGTCATGAGCCGCGTCGCGGCCTGCCGGAGCGCGCACGTGCCGATGACGAATTACGGTATGGCCATCGCCGCACTGCTCGGCATACTCGACGATGTCGCGATACCAGGTGTTGACTGATTGTGGCTCGTTTTAGTTGGCTGTCCTTGCTGTACCTGCATGAATACGATACAATAGAAGAGAAACAAATACAACAGAGGTGAGTAACATGAAACACGCATCCTGCATTACGGCGAGCCTGCTCCTGCTGCTCGTCTGCTTCTTGTTCATGCCGCTCGGCATTGTGCGGGCGGAGAGCTGGTACTGGCTGTCGTCGGACAGCAAGTACAGCAAGTATTTTGAACCGTTTTCTGTTCACGTCACGCACAGCGCGGAGACGAGCCACGGCTCCGTCGCGACGGAGATTACGGCATGGACGAAGACGACGTACAGCTACGAGGGCGCCAAGGAGACGCTCGACAATTACGGCCTTAGCGGCCTGATCCCTGACCCCGCGCAGCTGTCATACAGCCTTGCGGAGGTGGCCATCAATCCGCAGAACAGGACCATCCAGTACACGAAAGAGGATTTCTACAACCCGCAGGGCGCAGTCATCTGGTCGAAGGTGGACGGGCGCGTGAAGGAGATTACGAGCCAGCAGTTCGATGAGGCGTTCTATGATGCCATCGTCGATTCGGTATTCGGTGTCGGCGAAGTGGACAGGGCCAGCGCCAAGGACCGCTGGCTCACGCTTTACTCGCATGCGGACGTCGATGGCACGCAGACGCATGTGACGGCCGACACGACGACGATGCGCATGAAAGGCGACAATCTGCTCTTCTGGCAGTGGTCCGAGCACAAGGACGCCGACGGCAATGTCACGAAGATCACCTTCATGAAGCGGACGGTCAATCTGCCGCAGGGAACAGAGCGCCTGATCCGCGCGGAGACCTGGACGCCGTCTCAGGGATGGCAGGATGTGGAGAGCGGTCTCGACGGCGCTTATCACATGATTGCGGCCGATTCGCCAGCGTATCAAGGGCTCCTGCAACTGCGCGCCTATGCGAAGGCCAATGCCAGCTGGGTCCATCGCTACAGCATCTGGTGAGTCGATATATGGGAATCAAGCGGGCAGATCTCTTTTATTCAAAGGGGTCTGCCTTTTTGTGTACAGACTGTTGGATGTGATATAATAAGAAATATTGTATCTGTTTCCGTTTTACTGCCGTGGCATGTGGAAGGAAGTGTTTTCATGCCAATCAAGATACCGAATAATCTGCCGGCCGCTCATATCCTCGAAGGAGAGAATATCTTCGTCATGGATGCGGACCGCGCTTACAGCCAGGATATCCGCCCGCTCAAGATCCTCATACTGAACCTCATGCCGATCAAGTACATCACCGAGACGCAGCTCTTACGCCTGCTCGGCAATACGCCGCTGCAGATCGAGGTGGACTTCATCTACACCGAGTCGTACACGCCGAGCCACACGTCGCAGGAATACCTGACGGAGTTCTACGGCACGTTCACAGAAGTCCGCCACAAGAAGTACGATGGCATGATCATCACAGGTGCGCCCGTTGAGATGATGCCATTCGAGGAAGTCGCCTACTGGGATGAGATCTCGGAGATCATGGAGTGGAGCAAGACGCATGTCTACTCGACGTTCCACATCTGCTGGGGCGCGCAGGCCGGCCTCTACTACCACTACGGCGTCCCGAAGTACCAGGTGCCAGAGAAGATCTTCGGCGTCTACAAGCATCACCTCTGCGTCGAGCACGAGAAGCTCTTCCGCGGCTTCGACGATGAGTTCTTCGTGCCGCACTCGCGCCATACGGAGAACCACCGCGAGGACATCGAGAAGGTGCCGGAGCTCACGATCCTGGCGGAGGCCGAGGGGGATGCCGGCGTCTACGCCATCGCCAACCTCAAGAAGCGCCAGTTCTTCATCACGGGCCATGCAGAGTACGACCCGCTGACGCTCAAGCAGGAGTACGACCGCGACGAGAAGGCTGGCATGCATCCGAAGATTCCGCAGAACTACTATCCCGATGACGATCCGACGAAGAAGCCTGTCGTGCGCTGGCGCAGCGTCGCGCACCTGCTCTTTGCCAACTGGCTCAACTACTACGTCTACCAGGAGACGCCGTACGTCCTCGACGAACTCTACAAGGAGAGCGACGACTGAGTGCTTCACTAAACTTTCACCCGACAGTTCTATACTGATGGTGTCACGATACAGCACGATACAGGAGGGAATCTTATGAACAAGTTCAAGAATACCTGCCTCGGCCTGATGGCTGCTGCTGCCTTCTTCACGGCAGTGCCGGCCTGTGAGGCGGCCAGCATAGATGTGCCGGAGAATGTCTTCCAGTGGGTCCAGTCGACAGCGCGGCAGAATTACTACTTCAATAAGGAGCAGATGTGCTACGCGGTCAAGCCAAACGGGGAAATCGATATCGGTACGCTGATCGTGCCGACGCTGCGCACGTTCGATGATGTCCAGAAGCAGGATGTCATCGACAAGCGCCGCTGGAAGATGCTGTCAGTCAAGGGGTACGACGACCTCGTCGGCTGTGCCGACTACCTCGCCATTGACCTGCGCGACCGCACGATAAAGGTTACGAAGCATGACGACCTCGACAGCACGTGGTCGGCGCTCGACTCGACTGTCGACGCGGCAACCATCGACATGAAGAAGCTCTCGGGCAAGGATGTCGACTCGAAGTTCTGCAACGCTGTCCTGCAGTATGCGGCCAAGCATCAGGATGAGCTCATCGCGCGCACGAAGGGCAAGCTCAGTGCAGCCGATGCCAAGATCCTCAAGATGAAGAAGGACCCGCTGTTCCAGCCTGCAGCTGCGCCGCAGTTAGCAGATGCCGACAGCACGGCGAAGCACCGCGCAAGGAAATAAAGGGATAGATCTGAGAGGAGGAGCGGTGTGGAGCAGCAGGAAATGGAAGCGTGCGTGAAGCGGGCAGAAGCGTCGCATGTGCTGACGCCCGAGGAGATCACAGCACTACTGGGCGCACCGGAGGTGGAAGAATGCCTCGCTGCGGCTGCTGACCGCGTGCGCCATGCATTTGTCGGCGACGGCGTGCACTTGCGCGGACTCATCGAATTCTCGAACATCTGCCGCCAGAACTGCATGTACTGCGGCCTGCGGCGCGAGAACGGCAAGGTCGAGCGCTATCGGCTCGACGCTGATACCATCGTGGAGCTTGCGCACAAGGCAAAGGGCTACGGCTATCAGACAGTCGTCCTGCAGTCGGGCGAGGACCTGTACTTCACGGCAGAGCGTCTCGCTGCCATCGTCCGTCGCCTCAAGGAGCTCGACCTTGCGGTGACGCTGTCGGTGGGGGAGCGCAGCTATGAGGAGTACGCGCTCTGGCGCACTGCCGGTGCCGACCGCTATCTGCTGCGCATCGAGACGACGGACGAGGCGGTCTACGAGCGCTGGGACCCGGGCATGGACTACGCCAACCGCGTGCGCTGCCTGCGCGACCTGCGTGCGCTCGGCTATGAGGTCGGCACGGGGACACTCGTGGGCCTGCCGGGGCAGAGCCTCGCCTCAATCGCAGAGGACATCCTCTTCTACCAGCAGCTCGATGCGGACATGGTCGGCATCGGCCCCCTGATCCCGAATCCCGACACGCCGCTCGGCACGGCGGTGCCTGGCGACTTCCATCTGACGCGCCGCATGGTTTCTTTGCTGCGCCTGCTGCTGCCCGAGGCCAACATCCCCGCGACGACGGCCATGGAGACGATGGTGACGCACGGCCGCGAGCTCATCCTCGCGTCGGGGGCCAATGTCGTCATGCCGAATGTCACCGAGGGCGACCCGCGCCGCAACTACGCCCTGTACCCCGGCAAGGTCTGCGTGGCCGACACGCCGGCTGCCTGCCGCAGCTGCATGAGTGGGCGCATCCTAGCGATGGAACGCTTCGTCGCGAAGGACAAGGCTTCCGCCGACACCATCAATCGTGAAACGATGGTGTCAAGAACGCAGAGAGGAGTGGATGTTATGCGTGCATATGCTGTCATCGATATCGGCGGCACGGCCATCAAGTACGGCTGTGCAACAGAGGAGGGCCAGTTCCTCGAGAAAGCTTCCCGCCCGACCAGAGCGGGGGCCGTGAGCATCCCCGATGTGGTCCTCGCCATCGTCAAGGACATGGCCGCGCGCCATGAGCTTGCGGGCATCGCCATCGATACGGCTGGCATCGTGCGGCCGGGCGAGGACGGCGAGATCGTCTTTGCCGGTGAGACGACGTTCCCCGGCTACAGCGGCACGAAGCTCGGCCGCATCGTGCGCGAGACGATGCAGCTGCCCGTGCTCGTCGAGAACGACGTCAATGCTGCGGCGCTCGGCGAAGTGTGGCGCGGTGCGGCCCGCGGCGCATCCTCTGCCTTCATGATCACGGTCGGCACGAACCTCGGCGGCTGCTTCGTGCAGCAGGGCCGCATCTGGCACGGTGCGAGCTTCAGCGCCGGCGAGATCGGCTATCTGCGCCTGCACAATGAGAAGCGCATCTTGGAGGACGTCGCCTCGACGCGCGCCATGATCCGCGAGGCTGCCTTCTCACACAACATGAGCCCCTCAGAGCTCACGGGCGAGACGGTCTTCGACTGGGCGCGCGAAGGCGACGAGGAGGCATTGGCGGCCATCCAAGGACTGGCTGACAACCTCGGCGAGGGCCTAGCGGCCGTCTGCTGCTTGCTCAATCCAGAGGTCATCGTGCTCGGCGGCGGTGTCATGGCGCAGAGCGAGGTTCTCGGGCCGCTGCTCGAGCGGCGCCTCGAGCAGCTCGTCATGCCTGCCATGCGCGTAAAGACACGCCTCGCCTTTGCCGTACTCGGCAACGATGCCGGCATGCTCGGCGCGCTCTACGCGCTGCTGCAGCAGGAACATGTTGAAGTGCAGTGAAGATAGGAAATGACAGAGAACAGGAAAAGCCATCCGCGACAGCGTGCGGATGGCTTTTTTGTTGTCTTGTGGATCAGTGGAACAGGATCATGACGAGGCCGCCGACGGCCGGCATGCCGACGATGAAGACGCGAAGCAGGGGCAGCGGGGCGAGGTGCGTCATCTTCGCACCGAACCAGGCGCCGATCATGAGGCCGGCGAGCGTCTGGATGAAGATCGGGAAGTCGAGCCGACCGTTGAAGAGGTAGCTCAGGCCGCCTGCTGCCGAGATGGGCAGGATGACCATCATGCAGGTGCCGATGGTCTGCAATAGCGGCACGCCGAAGACGACCATGAGGGCGAGCTGGATGTAGGCCGCCGCGCCGATGCCGAAGGCACCGGAGAGGAAGCCCATGAAGAGGCCGATGGCGATGCCGTAGATCCAGAGCTTGCGCCCCGTCAGAGGCTCCTGACGGATCTTGATGTGGCGGCCGAGCCATTCGGCCTGGTACATCTTGATGTAGAGTGTCAAAGCGCTCGAGGCGAGCATGATGCCTGTGATTGCGCTGAGGATGGCGGACGGCACGATGTTGGAGAAGTTGGCGCCGAGATAGGCACCGGCGATGCCGCCTGCGCCCATGATGGCACCCGTCTTGACGAGCACCTCGTGCTGGCGGAAGTGGCTGATCGTGCCGGACAGCATCGTGAAGACCATCGAGCGAGGGCCACGGCGAGCGCTGTGTGGATGGGCACGTGGAAGCCGACGGTCAGCAGGGCAATCGTGACGCCGGCGCCGCCGGCCCCGACAAAGCCGATCAATGCGCCGAGGGCGAGCATGGAGGCGAATAGCAAGAGAATCATCCTTTCTGATTTCTGATGTTTGTCTGAGCGCGCTTTGAGAGAAGCAAAAAAGCCAGGAGCAACTGCATCCTGGCTGTGATATACAATGGTGACACCTATGGGATTCGAACCCATGAACCCGGCGTGAGAGGCCGGTGTCTTAACCGCTTGACGAAGGTGCCACGTAACTGACTTGATTTATTATATTACACTTCCTGCAGTTTGGCAAGACTTTTTTTGAGGCGATCCAAAGAAATTTTTTTGCCGAGCAGAGAGAGGATTTCCGTGGCGCCGCCTGGCGTGACTTTCTGGCCTGCTGCGGCGATGCGCAGGACCCACATGGCGAGGCCCTTCTTGATTTCCTTCTCTTCGATGTAGGCGTTGAGCTTCTCGTAGAGTGCATCGTTGCTCCATTCGGACTCCGGCACGTCCTCTAAGAGGGCCATCATGCCCGGCAGCAGTTCAGCGGCCTTCTCCGGCGTGACCTTGTTGCGCTTGTTGACGTAGAGCTCCGCATCGAAGGCCGGCTGCTCGCAGAGGAAGGCAATCTCCTGCGGCAGGTCGCCGAGGCGCTGGATGCGCGTCTTGAGCAGTGCGGCGAGATGCGCCCAGTTCTTCTCGAGGTAGTCGGGCAGGTCGCCGGCGAACGGGCGCGCCATCTTGGCGAAGTCCTCATCGCTCATGGCCTTGAGGTATTCACCGTTGATCCAGCCGAGTTTGTCGTAGTCAAAGACAGCCGGGGATTTCGAGAGGCCTTCGAGGCTGAAGTGCGCGATGAGCTCATCCATCGAGAAAATCTCCTGGTTCGTCGTCTTCGGGTTCCAGCCGAGCAGCGCGACGTAGTTGACGATGGCGTCGGGCAGGTAGCCGGCCTTGACGAGGTCATCGAAACTCGTGGCACCGTGGCGCTTCGAGAGCTTCGAGATGGAGCCGTCCTCGTTCTTGCCCATGACAGGGGCGAGGTGGATGAAGGTCGGGACATCCCAGCCGAACGACTCGTAGAGCAGGATGTACTTCGGCGTCGAGGTGATGAACTCTGCACCGCGCATGATGTGCGTGATGTGCATGAGATGGTCATCGATGACGTTGGCGAAGTTGTAGGTCGGCATGCCGTCACGCTTCAGGAGTACCTGATCCTCGAGCTCTTCGTTCTTGATCGTGATGTTGCCGTGGAGCACATCGAAGAACGTCGTCTCGCCCGTGAGCGGCATCTTCTGGCGAATGACATAGGGATCGCCGTTCTTGAGGTGCTCTTCGATGACCTCCGGCGAGAGGTTGCGGCAGGTGCGGTCATAGCCGCCGAACTGGCCGGCCGAGTGATCTTCGTCCGGGTCACAGAAGCAGTAGTAGGCGTGGCCCGTCTTGACGAGCTCCTCGGCGTACTGCTTGTAGAGATCCATGCGCTCGCTCTGGACGTACGGGCCGTACGGGCCGCCGAGGGATGGGCTCTCGTCCGGGACGATGTGCGCCATCTCGAGCGTGCGGTTGATGAAGTCGACGGCGTCGGCGACGTAGCGCGTGCGATCCGTGTCCTCGATGCGCAGGATGAACTGGCCCTGCTGGGATTTTGCGTAAAGATAGCCGTAAAGGGCCGTGCGCAGGTTGCCGATATGCATGTAGCCCGTCGGGCTCGGCGCAAAACGCGTGCGGACAGTCTGCTTAGTCAATGGAATTCCTCCTCTTTATGTATACGATGTGTGCATTGCGGGATATCTTTAAAAAGTATACTACAGAACAGCTTATGAGACAAGAAAAGGCAAGGGATGGAGCCCTTGCCTGACTGGTTCAGCGATTTTTACCGGTTCACTTCCGCAGGAAGTTGTAGAGTGCACGGTACATGAGCATGGAGCTCACAGCGCCCGGGTCCTCATGGCCGATGCTGCGCTCGCCGACGAGGCTTGCGCGGCCGCGGCGCGCGGCAATGGTCTTCGTGAAGTCCACACCCTCTTTGGCGGCATGCGAGGCCTCTTGGAGGACCTCGAAGAGCGTCTTGTCCTCAGCATGTTCCGGCAGGAAGCACTCGTGGATGGGAATCAGCGCGTCGAGCATGGTCTTATCGCCCTTTTTTGCATGGCCGCGTTTCTCGATGCCGGCAATAGCCGCGCCGAGGAGCTTTTCAAAGGAGGCGACGCTGAGTTTCGTGTCCTCGTCGCAGACCTCGGAGGCTCTGACGAATCCCATGCCGTAGAGTGGGCCGCGGCGCCGCCGACGTTGCGGATGAATGCCTTGCCAATCGTGTAGAGGACGGGGCCCGGCTTCGTCGTGTCGTCCATCTCCTCGACGGCATCGAGCGCGGCCTGGAAGCCGCGGGCCATGTTGATGCCGTGGTCGCCGTCAGCAATCTGGCGGTCGAGATCCGTCAGGTAATCTTTCTGGGCGATGATCGCCGCGGCAACTGCATCGAGTGCGTCTTTGATTCTGGTCATATGAAAAACTCCTTTTTATCTAGCACCGATATCGTGATGATTATCTATACCAATGATATTATATTATAACATGAGGACGAAAAAGCACAAGAGTGAATTGACAGAAATATGGGAGAAGATAAACTCTTTCTACCTATGATTTTTGGGAAAAAGATTTGCCTATTTTTGTGAGAAAAAGTATAATAGCAAGAAAGAGATATAGGACGTATGAATATTTGCTATAGACGGCTCCGGCCGGAAAGAGAGATCACTATGGAAATCAAGGATATGCGGGCATTCTATGCCATCGTGGAAGAGGGCAACATCAGTCATGCGGCACAGCGCCTCGACATCGCGCAGCCGGCGCTTTCGCGCCAAATGAAGCGGCTGGAGACTTCGCTCGGCGTGCAGCTCTTCGAGCGCGGCAGCCGGCGCATCCGCCTGACGGATGCGGGGCGCGTGCTCTACTCGCGCGTCGAGCACATCCTCGGCATGGTCGACGGGACGGTGCGTGAGATCACGGAGATCGGCTCCGGCATCGCCGGCTCGATCCAGCTCGGGACAATCACGACGTCGGGCGCACTGCTGCTGCCGGAGCTCATCTCCGAGTTCCACCGCCGCTACCCGCAGGTCACGTATCAGATCTGGGAGGCCGAGGGCGCGCGCATCCTGGAGCTGCTCGACAACCGCGTTATCGAGATCGCCATCACGCGCACGCAGGTGGACTCCAAGGTCTACGAGTCGATCGTGCTGCCGAATGAGCCGCTCGTCGTCGTCATGAATAAGGACCAGGTCATCGGTGCGTCCGACAGCGAAGTTCGCATGGAGGAGCTGCGCGACATGCCGATTATCATCCCGCTGCGCTGGCAGAGCCTCTTTATCGCGAACTGCCGCAAGCTCGGCTTCGACCCGCACATCCTCTGCGTCTCGGACAGCATCGTGCAGGACCTCCTGCTCGTCAAGCGCGGCATGGGCGCGGCCATACTGCCCGTCTCATCGCGCACCTTGCTGACGGACGGCAATCTCCACTACAAGAAGCTCGTCTCGCCGGAGATGAGCACGCACACGGTCATCGCCTGGCTCAAGAACCGCACGCTCTCTTCGTCGAGCGAGCACTTCATCAAGCTCTTCCGCGAGATGTTCCTCGGCGAGAGGGCGCAGCACGGCGATGAAGAGACGGTGTGAAAGCAATTAGAATCGAATTAATTCGGCAGGAATCCCTTTCTTTTTCCAGGGAGCTGCTATATAGTAGAGTATATTAAAATTAAAATATATCTTCTTTTTCTTATCTTCCGTTTGTCATTGGATATCATCTGGATATGGAGGGGATCACATGGATAAGGCAAATCAGCCGAGCAAACCAGTACGCATCTTCATTGTCGAGGACGAGCACCGCATCGCGCGCTTCCTGCAGATCGAGCTCGAGCACGAGGGCTTTGAGACGGAGACTGAGGAGAATGGCACGCGCGCCTATGAGCGCATTATGCAGGGCAATTTCGACCTCGTGCTGCTCGATGTCATGCTGCCGGGCATGGATGGCCTGACCATCTGCAAGCGCGTGCGCGAGGTCTCGTCTCTGCCAATCATCATGCTGACAGCCAAGGACGAGGTCGAGGACAAGGTGGCCGGTCTCGACATCGGTGCCGACGACTACATGACGAAGCCGTTTGCCGTCGAGGAGCTCATGGCTCGCATCCGCAATGCGCTGCGCAAGCACGTGCCGGACGATGGCGTGCCGCTCGAGGAGCGCCTGCAAGTCAAGAATCTCGTCATGTACCCGAAGCGCTATGAGGTCGAGGTCGACGGCGAGACGGTCCACCTGACGAAGAAGGAGTACTCGCTGCTCGAGTACATGATGCGCAACAAGCGCACGGTCCTCACGCGCGACCAGATCCTCGAGAAGGTCTGGGGCTACGATTACAGCGGCGACACGAATGTCGTTGACGTCTACATCCGTTATCTGCGCGCCAAGCTCGACGACCACTTCCATGAGAAGTACATCTACACGGTCCGAGGCGTAGGCTATGCGGTCAAGGAGTAAGGGCTTCTGGCAGTGCCTCTACTGCAGGAGCCCGCTCTGGCGCATGAAGATCTCGACAAAGATCACCTGCCTTTATGCGGCCATCCTGCTCGTCGTGCTGCTCCTCACGAGCGCCATCATGGGCCTCGGCATCTACTTCTCGTTCTACCATGAAGCGGAGACGGAAATCCACATCGCGATGCAGAACGTGCAGAAGGGGCTGGCCTCGTCGCACAGCCTGCAGGCATTCCTGAAACGCGGCGATCTCGTCCCGCCCGGTGTCGTGATGCGCGTGACGGACCTGACGGGCAGTGTCATCTACGAGAACGACTCGCACTATCCTTCTCTTGAGGTCGTAGAGGATTATCGCGTGAAGAACCCCCCGTTCTGGGCGGCCAAGGACATGGAGGTCGTCGAGTTCAAGCGCTTCATGATGTACTATACGTCAATGGATGTAGCCGATCACGGGCAGATTTATCAGATCCACTTCTTCCGCACGATTACGGCGGAGAAGAACTTCCTCATGGAACTCCAGCGCCTGCTGCTCCTCATCACGATCGCGGGCACGCTCGTCGCGCTTCTCGCGGGATATTTCCTGAGCAACAGGATACTCCAGCCCATCCGGAACCTCACGCAGACGGCGCGCAAGATCGAGGTGGAGCGCATGGACAAGCGCATCGAGGTGCCGCCGGCGCAGGACGAGCTGTCAGAGCTCGCCCTGACGTTCAACCACATGCTCGACCGCTTGGAGCGCGGCTTCAATCAGCAGCAGCGCTTCGTCTCGGATGCCTCGCATGAGCTCCGGACACCGGTGACGGTCATTCTCGGCTACTCCGACCTGCTCGCGCGCTGGGGCAGATCCGATGCGAAGATCCTCGAGGAGGGCATCACCTCGATCCGCTCGGAGGCTGAGGATATGCAGGACCTCATCGAGAAGCTGCTGTTCCTTGCGCGCGCCGACCAGAAGCGCCAGATCCTGCACAAGGATTTCGTCCACCTCGACGAGCTCGTCGACGACGCCGTCCGCAAGATGAAGCTCGTTGCCAAGGAGCACACTGTGCAGATCGCGGTCAATGAGCCGGGCATCATCTACGCGGACCCGGCCACGATGCGCCAGATGATGCGCATCTTTCTCGAGAACGCGGTCAAGTACACGCCGGCAGGCGGCCATATCGCGGTTTCGTCTCGCCGCCTGCCAGAGAAGGGCTGCATGGAGCTGACGTTTGCCGATGATGGCATCGGCATCGCGCAGGAGGACAAGGACAAGATTTTCGAGCGCTTCTACCGCGCGGATAGCGCGCGCACGAAGAAGGCCGACAGCATCGGCGGAACAGGCCTCGGCCTCTCCATCGCGAGCTGGATTGCCGAGCAGTACGAGATCGAGATTGCCGTCGAGAGCGAGCTTGACAAGGGCACGAAATTCATCCTGACCATCCCGCTGGCAGAGGATGACGAAAGCGATACAAGCGATAAAGAAGGATAACAGGCATAAGGAAACGGCCATGGGAATTTTCCCATGGCCGCTCTTTTCATGCAGTGTATGGATTCTCTGTCAGTGGAACAAGCGCCCGAAGAGGTGCTTCTTCTCATTCGAGACGATGTTGCGGACGCTGATCTCGTCGGCTCCGTTGAAGAAGATGTCGGGGTTGGCGATGCTCTCGACCCACTCCTCCGAGTAAATCGGCTTGTCCATGAGTAGGGAGCTGACCTTCTTGCGGATGACCTCGAGTGCGGCTGGGTCATCCACATTGAGGGCGGCGGCGAGGAGCTGGCCAATCTTCTCCATGTCCTTTTCCTTCAGGGAACGCGTCGTCGGATTGAGGCTGGAGAGGCGCAGTACGGGGTGTGCGGGCCTGCGCTCTGCATCCGGCAGGCGTGCCGTCTTGATCATGAAGCCCGCGCGGTGCAGCTTCTGCTCGGTCTTCTGCGGGTCGGCATCTGGGGGCAATGCCGCGACGACGAGGTGGCAGTCTGTGCCGTCGCCCCAGATGGGGATGCCGTTCTCTTGCAGGGCTTTGCTCAGGGCACGCGCATTGGCGATGACCTGCTGCCCGTAGAGGCGGAAGGACGGCTCGGAAGCCTCGCGCAACGAGACGGCAAGGGCTGCGAGGCGGTTCTTGTGCAGGGCGGAATGACCGTTGTCGATGACGGAGCGCTCAATCGTCTCGGCCAGTTCTTTCTTGCAGAGGATGATGGCGCCTTCAGGGCCCTGCAGCGAGTCATTCGTCGGGAAGGTCACGACGTCGGCGTCAGCGACGGGCGACGGCATGAGGCCTGCGGCAACGAGGCCGACGTTCTGGCCAATGTCGATCCAGAGCAGAGCGCCGGCCTCGTGCGTGATTTTCGCGAGGCGCTTCGTGTCGATGGCGAACGGGAAACTCGTCGGCGAGAAAATCACGATCTTGGGCTGGTGGCGTGCAATCTGCTCGTCGAGTTCCTTCCAGTCGATGTCGCGGTTCTCCCAGTCTGCTCCGAAGATGGAGAAGCGGTAGGAGAGGCCGTGGCAGAGCTCCTGTTTGCGGCCATTGAAGGAGAGGACGGGATTGCCAGATTTCAAGAGCGCCTTGAAGACGACGCGCGAGGCGGCGCTGATGCTGTCGAGGCGTACGATGGCGTGTTCCGCATGGAAGCACTTGAGCGCGCGCTCGACCGCCATGCGCTCAAAGCGCCCAGTGCGGCTGATGCCGTGGTAATCCGTGCTGACGTTGGCGAGGATGCTGCCCTCGAGATAGGCGGCAAACGGTGATTCGGCATTGACGGTCGGGATCAGGGACATCGTGAAGCGCTGCTCCTCGATCTCGTCCTGGAATTCGGCAAATACTTCTTCATCGAGCTTCTTGAGCGTGCTCAGTAATTCTTCTCTGTCCATATAAGTACCTCACTTTTTGGTGGAATTGTTTCGGCTGGTAGTGCACATCCGGCATCAGAACGGCCAGACGAGCGGGATGATGACCGTGCAGACAATCATCGAGACGAGGACGAGCGGCAGGCCGACCTTGACATAGTCCATGAAGTGGAACTTGCCAGGGCCGAGGATAAGGGTGTTCGGCGGCGTGGCGACCGGCGTCGTGAAGGCACAGGATGCGGCGATGCCGATGGCCATGAGCACGGGGAACGGCGAGACGCCGATCGACTGGGCAATCGAGATGCCGATCGGGGCGAGCAGCGCTGCGGCGGCCGTGTTCGACATGAACTGCGTGAGGCCGCAGGACAGAAGGAACAGCGCCATGACGATGATGAGCGGGGAGGCGTTGCTGCCGATGATGCCGACGACGCCGTTGGCGATCATCGCACCGGCTCCCGTCTTGTCCATGGCCTCTGCGAGCGGCAGCATGCCGGCGAACAGGAAGATGGTCGTCCAGTCGATGCCGCCGTATGCCTGCTTCTCGCTGAGGCAGCCCGTGATGACGCAGGCGAGTGCGCCGATGATGGCGGCCGTCTGCATCGGCACGTTGATCGTCTTCGAGAGTGCCATGGCGACGACGACGAGGATGAGGATGATGGCACAGATGGCCATCTTGCGCGTATCCTTCGGCAGGTCAGACGTCAGGTCGCTGAGGTTGCTGTCGATATGGTCGTGCGGGCAGAGCCGCCTGCCAATCGTCAGCATGTAGATGACGCCGACGATCGAGAGCGGGATGCCGATCCAGGCGAATTCAAAGAAGCCAAAGGGCTGCAGGCCGCTGGCAGAGAGCGTTGCGCTCATGAGGATGTTCGGCGGCGTGCCGATCATCGTGATGGTGCCGCCGACATTGGCCGCGACGGCCAGGGCCATGAGCTGCGGCGAGACGGCAAGGCGCGCGACGGCGCAGATCTGCACGACGACCGGCAGCAGGCAGGCGACGGTCGCGGTGTTCGACGAGACGGAGGACAGGATGATCGTGACAATCATGATGGCGGCCATCAGGCGCTTCTCGCCCGTGCCTGCGGCATGGACGACGGTGATGCCGATGCGCTGGGCGAGGCCCGTCTGGAACATCGCGGCGCCGATGACGAACATGCCGGCGAAGAGTACGACGGTGGAATTCGACAGGCCGGAGAAGACCTGCTTCGGCGTCAGGACGCCGAGTAGGCCAAGGGCAATCGAAGCTCCCATTGCCGTAACGGCAAGCGGGATGATTTCCGTCACGAAGAAAAATGCTGCAACCCCGAGGACAATCAGGTCAATACTGCTGGATCCATAAATAGACTCCCTTCTTTCTGAAAGCTTCTCGCATGAGGAACGGGATATTTCGCCAGCCCTCTCGTTATCTTTTATCTATTCGTCGCGTTTTAACCGTTTTCCTCTTATGCTCTACAAAAAAAGAGTCTCGAACGACGAGAGTTGAAAATTTGTGTACTTTTGTGCAATTGAAGCAGGAAGTCAGCCGCTCTGGAAAGAATAGGGTAAGAAACCATCTGGAATCGTAAAGAAAGAATGAGAGATTGGAAGAATGGAAGGAGCGTTCATGAGGATGAGGGTACTTGTCACGGGTGTAACGGGACAGCTCGGGCACGATTGTGTCCTGGAGCTGAAGGATAGAGGCATTGAAGTGCAGGGCGTGTCGAGCCGGGAATTCCCCCTGACGGATGCGGAGGCGATGCGCCGCTATATGGCCATCTACAAGCCGACATGCGTCATCCACTGTGCGGCCTACACGGCAGTGGACCGGGCGGAGGATGAGGAGGCGGCCTGCATGGCCGTCAATGCAGCGGGCACGGCGAACCTTGCCAAGCTCTGCCGCGAGTTCCGCGCGAAGATGGTCTACATCAGCACGGATTACGTCTTCCCGGGGGATGGCACGGAGCCGTATGAGACGGATGCTCCAAAGGGACCGACGAATGTCTACGGAAAGTCGAAGCTCATGGGCGAGGAGGCCGTCAGCTCGATACTCCGGCGCTGCTTCATCGTGCGCATCTCGTGGGTCTTCGGCATCAACGGCAAGAATTTCATCCGCACGATGCTGCGCCTTGGCCAGTCGCATGCAAAGCTCACGGTCGTCGACGACCAGGTCGGCTCACCGACATACACGCGCGATCTCTCGGTGCTGCTCGCCGACATGATCCAGACGGAGCGCTACGGCGTCTACCATGCGACGAACGAGGGATTCTGCTCGTGGGCCGAGCTTGCGGCAGAGGTCTTCCGCCAGGCCGCATGCCAGTTGTCGTTGAGCCTGTGCCGTCCTCTGCCTATCCGACGCGTGCCGTGCGGCCGCATAACTCCCGCATGAGCAAGAGGAGCTTGACGGAGGCAGGGTTCTCGTTGCTGCCGCGCTGGCAGGATGCTGTCGGTCGCTATCTCATCGAGCTCGAGAGCCTGAGGGAGCAGCAGGAAGCCCGCGCAGAATGACTGGAGCATTGCATTACAGGATTTGTCCTCTGAGCGTGTACATCTCGGCGAGGTGTACACGCTTTTTATTTTCCTGGGATACAGAGTACGCGTATAAAACACAAATTACAGGAAAAAGTATTGCATCCTGCTACTGTTTAGTGTATACTAACACATGTACTTTTGAGAGAAACGCATTTCATTTCACTGCGTCAATTGCAATCAAGGGGGATTCATATGTTTCATAAGATTGGTAAGAAATACCGGGAGACTGCACTGATCAAGCTGATCATCGTCGGCCTCATCGTCGGCATCATCATCGCGCTGGCAGCCCCGCAGGCCGTGCCGGCCGTCTCGGTGCTCGGCGATCTCTTCGTCCGTGCCCTCAAGGGCATCGCACCGGTTCTCGTCTTCGTGCTCGTCATGAATGCTCTGGCTCAGAAGAATTCTGATGCCAGCGCTTCGATGAAGCCGATCGTGCGTCTCTACGTCTTCGCGACGTTCTGCGCCTCACTTGTTGCCGTCGCATACTCGTTTGCGTTCCCGACGGTCCTGCACCTGCAGGTTGCCGATGCGCAGCTCGCGCCGCCGTCCGGCATCGTCGAGGTTCTGCACAACCTGATTCTCTCGGTCGTCGACAACCCGATCCACGCGCTGGCCAATGCCAACTACATTGGCATCCTCGGCTGGGCCTGCCTGGCTGGCATCGCGCTCCATGCGGCCAGTGACACGACGAAGAACATGCTCAACGACTTCGCGAAGACGGTCACGAAGATCGTGCAGTGGGTCATCCGCTTTGCACCGTTCGGCATCATGGGCCTCGTGGCCAATGCCATCGGCACGAATGGTCTCGGTGCACTGCTCGGCTACGTCCAGATCCTCGGCGTCCTGCTTGCAGCGTTCTTCACGGTCGCACTGGTCATGAATCCGCTGATCGTCTACCTGCACATTCACCGCAATCCGTATCCGCTCGTCTGGACGACGCTCAAGGAGAGCGGCCTCTACGCCTTCTTCACGAGAAGCTCTGCGGCCAACATCCCGGTCAATCTCGCACTCTGCGAGCGCCTCGGCCTCGATGAGGACACGTACTCGATCTCCATCCCGCTCGGCGCGACGATCAACATGAGCGGCGCGGCCATCACGATTGCCGTTCTCTCGCTCGCCGCAGCGCACACGCTCGGCATCAGCGTCGACCTGCCGACGGCACTCCTTCTCTGCCTCGTCTCGACTGTCGGTGCCTGCGGCGCCTCGGGTGTGGCTGGCGGCTCCCTGCTGCTGATCCCTGTCGCCTGTGCATCGTTCGGCATCGGCAATGACATCGCCATGCAGGTCGTCGGCGTCGGCTTCATCATCGGCGTCATCCAGGATGCCTGTGAGACGGCCCTCAACAGCTCGACGGACGTGCTCTTCACGGCGACGGCTGAATTCGCACAGCGCGCCAAGGAAGGCAAGCTGCGCAATGAGGACATGGTTTCGCACAACAACTGATTTTACGACATAAAAAATGCGGTCCAGCTCTGCTGGATCGCATTTTTGCTGTATAGAGGCGATCATTTGCGGATGATCAGCGCCATGAAGACGAGATCTTCTGTCTTGGATGTGTTCTTGATGCCGTGCTGCTCGCCGTCCGGGCAGAACGTCGTCGCACCGGCACCAATCTCGACTTCCTTGCCGTTGTCGTTGTAGAGCGCATGGCCGGAGAGGATGTGATACGTCTCCGTGTTGCCGACGTGCTGGTGGACGCCGATGCCGCAGAGTGGCGGCACAATGACCTTTGCGTACATGTCGCACTTGCCGTCGAGTTCTTTAGGTGTCAGGAGTTTGACGATCGTGATTGTGCCAATGCCTTTTTCTGCCTGTCCCGGTGCTGGTTCAATGAATGCCATGGTAAAATCTCCTTTTCGCTGTTCGAGCCTTGCCGCAGGGCGGCAAGTTTGTTACAATGGATATACAGTTTATAGGTTCTAGATAAATGCGGGGATTCCTCTATGAAGATGGGATTTGCGCTTTATTTTTTTGGAGGATGCGATATGGTTTATCTCTTGAAATTCGGGGCCAGCTGGGTACTGCCGCCTGGAATCTTCATCCTGGCGCTCTTTGTCTTGTCCTGGTGGCTCTTTAAGAAGCGCGGCGAGAAGCGTGCGGCGGCCGTCCTGTTCGCGCTGACCTTTGCCTTCTACCTGCTCTGCACGGGCTTTGTCGCCGAGAAGACGATGGGCTGGCTGGAATCTGCTTACCAGCCGCCGGAGCAGGCGTCGGGCGATGTCATCATCATGCTCGGCGGCGGCGCCTACAGCGACACGCCGGATGTCGACGGCACGGGGACGCTCTGCGCAAGCCCTGCGAGCCGCCTCTTGACGGCCGTGCGCCTGCAGCGTCAGCTCGGCGTGCCGATCCTGCTGTCGGGCGGCCAGGTCTACGAGGACACGGGCGCGGAGGCGAAGATCGCCAAGCGCGTGCTCATGAGCCTCGGCGTGCCGGAGGAGAAGATACTGACGGAGACGAAGAGCACCAACACGAGCCAGAATGCCCGCTTCTCAGCTGAGATTTTGCGCGAGAACGGCCTCTCGCACCCGATACTCGTGACGAGCGCCTTCCACATGAAGCGCTCGGTGCTCAACTTCCAGAAGCAGGGCGTGGCCGTCGAGCCGTTCCCGACGGATTACCTGGTCGCGCATCATCCTGTCTTCCACTACACGAAGCTGCGCCCGCAGACAGAGGCGCTCCTGGACAATGTGACGGTGCTGCAGGAGACGCTGCGCACCTTTGTGACGAGGCATATCGAATGACAAAGAACTTGACAGAAGGATCGCCGGCCAAGCTGATCTTCTTCTTCACCATGCCGCTGATTGCGGGCAATATTTTCCAGCAGCTCTACGCCTTCGTCGACACCTTGATCGTCGGCCGCTTCCTCGGCGTCAATGCCCTGGCGGCCGTCGGCTGCACGGGCGCCCTGATGTTTTTGATGCTCGGCTTCGTCATAGGCTTCTCGACGGGGCTCTCCATCTATACGGGCCAGCGCTTCGGCGCGCGCGACGAGGAGGGCGTGCGCCGAAGCGCTGCGGCCTGTGCCGTACTCTCTCTCCTGCCTCAATCGTCCTGACGACCGTCGGCGTGCTACTCTGCCGCCAGCTCCTAGCCTGGATGCAGACGCCGGCGGAGATTCTCGACGGGGCCTATTCCTTCATCAGCCTCGTCTACGCAGGCATCGGCCTCTTCGTATTCTACCAGACGCAGACGAACCTCATCCGCGCGCTCGGCGACAGCAAGACGCCGACCGTGCTGCTCGCCTGTGGGCTCACGCTCAACATCATCTTCGAGCCGATCGCGATCCTCGTCTTCGGCTGGGCATCCCGGGCGCTGCTCTGGCGACGCTCGCCTCGCAGGTCTGCGGCAACCTGCTCTGCCTCTTCTTCATCCTGCGCAAGGTGCCTGCGCTGCGCACGCACCGGAAGGACTGGTGTCCGGACTTCAAGTTCTACTGGGAACACCTGCGCATCGCCCTGCCGATGGGTTTCCAGTCGAGCATCATCGCGATTGGCGCCGTCATCCTGCAGGTTGCGCTCAATGACCTCGGCCCTACGGCCGTTGCGGCCTATGCGGCGGCCCAGAAGATCGAGTCCATCGCGATGATGCCGATGATGTCGTTTGGCATCGCGATGTCGGCCTACACGGCACAGAACTACGGCGCGCGCAAGTTTGAGCGCATCGGCGAGGGTGTGCGCAAGTGCTGCTACATGTCCGTGACGTTTGCCGTGCTTGCCGGCGCGGGGCTCATCTTCTTCGGCCCTTCGCTCATGCGCCTCTTTGTCGGCGATGGGGCGCAGCAGGTCATCGACTTCGGCCACGAGTACTTGATTGTCAACGGCTCGTGCTACTGGATCCTCTCTTTCCTCTTCATTTTCCGCTACACGCTGCAGGGACTCGGCCAGAGCGTCGTGCCGACGATCGCGGGCATCATGGAGCTCTTGATGCGCACGGCGGCAGCGCTCTTCCTCTGCGGCTGGCTCGGCTACCTCGGCGCCTGCCTCGCCAACCCGATGGCCTGGATCGGCTCCTGCGTTCCTCTGGCCATCGCTTTCTACTGGACGCACCGGAGCTTCAAGAAAAAATATCATCTCGCCTGAGCCTTTTTGTAGGATTTGCAGGATTCAGGCAATTTCTGTCGAAAAAGAACTACAACAATAAATCAAAACATCACAATGACAGTGATTGCTGAAAAGGGATTCAGGAAGGGATGGATTCAATATGTATCAGGATGAGTACAAACGCTGGGCAGCTGCCGATCTCGTGGACTTCGATCTGAACAAGGAACTCAATGACATCGCCGGTGATGATGAGGCCATCAAGGACCGCTTCGCCGTCGCTTTGGAGTTCGGCACGGCCGGCCTGCGCGGCGTGCTTGGTGCAGGCACGAACCGCATGAACATCTGGGTCGTTCGCCAGGCTACGCAGGGCGTTGCCGACTGGGTCAAGACGCAGGGCGGCACGCAGACCGTCGCCATCAGCTACGACAGCCGTCTCAAGGGTTGGAACTTCGCGCGCGAGGCCGCCGGCGTCCTCGCGGCAAATGACATCCACGTGCGCCTCTACGAGGAGCTCATGCCGGTACCGGCCCTGAGCTTTGCGACGCGCTACTACCACTGCAACGCCGGCATCATGATCACGGCTTCGCACAACCCGGCGCAGTACAACGGCTACAAGGCATACGGCCCGGACGGCTGCCAGATGACAGATGATGCGGCCGCTGTTGTCTACGCGTCCATCCAGAAGACGGATGTGCTGACGGGCGCAAAGCACATGAGTTTTGCCGAGGGCGTCGAGAAGGGCCTGATCCAGTTCGTCGGCGAGGACTGCAAAGATGCCTTCTACAAGGCTATCGAGGCGCGCCAGGTCCGCCCGGGCCTCGCGAAGACGGCTGGCCTCAAGCTCGTCTACTCGCCGCTCAACGGCACGGGCCTCGTGCCAGTCACGCGCGTGCTCAAGGACATCGGCATCACGGACATCACGATCGTGCCGGAGCAGGAGTACCCGAACGGCTACTTCACGACCTGCAGTTACCCGAATCCGGAGATCTTTGCGGCACTTGAGAAAGGCCTTGAGCTCGCGAAGAAGGAGCAGGCTGACCTCATGCTCGCGACGGACCCGGATGCTGACCGCGTCGGCATCGCGATGAAGTGCGCTGACGGCAGCTACGAGCTCGTCTCGGGCAACGAGATGGGTGTCCTGCTGCTCGACTACATCTGCCAGGGCCGCATCGAGAAGGGCACGATGCCGAAGAACCCGGTGGCTGTCATGTCCATCGTCTCGACGCCTCTTGCTGACAAGGTCGCCGAGCATTACGGCGTGGAGCTCCGCCACGTGCTGACGGGCTTCAAGTGGATCGGCGACCAGATTGCACAGCTTGAGGCAGCTGGCGAGACGGATCGCTTCATCTTCGGCTTCGAGGAGAGCTACGGCTACCTCGCCGGCCCGTACGTCCGCGACAAGGATGCCGTCGTCTCCTCGATGCTGATCTGCGAGATGGCAGCTTATTACCGCTCCATCGGCTCGTCGATCAAGCAGCGCCTTGAAGAGATCTATCAGCAGTATGGCCGCTACTACAACAAGGTCGATGCCTTCTCGTTCCCGGGCCTCTCGGGCATGGACAAGATGAAGGGCATCATGGTCAGCCTGCGCCAGGACCCGCCGACGGAATTCGCCGGCAAAAAGGTCGTCGAGACGATTGACTACGCAGAACCGGAGAAGACGGGCCTGCCGAAGGCAAACGTGCTGATCTACAAGCTCGATGACGGCTCGACGGTCGTCGTCCGCCCGTCCGGCACGGAGCCGAAGATTAAGACGTACTTCACGACGCTCGGCAAGGACCTCGCAGAGGCACAGGCCGAGAAGGAGAAGCTCGCAGAGGCCGTCAAGCCTCTCTTAGCCTGACTTTCACAGAAGAGAATAGTTCACAGAATAAGGGATACATGGTATAATGGAATCGTATGGAATAAGCGATCTGCTGCCGGTATCCCTTCCGTATTCCTGAGCAAATGGCCGCGGTGAGAGAACCTGCAGCAGAACAAGAAGAGGAGTGTTAGAACATGAGTTTAAAGCTGAAATCCGGTTTCACATTCGACTACGACAACCTTTACGGTGAAGGCAAAGTCACGGAAGCGGACCTCAAATCCTACGAGGAAGACCTTAAGAAGGCGCATGAGGCGATGAAGGTCATGCGCGAGACGGGCTTCATCCGTGCGCATCTCTCGAAGGACGGCGAACCGGAGAAGGTACTGTTCTCTCAGACGCCGTACGTTGAGGAAGGCCACATCAACAGCCCGAGCTCGCTGAAGCGCCTGCAGAAACTGACGGACCACGTCAAGGGGAATGTCGACGTCGTCGTCTCGATGGGCATCGGCGGTTCCTACCTCGGCAACAAGGTCCTCTTCGACGTGCAGTGCGGTGCATACTGGAATGAACTCACGAAGGAAGAGCGCAACGGTTTCCCGAAGGTCTACTTCAGCGGCAACAACATCGATCCGCGCAGCACGGGTGATCTCATCCATCATCTCGAAGATGAGTCCAAGATCCTCCAGTATCACGAAAAGCGCAACCTCAAGGTCCTGCTGCTCGTCATCTCGAAGTCCGGCGGTACGCTCGACACGATGTCGAACTTCATGGTCGTCTATGACGCCCTGCAGAAATACCCGGGCATCGACGTCGAAGTCATCGCGGTCACGGACCCGAACATGGAGAAGCAGACGCTCCTCAAGAAGCTGGCCATCGAGAAGGGCTGGCCGCAGTTTGCTGTACCGGACGGTGTCGGCGGACGCTTCACGGTCTTCACGGAAGTCGGCCTGACGCTGGCTGCCTGCATCGGCTTTGACATCAAGAGCTTCCTCGACGGTGCCAAGGACATGGACAAGGCTTGCCAGAACGATGATATCTGGCAGAATCCGGCTATGCTCAACGCAGCGCTGAAGTTCGCTGCCTCGGAGAAGCACGGCCGCGACATCGAGGTCATGATGCCGTACGGCGATTACCTCAAGTCCGTATCCGAGTGGTACATCCAGCTGCTCGCAGAATCCCTCGGCAAGCAGTTCAACAAAGAGGGCAAGGAAGTCTGCTACGGCCGCACGCCGCTCGTCGCTGTCGGCACGACGGACATGCACTCCCAGACGCAGCAGCATCAGGAAGGCAAGCTCAACAAGGTCGTTCAGTTTGTCAAGATCGAGAAGTGGGCGAATGACCTCGTGATCCCGAACACCTTCCCAGAGGCCAAGAAGCTGGCTGACATCTCCGGCGTCACGATGAGCGAGGCTCTCGAGGTTGCCCGTCAGTCGAATGCCGATGCACTCGCTTCGAACAAGCGCTATAATGCATGCTTCGCACTGCCGGAGCTCAATGCCTATCACCTCGGCGAACTCCTCTACATGCTCGCGATGAGCGTTGCTTATGAGGGCGAACTCGCAGATGTCGATGCCTTCAACCAGCCGGGCGTCGAGTCCTACAAGCGCATCATGGGACCGAAGCTCCAGGCACTCAAGGCTGCTAAAGCTGCAAAATAATCCATAGCATATACCCGAGGCTTATCTGTGGCAGTACACAGACGCAGTCAAAGGCGCAGGAAAGGCTCTGTCCGTTTGGCAGAGCCTTTCTTCGTATAAAATAAAATCAGAATAATGTAAATATAATAACATAAGGGGAGGGATGCTGATGCATGTGATGCCAAAGCAGATTGCCTTTGCAGCTGTGGCCGCTGTACTGCTGGCAGTGGTGCTGTTCTGGCAGGGCGCAGCCGATGGGGTGGACCAGCCGCAGCTGGAGACGGCCGCGGAGAGCGGCAGTGCGCCCGCAAGGGCGGAGAAGGGCCGGGATGGCGCGCGCTACGAGAAGATCCGCGGTATGGAGAGCCAGGTGGCAGTCGAAGACCTGCGCAATCCCTTCTCGCCTGGCCACGAGAAACGCGGCGAAGCGGCGGCCGTGCCTGTGAAAGCCGCGCAGAAGGCGGAATCTGCCAAAATGTGCAGCAGCCCGCGCCGCCCGCCCGAGTGTCTATGAGGGCGGAGGCGGCTCCAGAGATGCCCGTCTCCGCGCCTGAGCCTGTACTGGCACTTCGAGGCATCGTGCAGGGCGCGGAGCCGCTCGTCATCCTCTCGGACGGCGCGCAGAGCCGATCCCTGGCCGTCGGCGAGCACTTCTTCGGCTACGAGGTCGTCGAGATCGGCAGGGCGGGTGTGCGGCTTTGCGGCTCAGACGGTGAAATCTGGCTGCCAATGGCTTCATTCCATTCGGATGGAGAAGCTGCCGGACAAGATAACAGGATAGAGACGCGTTAGCACAAGATGCGTAAAAGAGAAGAGGAAAGGAGGCAGCCGATGACGGTCAACTGGACAAAGAGGATAGGGAGGATAATGTTCGGCACGGTATTGCTCGGGCGCTTTTTGACAGGCGGCGTGGAGGCCGCACCCATCGAGATGCAGGTCGTCGAGGGCGATGTGCGCTCCGTGCTCATGTCGCTGGCGCGTGCGGGTCACGAGAACATCGTGCTCGATGACAGCGTTGCGGGGACGGTGACGCTCCATGTGACAGAGGAGCCGACGAAACTCCTGCGCATGGTCGCCGCTTCGAAGGGACTCGTGCTCGTCAAGGAGGGCACGACGTATCTCGTGACGACGGCCGCGCGGGCAGACGGCCTCAGGAGCGTGCACGTCTACCCCGTGCGCCATGCCGACCCCGCTGACATCGCGCGTGCGGCGGAGCTCTCGCTGCGTAGCGCGGCGGGCGGGGCGGATGCGCAGCAGGAAGGCGAGGGCGGCAGTGCGCGCCGCGTCCTCGTCGATAGTGCGACGAATTCCGTGCTGTTTTACGGCACGGCGGCAGAGGCGGCGGGTGTAGCAGAGGTCGTGCGCCATCTCGACTGCAAGCCGCAGCAGGTATCGCTTGAAGCAAAGGTCGTGGCGCTCTCAAAGGATGCATCCAAGAAACTCGGCGTCGAGTGGCAGTGGTCATCGCTGCCGCAGTATCCAGACTTCGAGACGACGTACCGCCACAAGGGTACGGACCATGAAGTGCAAGAAAAGGAGATCAAGCGCCACACGCAGGACGGAACGGTGCCGGGCATCATTCAGTTCGGGCGCGGGCCGGAGGGCGTCCCGTTCGAGTTCTACTACAGTGCGACCATCCAGGCGCTCGTGACGCAGGGCAAGGCCAAGATGCTCGCGCGGCCGAATATCACGACGGTACAGGGCCGGGAGGCGCTTATAAACATCGGCGGCGAGGTCCCCGTGCCGACGCAGTCGGTGACGAACAGCACGACGACGACGACGTACACCTACCGCCAGGCCGGCATCATCCTGCGCTGCACGCCGCGCATCCATGAGGACGGGCGCATCACGGCGACCGTGCACACAGAGGTCAGCTCGCCACTGTACGTCGAGGACATCAAAGCGTACCGCTTTCAGAACCGCAGTGCCGACACGACAGTCAGCCTGCGCGACGGCGAGACGATGGTCATCGGCGGCCTCATCGGCAGCGATGAATCGAGGACGCTGTCGAAGATCCCGTTCCTCGGCGACCTGCCCATCCTCGGCACCTTCTTCCGCAGCGTGCGCCAGAGTCGCTCCGAGTCTGAGATCATGATCTTCTTGACCGCGCATGTCATCCCCGACGACGGTTCGACGTGATGCAGATAATACGATAAGATACAGAATCAGAAGCTTTGATAAAAGTCATGACGACTTTTGCTCGGAGCTTCTTTTCTTTTGCATAACATCCGTTATAATAAGAAGGTGATTACAATAAATGAATGAGATTCGTAATTGATGAATGTTCAGATTATGGGCGGGGGGATGAGCGTGCAGTATCCGGTCAATATGGAGATCGCAGGGCGTGTCTGCGTGATCATCGGCGGCGGCGCGTTGCCGAGCGCAAGGCACATGTGCTCTTGCAGGCGGGCGCGCACCTCATTGTCATCGCACCGGCTCTGACGAGGCTGCTCTATCAGGAGGCGTCGACGGGATGCTTCTTCTGGCTGGCCCAGCCGTACGAGACGGGTTTCCTGCAGCGCGTGCGCCCGTTCCTCGTCTTCTGCACGGCAGATGATCATGCGGTCAACCGCGTGGCGGCCGAGGAGGCGCGCGCATCCGGTGCGCTCGTCAATGTGGCCGATGAGCCGGAGCTCTCGGACTTCTTTGTGCCGGCGAGCATCCGGCGCGGCCGCTTCCTGCTGACCATCGGCACGGGCGGCCTTAGCCCTGCCTTTTCGCGCAGCCTGCGCGAACAGCTCGAGCAGGCATTCCCGCCGGCCTTCGGCCTCTGGATCGAGAGGCTGGCCGCCATCCGTCAGGAGATGAAGGACAAGCTGCCGACGAGCGATGACCGTCAGGCATTCTGGCGCGTGGCATTGTCGCGGGACATCATGGAATTAGTCAAGGCCGGTCGTCTGAACCGGGCGGAGGTAATGATTCGACATGCAATTATTGATTTTAGGCCTCAATCATAAGACGGCGCCTGTGGAGGTGCGCGAGCACTTCGCGATTTCCCGGCAGGCCGTTCGCGACGGGCTGGAAAATCTCAACGAATACGAGGGGATATCGGAGGCCGTCGTGCTCTCGACCTGCAACCGCAGCGAGATGTACGCCGTCGTCGACGATGCAGAGGAAGATGCAGCGACGCTCAAGCAGTTCCTGTTTGACTTGACGGGCAACGACGAGGACATCGACGCGTACCTCTACTCGTTCGTCGACGAGGAATGCATCCGCCATCTCTTCAACGTGGCGTCGAGCCTCGATTCGCTCGTGCTCGGCGAGGGGCAGATCCTCTCGCAGGTCAAGGAGGCGTACGCGATTGCGCGCGAGGCCGGCACGACGAGCACCGTGCTCAATACGCTCTTCCACCGCGCCATCGCGACGGGCAAGCGCGTGCGCACGGAGACGCGCATCGCCTACAATTCGGTTTCCGTCAGCTATGCGGCCGTCGAGCTTGCCGAGGAGAAGTTCGGCTCGCTTGCGGCCTCGAATGCGCTGATCTTTGGCGCGGGCAAGATGGCGGAGCTCACGGCACAGCACCTCGTCGCACACGGCGTGCGCAAGATCTACGTGGCAAACCGTCACATCGAGCGGGCTGAGCAGCTCGCGGCGGAGTTCGGCGGCGAGGCCGTTCCGTTCGACGGTGCGCTGAAGCGGGCGGTGGATGTCGATGTCATCGTGACGTCGACGGGCGCGCCGCATTACGTCGTCAAGCCCTGGGAGACGCGCCAGCTCATGACGAAGCGCAAGGGCAGGCCGCTCTTCTTCATCGATATCGCCGTGCCGCGCGACGTCGATCCGGAGGTCGCAGGCATCAAGGGCGTGACGCTCTACAACATCGATGCGCTGGAGGCCGTCGTCGACGAGCACAAGGAGGAGCGGCTGCAGGAGGCAAAGCTCGCGCATGCCATCGTGGAGGAGGAAGTGAAGTCCATCGAGGACAAATTCCAGTACCTCTCCTTCCGTCCGCTCATGGCGCTGCTCTCGGAGCGCTGCGAGCGCATCCGCCAGCGCGAGGTGCGCCGCGCATCGTCGAAGCTGCCGGACCTCACGAAGTCGGAGCGTCGGCAGATCGAGCACATGACGCGCATGATCGTGCGCAAGATTCTGCGCATGCCGATGATGAAGCTCAATGCTTCGGCGGGCACAGCGCAGGAGTCATTCTACATCGAGGCCATGCGGGCCTTGTTCAAGCTGGACACGATAGGGGAGGCGGCAACGAGTGAAGAACGGCACAATCGTTATCGGGACGCGAAGCAGTAAGCTCGCGCTCTGGCAGGCAGACTATGTGGCAGACTGCCTGAAGGAGCGCTATCCGGATCTGCGCGTCGAGAAGAAGCTCATGACGACAAAGGGCGACAAGATCCTCGACGCGCCGCTCGCCAAGATCGGCGGCAAGGGGCTCTTCACGAAAGAGCTCGAGCAGGAGATGCTCGAGGGCGGCATCGACATCGCGGTGCACAGCCTCAAGGACATGCCGACAGAGGTGCCGGAGGGTCTCGTGATCTCTGCCATCACGAAGCGATTTGATCCGGGGGACGCTGTGGTGAGCCCTGTGTACAAGACGCTCGAGAATCTGCCGCAGGGTGCAAAGGTCGGCACCTCGAGCCTGCGCCGCAAGGCGCAGCTCTTGCACGCACGGCCGGACCTCAATATTTCGGACCTGCGCGGCAATGTCAACACGCGCCTGGAGAAGCTTGAGCGCGAGCACTTCGACGCGATCATCCTGGCCGTGGCAGGCCTCAAGCGCCTCGGCTTTGCGGACCGCATCACAGAGGTCCTGCCGCGCGAGATGGTGCTGCCGGCCGTCGGCCAGGGGGCTCTTGCCATCGAGACGCGCAAAGACGACCGCGAGGTGCGCAGTCTCATCGCCTTCCTCAATGATGAGGAGACGGTGGCCTGCGCCAGGGCGGAGCGCGCCTTCCTGGCCCGCGTCGAGGGCGGCTGCCAGGTTCCTGTCGGCGTCTACGCAGTGCCTGCTGCCGGAGAGCGGCTTCATGTCGAGGCGGTCATCGCCTCGCTCGACGGCGCGCGCCTCTACCGCGACACTACTGTGGGCAGCGCGGCAGAGGCCGAGTCGCTCGGCACATCGCTTGCCGACAAGCTGCTCGCGATGGGCGGCATCGAGATCCTGCACGAGATCGGCCTGCTGCTCGACCGGTGAGGCGGGCAGAGAGAAAATAGGCGCAGCTTTGTCTGCGCTGGCGATATTTCACGAA
>ENA-OQED01000123-OQED01000123.1-human-gut-metagenome-genome-assembly--contig:-NODE-123-length-30068-cov-1.294880_pt1 | contig 30068 bp, 28 predicted proteins | sample MGYA00242790_ERZ504625 | MGnify/ENA primary metagenome ERZ504625 (study PRJEB26092, sample SAMD00036345) | human gut metagenome | host: Homo sapiens | study: EMG produced TPA metagenomics assembly of...
ATCCGCTGCACGGGCGGTGATCTCATCAAAAAGCAGCTCGTCGTTTTTTCTCGCTGAGCTTTTTGGAATCCATTCAGCCCTGCGATCTCCTCCCCCGGGCGCAGCACAACGCATGCCGCAAACACGGGGCCTGCAAGCGGCCCTCTGCCGGCCTCATCAATGCCGCACACGCATTGGAAGCCCTCCTGGGCCGCCGCCTCTTCATAGTGGTACCAATTGATCTCTTCCATTCCAATTCCCCTTACACATAGAAAAAAGGCCGGATTCCCCCAGCCTTTCTTGCTTAATCCGCCGGTGGAAACTCCAGCGTAATCCGCCCGAGCCTGCCCGCGCGGTATTCATCCAGCAGCATAGCGCTCGCCCGCTCTGTATCGATCTCTCCGCCGCGCATGAGCATGCCACGCTTGTGGCCGATCAGCTCCAGCAACTCATAGGGCTCGCTCTGGGATGCCTGTTCCCGATCGATCTTATAGCGCTCGCACAACCGCGCCGGATACTGCGCGCCCAGCACAGCCAGCAGCCTGACTGCCATCGTTTCCACATCCATCACCTCATCTTTGACCGAGCCGATAAAGGCCAGGCGGTTGCCACCTCCGGATCGTCAAACTTCGGCCAGAGCACGCCGGGCGTATCGAGCAGCTCGATTCCTCCGCCGATGGCAAACCATTGGTTCTGCCTGGTCACACCCGGCCGATCGCACCTTAGCGCGGCTACGGCCCGCCATGCGGTTGATAAAAGAGGATTTGCCCGTATTGGGGATGCCGACAACCATCATGCGCAGCGCGCGGCCCGCCATCCCTTTTTCCAGATTGGATTGGATTTTATCCCGCAGCAATTCGCGCACCGTATCTCCATAATCGTTCAGCCCGCGCCCGGAACGGCAATCCACCGCTAAGGCAGGGCTACCCTGCCTGCCGAACCACGCCTTCCAGCGGCGCGTGGCCGCCTCGTCCGCCATATCGCACTTATTGAGCAGCACAATATGCGGCTTGCTGGCGATCAGTTCATTTAGCTCCGGGTTGCGGCTGCTCAGGGGAACCCGCGCATCCAGCAGCTCCGTCACCGCATCCACAAGGGGGAGGCTTTCTTTGATCTGCCTCCGGGTTTTTGCCATATGGCCGGGAAACCACTGCACCGTCTGTTTCTGAAAATCACTCATTGATTCCTTACCTTCCAGATCCCGTCAATAGACCGACCAGTGCCCCAGAGGCGTAATACGACCCTCTACCTTGCCCAGCACATAGCGCACATCAATAAACCCAATCATGGGCGAGCGGCTGTCTGTTGACATGTTACGGTTATCCCCCATCACAAAGATGTGCCCTTCCGGAACGGTAACGGGAAATTCTACGCCCTCCTTCGTCAGTGTCGGCGCATTGACATAGGGCTCGTCGAGCGCTTTGTCGTCGACATAGACGATCCCTTTTTCAAAATCAATATCTACCTTCTGCCCCTCCGTGGCAATCACGCGTTTCACAATTGGCTCGTGAAAAGCGTTGGGCTGTGTGACGATCACGATATCCTGATACTGTGGCTCATACTGCCGGCTCGATACCAGCAGACGGTCATTCTCCTGCAAGGTGGGCACCATGGAGGTTCCCTCCACGCCTACCAAACGGAATAAAAAAGTAAAAATCAAAAAAATCACCAGCAAGGCAGACACCAGGATATCCGCAAATTCATACACAGCGGATACCAGCTTTTTGCGAGCGGGCGACATCTGCTTTCTCTTCGGCGCCTGCGGCGCCACCGGCTGCCCTTCTTGGGGGACTTTTTCTTCTGTATCCATCTGTATACCTCCGCTCTGAAATAGGATCCTGTTTCTCATCCGATATGTTTTACCCGATTTGCCACTGGCCCGCCGGGAGCAGCCGGAACACCGCTTTGCCAGAAAGATAGCGCGTATCGATAAACCCGATCGTAGAGGAACGGCTGTCAAGCGAATCGTTGCGGTTATCCCCCATCACGAAAACATAACCTTCCGGCACTTGGACTGGATAGGTAAGATCCCCTGCCTTCTCCACCGGCTCGCTGATATAGGCTCGTCCAAATTTTCGCCGTTTACCGCAACCGTATGCGCCTGCGGATCAATCTCAACCGTATCCCCCGCCACGGCGATAATGCGTTTAATCAGCGGCTCGTTGAGCGCATTCGGCTGCGAAATCACAACGATATCGCCGCGCTGCGCATGAAAGCCGAGTGTGGTGACCGCCACCCAATTGCGATCCAGCAGCGTTGGCTCCATTGAGGCGCCGCTTACCCAAAATGGGCGGCACACAAAAGCGAACAGCACCATCACAAGCAGCACCGCCAGAGAAAGGGAATCCAGCATCTCATAGATCACATTCCACTTTGTGCGGCGTGCCGGGATTTCATCAAATTGAATGGTATATTCTTCATATCTGCGCATGTAAATCATCCTAACAAAAAAGGGACATAGGTGTCACCCTTGTCCCTTGTGTACTTCTGCCCTCAGCGAAGCTGTTCCTTAACTTTTGCAGCCTTACCGACCCTGTCGCGCAGATAGTACAGCTTGCTCCTGCGCACCTTACCGGAGCGAACCAGTTCCACTTTTGCAACATTGGGAGAATGCACTGGGAAAACACGCTCCACGCCAACGCCATAGGAAACGCGGCGAACGGTAAAAGTTTCAGATACGCCGCTGCCCTTCTTCGCAATGATCGTGCCTTCAAACACCTGGATTCTCTCGCGCTCGCCTTCACGGATCTTTACATGAACTTTCACCGTATCACCCACGCGAATCACCGGTGCGTCCTGCTTCATCTGGCCTTCGGTAATGATCTTCAAAGCGTCCATTTCTAAAATTTCCTCCTTTAATTTACAGGCGTTCATACCGCCTACGGCGGAAGCGGACCGTCCGTTTCAATGTCTGGCCTCTCAGCCGGCATGAACCCCGTCGCAATGGCACGACGGAAAACAAATGCTTAAATAGTTTAGCATAAAAGCACAAGGGATGCAAGAGAAAAACCAAAAAATCAAATGGATTATTTTGTGGAGCATTCGCCATTTGAAAATCGGACCAAAGAAAAGCGCTATTGCGCCTGTTTGCTGATGCTACCAACAACAGATGAAGCGCATGCTCTGCATTGGTTTGAAGGCCGATCCGCTTTGGCAAAAAAGCAATTCTTCTCTAAAAATTGAGTATGAAAGTTTAATATACGATTTTTCGTAATAAAATATTGCAAAATGTATTGCATTTTTAAAACTTCATGGTATAATTAGTTATAGATGGTTCCAATGCTTACTCAAAAATAGTTTCGTAATAAATGAATAAGATGTGCGCCAGGTATTTACTATTCAATATGATCGTGTTATGATATAGGAAATGTCTTGCTTTCGCGAAAAACGACAGCTTCCAGATTGGCGCTACGGAATGGAGAGGCAAAACCATTCAACTGTAGTAAAATTATAATTAAGAAATGAGGTGGCTTGCTCGATGGGGAGCGCCAAAGACAATTTTAAAAAAGGTGCCGTGGAAATGCTGCTGTTGACAATGCTGTGTGAAGAGGATATGTACGGTTATCAGATGGCTCAGCTCGTCAAAAAGCGCAGTAAAGGGGAAATTACGATCCCGGAAGGCTCTATGTATCCCACCCTGTATCGCCTCATGAGCAAGGGCTATATCACCGACCATCAGTCCACCTCTGGGCGCCGCCAGCTGCGCGTTTATTATCACATTGAGCCGGCGGGGCGCGAGCATCTGGAACAAATCCGAAAAGACTATTTTGATGTCAACCGCGGCATCCAGATGGTGATGGATAAGAGCGCAGAGGTCATCCGGGGCCTTCTGGAAGATCAGTAAGCCAGAAAGTTAACTAAATATACAACCGTGCTGCCACATAGAAAAGGGCCTGTGGCAGCACGGTTTTTTTGCCTAATTTGCCTAAATTCCTTCTCAAGGGCACATGCTGTCGCCAAAAAAATGCGCGTGCTTCACAGATAATCTGCGGAGCACGCGCACTGTGTTTTTAGAAGCTCTCCGGCACTTATTCAGCCGGCGCGTAGAGATCCTTGAGCTTGAGCAGATGCTGATACTTCTCCTTGGAATACTCCTCGGATTTCTCGAACAGGCACTCTGCGCGATCCGGGAAGGCGCGAAGCAGGGAGTTGTAACGCACTTCGTTCATAATGAAGTCGCGGTAGCTCTGGCTCGGCTCCTTGCTGTCAAGGGAGAAGGGGTTCTTGCCGTCCGCAGCCAGGCGCGGGTCGAAGCGGAAGTTGTGCCAGTAGCCGGAGGCCACAGCGGCCTTCTCTTCCGTCATGCTAATGCCCATACCGCCCTTGATACCATGGTTGATGCACGGCGCATAGGCGATGATGATGGACGGGCCATCGTAGCTCTCCGCCTCGTGGAAGGCCTTCAGGCACTGGTTGTAGTCTGCGCCCATGGCGACCTGCGCCACATAGACATATCCGTAACTCATGGCGATTGCAGCGAGGTCCTTCTTCTTAACAACCTTACCGGTTGCGGCAAATTGCGCGACAGCGCCAGTAGGCGTTGCCTTAGACGCCTGGCCGCCCGTGTTGGAATAAACCTCTGTATCAAAGACGAGGATATTCACATTCTGGTTCTGTGCAAGCACGTGATCCAGGCCGCCGAAGCCGATATCGTATGCCCAACCGTCGCCGCCGAAGATCCAGATGGACTTCTTATTGAGATAATCCTGATCCTTCAGGATCGCCTCGGCAGCAGCCTTGCAGCAATCCTTATCAAACGCTGTGTCCTCAAGGAGCTTAATGAGCGCTTCAGATGCAGCCATATTGGCGCCGCTGTCGTTCTTTGTGTCAATCCAAGCCTTCGCAGCTTCCGCCACGCCAGCCTTATCGCATTCAGCAAGAACGTTCACGTTCTCCTCCAGGCGCGCACGGATCTGTGCGTTGGCAAGGAACATGCCGTAGCCGAATTCCGCGTTGTCTTCAAACAGGGAGTTCGACCAAGCCGGGCCCTGACCCTTCTTATTCACCGTGTAGGGCGTGCTCGGTGCGGAACCGCCCCAGATGGAAGAGCAGCCCGTTGCATTGGCGATATACATACGATCGCCGAACAACTGGGTAACAAGCTTTGCATACGGCGTTTCGCCGCAGCCGGCGCATGCGCCGGAGTACTCAAGCAACGGAGTCTTAAACTGGCTGCCCTTGACGGTGGTCTCCTTGAATTTTGCGGCAACCTCCGGCTTTTCGGGCAGAGCATGCGCATAGTTGAATTTCTCCTGCTCATGAGCCTGTGTCTCAAGCGGCTTCATCACAAGCGCCTTCTCGCCCTTCATACCGGGGCAGACGTTTGCGCAGGAGCCGCAGCCCGTGCAGTCAAGCGCGGAGATAGCAACTGAGAACTGCATGCCGGGCACGCCGGTCATCGGCTTCATCTTCATGCCCTCAGGGGCGTTCTTGGCCTCTTCCTCTGTCAGTGCGAACGGGCGAATGACCGCATGCGGGCAAACATAGGAGCAGAAGTTACACTGGATACAATTTTCCGGAATCCAGCAGGGCGTATCAACTGCGATGCCGCGCTTTTCAAACGCAGCGGAGCCCTGCGGGAAGGTACCGTCCGCCGTATCCTTGAAGGCGGATACGGGCAATTGATCGCCAAGCTGGGCGCTCGCGGGCTCAAGAATCTCCTTGACGAACTTTTTAAGCTCGGGGCGGTCGGTGTTGACCTCTGTCTCCACAACCGTATCCTCAGCATTTGCCCAGGAGGCCGGGATCTCAACCTTTACCGTGCCCGCAACGCCGCGCTCAATCGCAGCGTGGTTCATAGCAACAATCTTCTCGCCCTTCTTACCGTAGGAGCGGGTGGCAGCGTCCTTCATGAGCTGAACAGCCTTCTCTTCCGGGATGATGCCGGAGAGTTTGAAGAAGGCAGCCTGCAAGATCGTATTGACACGCCCGCCGAGGCCAAGCTCTTTTGCAATGTGGGTAGCGTCGATGGTATAGAACTGGATATCGTTCTGCGCAATATAGCGCTTCATGGAGCCGGGCAGATGCTCATCGAGCTGCGCGGCATCCCAGGAGCAGTTGAGCAGGAAGATGCCGCCCTTCTTAAGATCCTCAACCATCTTATATTTTGTCACATAGGATGGGTTGTGGCAGGCCACGAAATCCGCCTGATTGATCAGATAGGTGGATTTGATCGGCTTCTCACCAAAGCGCAGGTGGGAGGTCGTTACGCCGCCGGATTTTTTGGAGTCATAGGCAAAATAGCCCTGTGCATACATATCGGTATTATCGCCGATGATCTTAATGGAGTTCTTGTTTGCGCCGACAGTACCGTCTGCGCCAAGACCCCAGAATTTGCAGGAGTGCGTGCCCTTCGGCGTGGTATCCGGATTCTCGCTCACCGGCAGGGAGAGATGCGTCACATCATCCTCAATTGCGATGGTAAAACGCTTTTTCGGCTCCGCCGCCTCCATATTACGGAAAACGGAAATGATATGGCCCGGGTTTGTATCCTTGGAGCCGAGGCCATAACGGCCGCCATAAACCGGGATATTTGCAAACGGCGTGTCGTGCAGGGCCGCCACAACATCAAGATAAAGCGGCTCGCCCAGGGAGCCGGGCTCCTTGGTGCGGTCAAGCACGGAAATCTTCTTGACGGAAGCTGGCAGAACCTCAACCAAATGCTTCACAGAGAAAGGCCTGTAGAGATGCACCTTCACAAGGCCGACCTTCTCGCCGTGTGCGTTGAGGTAATCCACTGTCTCCTCAATGGTATCGCAGACAGAGCCCATTGCAACCACAACATTCTCCGCATCCGGCGCGCCATAATAGTTGAAGGGCTTATAATCTGTGCCAAGGCGGCTGTTGACCTCGTCCATGTAGTGAACGGTCGCCTCAACGGCGTCGTCATAGTAGGGGTTGCAGGCCTCGCGTGCCTGGAAGAAGATATCCGGGTTTTGAGCGGAACCGCGCAGTACCGGATGCTCCGGGTTCAGGGAGCGGCGGCGGAATGCGTCTACTGCATCCCAGTCAAGCATTTCACCCAGAGACTCATAATCCCAAATTTTAATCTTCTGGATCTCATGAGAGGTGCGGAAACCATCGAAGAAATGCAGGAAGGGCACGCGGCTCTTAATGGTGGCCAAATGAGCCACAGCGCCGAGATCCATCACCTCTTGCGGGCTGTTAGAGCAGAGCATCGCATAGCCGGTCTGGCGGCAGGCATAAATATCGGAATGATCACCAAAAATGTTCAACGCATGTGTGGAAACGCAGCGGGCGGAAACATTGATGACGCCCGGCAGCAGCTCGCCAGCGATCTTATACATATTCGGGATCATCAGAAGAAGGCCCTGGGATGCGGTGTAGGTCGTGGTGAGCGCGCCGGCTGCAAGGGAGCCGTGCACAGCGCCTGCCGCGCCGCCCTCAGACTGCATTTCAGCGAGCTTTACCTTCTGACCGAACAGGTTTTTCTGGCCGGCTGCGGCCATCTTATCGGTCTCCTCCGCCATCACGGAAGACGGCGTGATCGGGTAAATAGCGGCAACTTCGGTGAACGCATAGGATACGTATGCCGCGGCGCTATTACCGTCCATGGTCTTGGTTTTTCTTGCCATACTCAATATTTCCTCCTTTTGATTCAGGCGGGAAAGGCTGCTCCGCCCGCATTCGCATTGGTGTGCCTCTGCGGACAGACTGCTCTCCATGCCTTTGGGGACAATAGATAAAGATAGAAACTGCCACTCATTATACTAACACGTTTGTCCGTTTGTGTAAACCAAAAAAGCGGGGTAAAAGTATGCAAAAATCGGGCTGCGGAAATTTAACAATTTGTGAATTTTTTGAAACCGCCCGAAAATAGCCGTTTTTGCCGCATTCAGCCCTCTTTTGAACCACTTGCAAAAGGGCCTGCGCAGCGCCCTTCCGCACACCGTTTGGCGATTTCTCAGCCTTTCCTTTCGGTTTGACACGCCCTGATAAAACGGGTATAATAATGCAAATCTACTTTGCAACTTTGCAACGCAACGGCACCCCGCGCGTGACAGGAAAATTCACAACCATAGCGCAGCCACCCTTCCACTGTGAGTCTGCCTGCCCGGCACACGTCCCGTTGTAACATTCCTGCAAAGCAATTCAGAAAGGAGCCAATCCCCTATGGATGACCCGGACCCTGCCGGAAACATTATTTTGCAGCTATTATTGCTGCTTGTGCTGATTTTGGTAAATGCCTTTTTTGCCATGTCCGAGATCGCAGTGATCTCGCTCAACGACAACAAAATTCAGAAAATGGCAGAGGAAGGCCACAAGAAGGCCAAACAAATTCTGCGCTTGACGGAAAACTCCAGCAACTTTCTCTCCACCATTCAAATCGGCGTTACATTGGCCGGCTTCTTGACCTCCGCCTCTGCTTCGCAGACCTTTGCGGATAAGCTTGCCACGGCAATTGCGCAGCCGAAGGTTGTCGCAGTGATCCCCTACAGCGTTATCAGCGGCTTTGCGATGGTGGTCATCACGCTGATTATGTCTTATTTCTCCCTAGTGCTCGGCGAGCTTGTGCCGAAAAAGATCGCCATGCAGAAGCCGGAAAAGGTCTCCTTCCTCGCGGTCGGCCCCTTGCTGTTTGTGGCAAAAATAACAAAGCCGGTGGTTAAATTCCTCTCCTTCTCCACCAACTTGGTCGTGCGGCTGTTCGGCTTCGATCCGAATGCGGATGAAGAGGACGTCACCGCGGAGGAAATCCGCATGATGGTGGATGTGGGTGAAGAAAAGGGTGTCATTGAAAATACCCAAAAGGAAATGATTAACAACATTTTCGAGTTTGACGATATGGACGTTGGCGACATTATGACGCACCGCACGGAAATGTTTGCGGTGGAAGTCGACGACCCGCTCGAGGACGTTGTGAAAATTTCGATGGAAGAAGGCTACTCCCGTATCCCCGTATACGACGATGATCCGGACAATATCATTGGCATCGCCTATGTCAAAGATCTGCTCAAGTATGTGGGCCGCAGCCTTCCCAAGGATAGAACCCTGCGCGATATCATGCGCAAGGCGTATTACGTTCCGGAAACCAAGCACTGCGACGAGCTCTTCAAGGAGATGAGTGAGAGCCATGTGCAAATGGCAATCGTGGTGGATGAATATGGCGGCACGGCGGGCCTTGTCACGCTGGAAGACGTTTTAGAAAGCATTGTCGGCAATATTCAGGATGAGTATGACAATGAAGATGAGGAGATCTCCAAAATCAACGACACCACCTTCACGATCGACGGCATAACGGATCTTGACGAGGTGGATGAACTCATCGGCGCCGATCTGCCGGAGGGCGATTACGACACGCTCGGCGGCTTCATCACAAGCCAGCTTGGCTTCCTCCCCGGAGACGGGGAAATGAATGTGGTGGAGTATGAAAATATCCGCTTTACCGTGTTGAGCGTGGAAGAGCGCCGTATTGGGAAAGTCCGTGTGGAAATCCTGCCCCAAGGGGAGGCACCTGTGGAAGAGCCGGATGCAGGCGAAAAAAAACGCCGCCGCTTGTTGCACGAGCGGGATGCGGAAGAAACAAGCGAAGAGAATGCTGAGCCGAAGGATTAAGCTGCTCTCTTTCTTGCATCATAAAACAAAAAAGGCACGCTGCATTGTTGTTTGCAGCGTGCCTTTTTATCCCTGTTTTTCCGTCAGGCGGCCGCTTTCTTTTCGGCATGCAGCGGCGGTTCTTCTTCAGGCATTTCATTGAGCTTTTCCAGCTCTTTGCGCCGATTGCGCTCATAATAGGCCGCATCCTCTTTCCAGAAAGCGTAGTCCGGATCCTGCCTGCGATCCGGCAAGTCGTAATGCTCCTTGAGATATGCGCCGAGGTAGGCTGTAGCAATTTCTGCACCGAACAGGTTCAAATGATCTCCCCCCATCCTTGGAATGCTTCGTCCAATCGAACACCATGCGGCCCTGCTGCGCCTCCACGTTCAAATCTAGAAACGGCAAGCCGTTCTGCCGGGCAAATTCCGAAACAGCCTGATGCTTTCATAGCTCCAGGAGCTTGCGGAAGGCATTTCCAGCAGCATGAGCTGAATCCCGCGCTCTTTGCACAGCTCCATCACTCTATGCAGGCAGCGCAGCGCCTCCTTGCTCAGCGGCTCGTCTCTGCCACCCGGCTCCATATAATCGAAGCCGCCCTGATAGGGAACAGTCATTGTATGGATCAAGTAGCCCTTGCCGACATAGTGGTAAAATTTACGGCGGATATCTGTAAAATCATCCCGGGTGAGTTCCTTCCAGCGGGAATGGTATTTCACGCCGGCAAAAAGGTAGCCAACGCCCGTGCCCACTGCATTATTCATAAAAGTATCGGAATAGCCGTATACCTGCCGCGGGAAGGCTTTCACCTTATCCACAAACATCTTCCAATGGTTTTTGTGCATGTTGGGGTTGCGGTACATCGCATCCACTTCCAGCACCAGGACGCGGGGAGATTGGCGGGCGAGCGCCTCCTTGACGCGCAGCCATGCAGTCAAAGGATTCTGGCGCGGCTGGCCGCTGGCAAAGCTTGTAATGCCATATTGACGATACATTGCAACCGGCGATATTCCATTATTGAGATCGCTGTTGCCGACCATAACGACATCCAGCGTATGATCGGGCTCTCCCAGATAGCCGAACACTACCGTATTCAGGGTGGAATCCTCCGCCTTATCGTTGCGGGGAACCAGCACCATGGAAGCCCCCTGAAGCAACAGGAGAAAAACAATAGAGAAGGCGATGCATTTTACAGCCCTGCGCCCTATTTTAACAGCCAATTCTTTTGGCACCTTCTGCATACTTTCCATCATACCTTTCTAAGGTCAGCTTCTGTTTCCCACTCAAAGACAAACCAGCCGGGCGCTTTATCTGCCTGCCGCCTGACTTCCTGAGGAATGCGCCTTCCCTCTCTGCTTTGAGGGAGGCTTTTTCGAGGCCGTCTTTTGCGCCGCCTGTGCAATTTTCTCCGCTCGGAGCTCCTGATACCGCGCGATATCGTCTTTCCAAAAAGCATAGCTCGAATCCAGGCGACGGTCCGGCAGGTCATAGTGCTCTTTCAGATACGCCCCGAGGTAAGCGGTCGCCTTTTGCGCGCCGCTGAGATTCAGGTGGCTGCCCGCATCTTTGGTATCCGTTGTCCAATCGAATAAAAAGCGGCCTTCTTTTGCCTCAATATTCATATCCAGGAAGGGAATCCCGTTTGCCTCAGCAAACGCCGCCACCGCTTGGTGTTTTTCATAGCTCCATGCTTTGGCAGAGGGCATGTCAAGCAGCATCAGCCGATTCCGCGCTTGCGGCACGTATCATTCACCTTGTTGAGCGCGTTTTTCGCCTGACTGCTCAGCGGTGTATCCGGGCTGTGCCCGGGCTCCATATAATCAAATCCGCCTTTGTAGGGTTGGGCTTTGACATTCAGGATATAGCCCTTCCCTGCATAATGATATGCCCTGTGAAACGGATCAATAAAATCCTGCCAGGTGATCTTCTTCCAATTTGAGTGGTATTTTATAGCCGGAAGCACAGACCCCAGTTTTGTGCCCAACGCATTGCTAAGCTTACTGTCTGAATATTTGAGCAGCGAATTCTGAAAGGCACGCGTAGATTCGCAAAGCGCCTTCCAGTTGAGCGACTTCCAAGTAAATGTGTTCTCTTCCTGAAAAAGGCAATCCGTTTCGAATATTAAAACCTTCGGGTTTCGTTGATAACGCAGAATATCACGGCTTTGCCGCCATGCACCCAACGCGGATTCATAAGGACGCCCTCCAGCATAGCCTGCAATACCAAAATTCTGATAAAGATCAATGGGAATCACCGAATTATAAAGATCGCTGTTGCCCACCATTACAATGTCCAGAGAATCTTTTGGCTCGCCACGATAGCCAAAATGGATCGCTTCGCTGGAGCCATCCTCCCGTTTATTCACCTTTGGAGTCAAAATAACGGAAGCGGTATTCAGCAAAAAGATAAAAACAAGAAGAAAAGCGGCAGCCTTTATTGCCCTTTTCAGCCAGAGCAAAAGCTGTTTTTGAAAAGAATTCATTTCCACCCTCCTTTAAAACTGACCGTAAAGGAAGGTTCCAACGTGATACCCATCTCCATAAATTCCAAAGATAATCACGCTGAATAAAGCCGCAAAATAAATCACCCAGCGTATGGGCAGCGGCAGCTTTGCAATCAGCGCACGCACGCTAATATCCCGCTCCTGCAACACGCTCACCACAAGCATCAGCAGCACGGCAATGCTAAGCACCAGCCAATCAGCCGCCTCAAACTTCGGCAAAACCAAGCCTCCGCCCAAAAACGGCCCCTGGAACATGGAAACAAAAATCCTGCCCGCATACCGTAACCCCGGCGCGCGGAAAATCAACATGCCGATGTAGACAAATCCGCAGGTGCGAAGCACCTGAAAGGCACGCCACGGTTTCCCCTCCCGGTCGATATGAAGCGCATGGAGCGCTTTTACGGACAGTGCTCAAAGAGCGTGCCAATCGTCATAATGATGTAATAATACAGGCCATAGGCGATAAACTTCCAACCCGCCCCATGCCAGAGGCCGTTGCCAAACCAAACAAAAAACAGCGCGCAGATGGCGGGAAGCTGGCGGCCGGCATGGCCCTTGAATACTTTCTTCGCCTTTTTTCCAAGCGCTAAAATCGGCTTGGAAAGCGAAACCGGATAGAACACATAATCACGCAGCCATGCGCCAAGCGTGATATGCCAGCGGCGCCAGAATTCCTGCACGGAGGTTGAGAAAAACGGGCGGCGGAAGTTCAGCGCCATCTGGATGCCAAATAATCGTGCCACTCCGCGCACAATATCCATCACGCCAGAAAAATCTGCATAAATTTGAATGGTATACAGCAGCACGGCGAGCATAACGGGAAGGCCCGTATACGCCGCACTGTCATGAAACACGGCATCGACAAAAATACCCGCCCGGTCGGCTACCACCATCTTTTTGAACAGGCCCCACAGAATCATCTGCATCCCCTGCATCAGATTGGCAGTGCTCAAGCGATGCGGCTCATAAAGCTGCTGCGCCAGCTGCCCATAGCGCCCGATCGGCCTTCGACGATCTGCGGAAAAAAAGCGACAAACAGCGCAAGCCTGCCGAAATGACGGTCCGGCTCTATTTTGCCACGGTAGACATCCACCACATAGCTAACGGATTGCAGCGTGTAATAGGAAATGCCCAGCGGCATAATCAGCTTCAGGTGAGGCACCAAGGAGCCATCTGCAAACAAGCCGAAAATAGAGTTTACCGTTTCTCCAAAGAAATTAAAATATTTGAAAAATAGCAGCAGCCCGAAATTAAAGAGCACCGCCAAAAATACAACCAATTTTTTCTTGCTTGCCGTTTTCTGCCGCAGTGCCTTTTTCTCTTCCTTTGGCACTGTCTTTTTGGCCAAATGGAATTGCGTATTGATCCGCCCGAGCGCCAGGCCCGATAGATACACCGAAACCGTTGTTGCCAGCAGGCTGAACACGAGCAGCTTGCTCGACAAAAAATAGAAAAGGTAGCTTGCCGCCAGCAAAACGCCCCAACGTGCGCGCCGGGGCATGATAAAATACAGCAGCATGGTAACGAGCATGAAAATAATAAAGGTAAACGCAGTATAACTCATGTTTGGCTGTTCCCCCCAATATTTGTTTCTAAAACCCCTCCAGCCATTCTCGTCATTACAACAGTTCTCTCCGCTTGCCCACACAAGCGGAGAGAACAGAACCGCAGATCATTCCAAAAACAAGCGCTTAACGCGTTCAGCCAGAAAAAAGCTTGTTTTATTCCTCCTGCAAGCGTTCAATCAGCGCCATCATTGCTTCCACAGAGTTAAAATTCTCCGGGCGCAGGTCTACAACGGAGATTTCCACATCAAACGCATCGTCGATTTCCGATACTAAGGATACCACATCCAGGGAATCGAGAATGCCATCGTCAAACAGGCGCGTCTGCCCTTCAAACTTCACACCTGGCTTCAGCTCCTGCAAAATTTCTAATAATTCTTCCATACGTATATGATCCTTTCTTGCGCCGTGCCACACAATGATGCGGTTTTGGCACAGTCAAAATGATGAGCGGTGGTTCTGCCACAAAGCGTAAAACGCGATTGAAAAGCGGAATCTCCCAAACTCTCAAGCCCAATTCTTTTTATCAAACTGTTTTGGATAGATTGTTATGATCCTTCCAGCTCCCGATAATGCTCGCCCAGCCATTTGCGGTCAAGCTTTCCGTTTGCGTTATATGGCATCTTCCGGACCCGAATAATTTTGTTCGGCATCATGTAAGATGGCAGCTTCTCCTTTGCAAAGGGAAGGATATCTGCCTGAGCAGCAGCCCCTTCATAGAGTAAGATCAGCTTATCCCGCTTGGCGTCATACAGGCAAACGCACACCTCCAGCCCTTCGCAGGCGGATACCGCCGCCTCAATCTCGCCCAGCTCGATGCGGTAGCCCATATGTTTGATCTGAAAATCCTTGCGGCCCATATACACCAGCTCACCGCGCTCATTGTAATACACGAGATCCCCCGTTTTGTAAATCAACTCGGGATAGGAACAGTTAAGCGGGTTTTGAACAAAGCTCTCCGCCGTTTTATCCAGCACACCGTAATACCCCATGGCCAAAAACGAACCGCGCACACACAATTCGCCCAGTTCACCAGGGGCCGGCTCACAGCCGTTTTCATCCAGCACCAATAATCCGCAATTATCACATGCGCGGCCAATCGGCAGCAATTCATCCTCCCGAAATGGGCGGTCAACGATATAATAAGCGCAGATGTCAGTCACCTCCGTCGGACCATAGAGGTTGGCAAACAACGCCTGCGGATAATGCGAGCGCCAAATATTAAGCCATTTCACCGGCATCACTTCGCCGGCGAATAGAATCGTCGATAGCGCAGATGGCTTTACGTAATCCAAGGCCTTCATTCGCGCGATCAAGCCGAGTGCGGACGGCACCCAATAAATAGTGTTTACCTTTTGCGCCTCCATGTATTCAAGCAGCTGGACCGGAAATGAAAAATAGGATTTCGGCGGCATGCAAAGCGTTGCACCACTCCCGAGCGTCGCAAAAATATCAAGCACCGACATGCTGAAATAAAAAGGCGTCTGGCTTGCAAAAACCGTATCCTGCGTAATGTGAAAGGTCTGCGTTACCCAGTGCGCATAATCAATCACGCTGCGATGGCACACCACCGTGCCCTTCGGAATGCCTGTGGAGCCGGAGGTAAAGAGCGCATACAGCGGGTCGGTATCGATCATTCTGCTCCGGATTAGTGCAAGGGCTTCCCGATTGCAAGGCGTTTGCGCAATCTCCTCGAACAGCACCAGCCTCGCGTTGCCCAGGAACTCCGCCGCCGCCTGCGCATGCGCGGCATCCGTCAACACGGCAGCCGGGGCAAGCGTGCTGAAAATATTCTGGATGCGGGCAGCGGGCATATGGGTATCAATCACCGTATAGAAGCTGCCGCTGTACGCAACACCCAGCATCGCTGCAAGGCAGGCAATCCCTTTATCCATATAAACTGCAACCGGACGGCCATATGCTTCAAGCGCCAGCAGCCCCGTCCCGGCCGATTGGCAAAGGCCTAAAAAGGATGCGTAAGAAATCGTCTCTTTTTCTTCTACAAACGCTGTTTTTTCCGGGAACCTCTGTGCGGAATGCTCCAACAATTCAAGAACATTCTTCGTCAAACCTGTTCCCCCTTCCTTGTTCTTTTCATGAATTGAAAACAGAGGCGTCAAACCTCTGTTGAAAAGTATATCGGCTGCCACTGGTTTCGTCAATACGTCCCATCCGAAAGTAACGAAATTGTAAGAAACCTGTTACCGATTGAAATATTTCTGCAATCTATCGATGATCCTATTGCCCAAAAAAGGGAAGAAGGAGGCGCGCGATCTTATCCGAATCGTGCACATAGCTGCCATGGCTCTCCCCGGGCAGAATTTTTAACTCTGCATGTGGAATATGCGCCGCGATAAAACGCGTATCCTCCTCACGGATCACATCCCGCTCCCCCGCCGTTACAAGCGTGGGCACGGTGATGCGCGAAAGCTCCGCCCGCGTGAGTGCAGGGCCGTGCAGCATCATGCCGGTCTGCTGCCTCTGGGTGACCGCATAAATGAGCCGGTAGGCAAACCGGTTGGGCGCTTTCAATCCCGCAGGGCTGGAATTCGCCCCACTGACCGCAAGCTTCGAGAGCAGCCCCGGCCAGCCGGAGGCAACAAGCAGGCCGACAATCCCGCCATCGCTGAAGCCATAAAGCATGGGCTTCTCCAGGCCTAACACCCGGATCAACTCCGCCGTGTCGCTGGCAAGCTGCTCATAGGAGAGCGGTCCGGCCTTCCCGCTGTGCCCATGGCCCCTGCTATCCGGCGCATAAACGGTGTAGGAGGCCGAGAGCCTTTTTATCAACCGTCAAAGGTGTGGTGGCTACCGCCGTTGCCATGCAGCAGGATCACTGGCCGGCCACCCCCTTGCTGCTCATAGCAGATTGAAACGCCATTGATTTCAACATTGTGCTCCATCCTATCGCCTCCATCAAAACTGGATCGTTCCCAGCGGCGGAGCCGCCTGAGAATCCGCCCTGGTTTCACTGTATCCCTCCACGGGGCATTTGTCAATCAATCCGCCCTTTTTTACAGCTGGCGCAACCGGCCAGCCGCTATTTTTTGGCCGAACTGCGCTGCACAAGCCGGTGCAAATGACTATAATAAGGAAAAGGGATACAAAATATGATACCCATGCTCCATCTCCATCTGGTTTGCAAGCTTTGCACACTGCCCGGCGCTGTTACGCAGATAAAACGCAAGGCGGTATTCCCCGCTTTTCTTTGGCAGGGGAACCCATGCGGCCGCCGTATACCGCGGCGCTTCCCCCGCCCCACCGGGCTGTGCGGCGCGCCACTGATCCGGTTCCCCTGCCGGGCACTCACAGAGCACGCGGCCGGAGCTATCCAACATTGCGAAACCGGCATGCAGGTGAAAGCCGGCCGCAAAGCCATAATTAGAAACGGTCAGAGCAGCATGCATCTGTGCACCCGGCTTCCAATCGCCCTCCAGCCGCAGCGTTTTTGCCTGAAGCCGGTAGCCCAGATGATCACGCACATATGCAAATACGCTGCGGGATACCCGCTCGCCCGATTCGTTGCAAAACCAGGCGAGGTCGCAGGGAATCCCCCTTTCAGCCAAAAGCTCCGGCGTGATCTCCTGCCGCTTCCAGCGGCCCATCGTCGTTTTGGTTTCGTCCTCTGGGTAATCTTGATAGCCGTGCACTGCGCTCAAAGAAGTGAAGTGAAGCTCCGCCAGCCGCTCCACCGCGCGCAGGCCGTCGCAGTAAACGCCATTTGCATGGTTCCAACTGCTCCAATAAAGCTCGCCATCCTGTGGGCTCTCCGGCGATTTCGCCAAAGCCGTGCGATACATGCGCGTGCCCGGGTCAAAGCCGCCGTTTTCATATTGCTTCGCCTTGATATTACCGAAAAAAGAGTCGTCGTGCAGCCCAGTCCTGCAATAGGCAGGGTGCCGCTTACCGAGCAGCTTGAGCAGCCCGGGCAGGCGCACTTGGAGATACATACCCTCTGGTGCCGCTTGCGCCAGCGCGCGCAGGATTTTTTTGCGGCTGACGCGCTTTTTTTCGCTGTGCCATTCTCCCCATGCGCCGATCATCCCCGCCTGCAAAACGTGGATGTACGCTTTGTTCCGCTCCAAAAAGGGGCGCAGCTGTTCGATATGGCGCAGCATATCCGCCTGGGTCGCGTCATTCACTCCAGGGTCGGTTGAATAGGCAAAGCGCAGCAGCGCCTTGAGCCCATGCGCGCGCAGGGTATCAAAATAGATCTGCATCGCCTGAAAGCCCGCTTCGTCAATCTCTCCGCCCCGGTAGCCGGTTAGGTAAAAATAAACCTGTGCGAGCGTGATCTGCTCCGGCGCGCAGCGGGCAATGCCTTTTTCAATCACCCTCTCGATATGCGCCGCCGGGTTTGCCATGCGGCTGACGGTGAATACATCGCAGGCGATCTCCTCCCCCCATATACAATTCAAGGCGCAACCCACGGTCCGGGTTGCGGGCAAGCAGGCCATTGCCCTCTGCGGCCAACGGCTGTAATTGCAGCTCCATCATGATGACCATACCTTTCCTGCGCGGCTTTGCCGCAGTAAAAATGATAACAATATTTATGCCTGAAAAACATAAAGTGAAATTTGAAAGCACGATCTTCCAAACGAAAACGTTCCTGGAAAGATAAATCTGCATTATTGTAGGTGGTAAATGCATTCCTGTCAAGTTCAGTCACTTTTTCTGTTGACGTGGATTGCGGAAAAAGTTACAATACCATTATAATTGTTTCGGACTACTAGATTTTGGAGGAAAGAGAATGGAGAAAACGAAGAGTGAGCGGAATGCATATATTCTGCGAAAATACCTTGGCTACGGCGTAGGCGCGATCGGCATGGATTTGAGCTATGGATTATTCAATTCATTCCTCAATAATTATTTGACAAATGTTTTGCTTATCGCACCGTTTTACGTTGGCGTAGTCGCCTTCTGCGCCCGGATCTGGGATGGTATTAACGATCCGATGATGGGCACGATCGTTGACAATACGCACACGCGCGCGGGCAAATTCCGCCCCTGGATTTTAACAGGCTCGCTTCTGAATGCTGTGGTGCTGTTCTTCCTGTTTACAAACCCCGGCTTTTCTGTATCGGGCAGCGCGGTTAATATCGGCCTTTACGTTTATGTAGCTGTGATGTATGTCCTCTGGGGCATGTCCTATACGATTGTAGATATCCCCTATTGGTCGATGGTGCCCGTATTGACAAGCGACCCGCAGGAGCGCAATCTTGCGGCAACCTTCCCGCGCTTTTTCTCCGGCTTTGGCCAGATCATTATCGTTGTGTTGACCGTGCCAATGCTCAATCTCTTTGGTAAGGGCAACGATGCAATCGGCTTTAGCTATTGGTCGGCCATCTGCGGCGTTTTGCTGGTATTAGGCTGCCTAGTGACCTTTTTCACCACGAAGGAAACCGTCCATCCAAAGCCGGAGCATCAGGAAAAATTCACCTTGAAGCGCGCGTTTCTGACCATCAAAAATAACGATCAGCTCCTCATCTTTATTCTCACCGCGATCTGCTTTAACACCGGCTGGTATTTAACCAATGGCTTAGGCATCTACTATTTTGAATCCGTGTTAGAAAACAGAGATTTATATTCCGTGTTCGGCGCAATTGGCGGCGTTGGCCAGGCGTTGGGCCTGATTCTTTTGCCTGTGCTCTCCAAAAAGTTCACGCGCAACCGTGTCATCAAGGGGGCCATGCTCCTCTCGATCATCGGCTATCTCGGCATGGGGCTATTCGGCCCGGTGCTCAACCAGTTTATCCTGTTTGCCATCTTCGGCATTGTGGGCTGCATGGGGATCGGCTGTATGTTTGTGGCGGAAACGATCATGCTGGCGGATATTGTGGATTATGGCGAATTCAAGCTCGGCTACCGGACGGACTCCATCGTTTTCTCCATGAAAAGCCTGCTGTTGAAAGTGGCCTATTCGATTCAGAGCCTGATTATCGGCGCGGGACTACAGCTTTCGCATTATGACGGCGAGCTTGTCAAGCAGGGTATTTCACAGCCCGCTTCCGCACAGAATGCAATTTGCGTGATGATGTTCCTCATTCCGCCTATTTTCGTTCTTCTTTCGTTGTTTATTTTTTCAAAGAAATATAAACTCAGCAAGGAGCGCATGGAAGAGGTTACAGCATTTATCACGGAAAAACACGAACAGGAACCACGCTTTCGTGATATAGAAGAATAAACGGTACAGAAAGATACAAAACGCCCCTTCTCCTTTTTGGGAGAAGGGGCTATATTTTCTAAATATATAAATAGCTAAAGCAGTATAGTGAAAAAAAGCAACACCGAGTTGTTATTTGTCTATTATATCTATAATTCCTGATCCTTTTTCTACGTTTTTTCCTATAGATTATTCCAATAGATCGGTCTATAATGAATCTATCCTGGGTGTGAAGTGGAACGCCCAAGTTTGCTTCAATATGAAGGAGGAAACAATAGAATGAAAAAAAGCAAAAAGCTCCTCTCTTTGTTTTTAGCGGCTTTGATGCTGATGAGCTGCTTCGGCGCAATCAGCGCGAGCGCCATGACTAATGAGGAGGCCGAAACAGCCGTTGCGGAATTCAATGCCAACATTCCGGATCATTCTGACGTTTATGCCAGCATGAGCGCAAAGCAGTGGAATTCTACGATGACCGCTCTGGATAAAACGCTCTCCGCAGTGCTTGAAAAGCAAAACCTGAAAGCCACGATTTACAGCGATGCAACCATTAATATGCTGCTTCCAATGCTTGCAGGTCTGATCCCATCCGATACAATCATGATCGGCGCTAACATGACCCCTGCCAAGCTTTCCCAGTATTTAACGGAGAATGGCATCCACGCGGATGTAGCCGCTTACCTCAGTACGATCTCCAGTTGGGATGAATACGATGCTTCTAAAGTTGTCTGGGGCGTTACCGCAGGCAATCGTGAGGAATTTGTCACCGCACTGAGCTGGGCGCTGAGCGCGAACATCGGCGGCTTGATCGCTTTGCTTCCCGCGCTCGCGAAAGATGCTTTTAATCGCGTTCTTTTCCCGATTTTGGAATCGCTGCACCAGGGTGCCTTCGTGGATATCAAGACGTTTCAGTCAAACGCAAAAGTTGGCAGCTCATATAAAAAAGAGCTGTATATGCAGCAGATCATCAACTACATCTGCGATGCGCTCGACGATCTCATGGCAAACCCGATCGCATATACCTGTGAGGTTCTGCCGGATCTCACCTATTCCTTCGGTCAAGCGATGAACTATCTGAAAAACGCTTCCGGCCTTCTCGGTACGATCATCGGCGGTATCAAGGATAGCCTTCCGAATGGTCTTTCTGACGTGATCCCTATGGTGACGGATGGTCTTGGCCTGAAGCTTACCATGCCTGAAATTGATGAAAACTATCTAATCACAATGGGCACGGCAGTTGTTGCGGAAAGCGGCCGCGCAGCAACCGATAAGGGCAACACCGCCAGCTATCGCGTAAAAATTGAAGGCAATAATACGATGGTGTTTGCCGCTGTTGCGCAGTATGTGGGCGAAGTCCTGCAAAACCCGGATAATCATGTTGAGATCGGCCGCTTCGTCGTCAGCAAGATCGGCCCGGAATATGAAGATAATTACCTCGAGATCGTTGAAGCCGCTAAGAATGGCACGGCGCTCGATGTGGCGGATTCCTGCTTGAGCTTGGTCGAAGAGTTTGCAACCAATATTGGCGCGCAGGAGGATGTGAACCCGGTCGTCGCATTCTTTGCGAAGATCGTAAAGTTCTTCTCTGATCTCGCGAAGAAGATTATTGCGCTCTTCAAATAAGCCATCTTCTGTCTTCATCTTTTTCACCTCATAAATAGCCGCCGTATGGTTTCCACTTCCATGCGGCGGCTTATTCTTTTTGGGGGCGCTTCACCTTGAATAGAAAGGGGGGGGCTGCGAAATGAAAAGCATTTTGCAGATCCCCCTAAAACAATCCAAGCCAGGGAAACACTGATCAAATCCTGCCTGCAAGCCGCGCAGCGGATTTGAGCCATTTCAAGAAATAACCCAAAAAGGCAGCCTCAGCCTGTGCGTCGGCCGTCAGGTCAGGCGTGATTCTCAACCGGCGGCTCCCTAAAAGCTTTCCCTTGCTGATTCTTCAGGCGGCATTTCGATTGATTCGCTCGCCTTTTGCAAAAAATGATAAAGCGGCGCGAGCTCCTGGAAGCCTTTTTTAAATTCCTCGATGATTCCCGCATCCCGTAGGGGCGCAAGGCTTGGGTTCTCCCGGCAGACAAAGGCATCCTTCTGGTTATAATACGTGCGCAGATCCTCCGGCACATTGCCTGGCTTATCCTTTTTATAGCTTTCTCCTCCAAAGGCAAAGCCGGCCCGTTCCGCCTTGCGAACAGCCCGGCGGAAGGCTGCGGGGTCGGCAAGAATCGCATCTCGGTAGGCCTGCATCAGCTGTGGAGTGGTGCAGTAATACCCAACACCACAGGTGTATCCCTGCGGTGTGATTTCAAACCAGAATGCGGGCGAACACGGAAACTCTTTTTAGGGCGCACAAAGGTTGCCCACACATGCTCGCGGTAGAGCGTTTTATCCTTGGTGAAGCGCGTATCGCGGCGGATGCGGGAAATCATCCGGCTTGGAATCACGCTGATTTTTCCATCAATTTTTTCCATCATATCCGCCAGTGCGGCGCAAATCTGCTGCATTGGAATCAGCACCTGCTCCTTAATGGCGGTTTTTTTCGATTCATAAAACTCCTTGCTGTTTTGAAAGCGGTTCTCCGCTAGCAGCCAGAGCGCATCCGGCGTGATGCCGCGGTAAACCGCCTCTTCCTCCCGCTTTTCAGCCATGTTAAATCACCCCCCTGTTTTTCATCTCCTGCGCAGCGAGCAGTACGCCCATTTTTGCGCTGTGGAAATTGAGCCCGCCCTGCATCCAGGCGGCAAATGGCTCGCGCAGCGGTGCGTCCGCCGACAACTCAATAGACGAACCGAGCGTAAACGCTCCCGCCGCCATGATCACCTTGCTGTCATAGCCAGGCATATCCCATGGCTCCGGTGAGACGAAGGAATCCACCGGGGCCCCTTTTTGCATGCCCTGGCAAAAAGCGATGAGCGCCTTTTCCTCCCGCAGGAGCACGGCCTGGATGATATCGTGCCGCGTTTCCCCACAGCGCGGGGTCACGTCATAGCCAAGCCGCTCAAATAAGGCGGCGGTAAAGGCGGCGGTTTTCAGCGCCTCCCCCGTTACATGCGGCGCATGGAACAGGCCCATATAGAGCGGGCGGTTCTGGCCGAGCGTCGCCCCCACTTCACGGCCAAGGCCCGGGGTCGTCATCCGGTAGGAGCAGAGCTCGATCAAATCTGCGCGCCCCGCGATATAGCCGCCCGTCGGCGCAATGCCGCCGCCCGGATTTTTAATGAGAGAGCCCGCGATCAGATCGGCGCCCACGGAAAGCGGCTCACTTTCCTCCACAAACTCACCATAGCAGTTATCCACCATCACGATCACATCCGGCTTGACCGCCTTGACGGCCCTCACAACCTCGCCGATCTGCCGAACGCTCAGGCTTGGCCGCAGGGAATAGCCGCGCGAGCGCTGGATATAGACCATTTTGGTGCTCGGATCAATCGCTGCGCAAATGGCGGAGAGATCCGGCAGGCCATCCTGCCCCAGCTCCGCCTGGCGGTAGCGGACGCCAAAATCTTTCAAAGAGCCCTGCCCCTCCCCGCTCAGGCCGATCACAGAATGGATCGTATCGTAGGGCGTGCCCGTTGCGCTAAGCATCGTATCGCCCGGGCGCAGCACGCCATAGAGCGCCACCGCCAGCGTGTGCGTCCCGCAAGCGAAGGTGTGGCGCACGAGTGCATCCTCTGCGCCCATCACATCGGCGAAAACCCGGTCTAGGGTGTCGCGCCCTCTGTCGTCGTAGCCGTAGCCAGTGGAGGATACAAAATGGCTCTCGCTCACGCCGTGCCGGATAAAGGCGGAAAGCACCTTAAGCTGGTTGTATTCCGTTATTTCGTCAATTCTCTGAAAATCCGGCCTTGCGCGCTCCAGCGCATCCTGCCCGGCCTGCCGGACTGCTGGATCAAGTTCAAAAAAAGGCTGCTGCATATGTAATCTTAAACTCCTTTTGGTATCATCATCATTGCGGGCGGGCCATATGGTGCAAAGCCCATCCGTTCATAAAACTGCTTGTGCATGCCCGCCCGGCGGAATAAATAAACGGCCCTGCCCTCCTGTGAAAGCGCACTGCAAAGGGCGGCGGCCAGATAGGAGCCAAGCCTCCCTCCACGCTTTTCCGGCAAAACCGCCACGCCGCCGAGCAACGCCTCTTGTGGCGTGAGGGCAACAGCCATTGCGCAGGCAGAATAACCTTCCCCCTCCTGCAATGCCCATATGCGGGCTGCGCCGTGGCGCACCCGGTGAGAAACATCCGGCAGCCACGCCTCCCATTGGGGCAGCGGCTCCCCTGCTGCACGCAGCAATTCATAAACCTGCCGCAACGAGGGCTCCTTGCAGATGGCCGCCGGTTCGCATATTTCCGGCACGGCGGGTACCCCACTCAGCCGCATGGCACGGCAGCTTTCCAGCCGGCACGCGGAGAGCAGGCCGGCCGTTTGCGCCGCCCACTCCGGGCACAAAACGCTCTCATACCCGGCGGCGGATAAAAATGCCCACACTTCCTCCCAATCCGCCTGTTCGCTAGCGCACAATGTTACATGCCCGTCAACGCGCGATAAGGCGGCGGTTATACGCCCGGAGGCATCCGTCTGCATCCAAAAAAGCGCAAACGGATAGCTCGTCCCATACGCTTGCAGGAAGGCGGAGATCCGCACGCCGTAGGGGCTCCCTTTGCAGAAGGAAAGGAGCCGTGGAATCTCCCGCCGGTCAATCAACTGAATCATTGGCAAAGCTCTGCGCAAGCGCGCGCACAAGATCCGCAGCGTCGTATAAATCCCCTTCTTCGATCACGCAGGAAGGGGAATGCAGATAGCGGCACGGCACGGATACCGTGATGGTTTTCACCCCGCCGCGGCTCTTATGGATCGCGCCCGCGTCGTTCCCACCCGCCACCAGCGTTTTGCTTTGGCAGCGGATATTTTTCCGCTCCGCGAGAGAAAAGGCAAAATCATAGAGCTTCCGGTCATAGAGCGTGCTCCGGTCCATAAAGGAAACCACTGCGCCCTTCCCAAGCGCACACACGCGCTTATGCGGCTGCACGCCTGCGATATCCGCCGCCGTGGTCGTTTCCACTACAATCGCATAATCGGGGTTCAGCTGGTAGGCGGCTGCCCCTGCGCCGCGCAACCCCACTTCCTCCTGCACGGTAAAGGCAAAATCGAGATCATAGGGAAGATCGCTTTCAATCATCTCCAGCAAAACCGCACAACCCGCGCGGTCGTCGAGCGCCTTGGCTTTGATCCGCCGCTCGCCGAACGGCACAAAGACTGAATCGAAATAGGCGATATCACCCGGCTGGACAACCTGCGCCGCCTCCTCGGCGTTGGACGCGCCGATATCAATATACAGTTTTTCAAAATCTGGGATTTTTTTTTAGATCGTCCTTTTCAAGCAAATGCACCGGCATGGAGCCGATCACGCCGGGGAGCTGCTTCTCCCCCACAAATACGCCCCGGCCGAACAGCACGCGCGGGTCAATCCCGCCAACAGGGGAAAACTTCAAATATCCATCCTCTGTGATATAGGTGACGATTAGCGCCACCTCATCCATGTGGGCGGCGAGCATCACCTTCTTTTTTGCCCGCTGCGCGCCCTTTTTGTGCACGAGGAGGTTGCCAAGCGCATCCACCTCATATTCCGCATGGGGGTTCACACGCCTGATCAGGTATTCCCGCACCGCGTCCTCCCGTCCGGATGCCCCCGGCAGGGAACAGAGCGTTTTCAGTGTTTCCAGCATTTATGCGCGCCCCCTTTCCAAAATATAAGCGGCCAAAAGCCGGGCGGTGCTTTCTACATCCTGCGGGTCAATCACTTCAATACCCATGTGCATATACCGCAGTGGGATCGATAGAACCCCCATACGCATGCCCGCGCCCGCCGCGGCCATCTCGTCCGCATTCGTCCCGGTTTTTCCGTTCATTACTTCTGTTTGATAAGAAATCCCCTCTTTGCGGGCAATTTCCTCCAATTGCCTGCTCATCGCTGCGTTTAGAGTTGGCGCAATGCCGATCATTGTACCTTTGCCGAGCTGTGCGCATTTGTGCCGTGGCGCATCCGGCGTCATGGCAAAGCTTACATCCACCGCAATGCCCTCTTCAGCCCTGGCCGCAAAGGAGGCGCAGCCCGCGCTCCCGCCGCCGACTTCCTCCTGTGTAGAAAACACAACGGTCAAGCGGCAATCCGCCTTTTGCTCCTGGAGCAGGGCAAGGCAGCGCAAAACCGCTGCCACGCCCGCGCGGTCATCCAAAGACGGAGAGCTGATCTGCCCGCCCAGCAGCTTTTTGGGCGAGCGCCGGAGCGTCACTCGGTCGCCCGGATGCACTTTCTCCCGTGCCGCCTCCGCTGAAAGGCCGATATCAATCGCCATTTCCGTGATATCGGTAATTGACTGATCCTCCTGCTTGGAGAGATGCGGAGGCGTGCTGCACACCACGCCGTAGAGCGGCTCTCTCCCCCACACCGTTACCTCATGGCCCGCTAACGTGCGGATATCGATTCCCCCGCACTTGTCAATCCGCAGAAAGCCCTCCGCATCCACGCCGGTGACCACCATGCCGACCTGGTCGATATGCGCATCCAGCAGGATATGCGGCCCGTGCCCGGCAATTTCACCGATCACATTCCCAGATGCATCGGTATGCACCTGCGCAAACGCGCTGAGCGCTTCGGCAGCCTCCTGCGCCGCTGGTTTCTCTGCGCCCGACACACCGGCGGGCGCACATAATTGCAGCAACAATTCCTTCATTGATAGGATTCCTTTCCAAACTGGTTATACTGATTTTAATAGGATTTACTCTCGTTATTATACGTTTCTTAGATTGAAAATTCAATATGCCCTGTTTTTTCCTGCTCTTTTTCAATCTATGCGGAAGCTTTCCTTGAAAGGCTTCCAAAATTATGATAGACTATTTTCATTCAATCTGATTAGTAGCCGTACGGCTCAGAAAGAAGGCTGACGATGGAACAAACGCACAGCAAGCTCAATCGCCCCACGCTGTCGCAGCGGTTCTATGAAAACCGTTTTGTATGGATTTCTTTTGCGGCTTCTGCACTGGTGATGCTCCTGGTTTACATCTGCTTTGAGCTGATCCCCTTTGGCAGCAGGACGATTCTGCGCATGGATCTTTACCACCAATACGGCCCCCTGTTTGCGGAGCTGTACGAGCGGCTTGTGGGCGGGGAAAGCCTGATTTATTCCTGGGATACCGGCTTGGGAAGCAGCTTTCTCGGCAATTTTTATAACTATCTCTCCAGCCCCCTGTCCGTTATCATTCTCCTCTTTGGGCACTCTAATATCCCCGAAGCCATCGCCACGATGATCCTGCTCAAGGCCGCCCTCGCCAGCGCCGCCTTTGCCTATTATCTCAAGCGCTCCACCGGCAAAAACGACGCGACAATCTCCGCCTTCGGCGTGCTCTATTCCTTCTGTGGCTTTTTCATCGCTTATTACTGGAATGTGATGTGGCTGGACGCCATGCTCCTCCTGCCGTTGATTGCACTCGGCATTGAGCAGATCATCAAAAAAGGCCGCTTTTGGCTCTATACCGCCGCGCTGGCGCTGACCATGCTCTCCAACTACTATATGGCCTTCATGGTCTGCATTTTTGCCGTGCTGTATTTCCTGGTGTATTATTTCAGCCACTATGAAATTACGGCCCGATTTTCCGGCCTCCAGCCTGAAGGGGAAAAACGCTCCCTTTGGAGCAGAATGAAAAACAGCCGGTTTTTGCAGAGCGGCTTCCGCTTTGCAGGCGGCTCCATCCTCTCGGGCGGCATCGCGGCGTTTGCCTGATCCCCACCTATTTTATTTTGCAGGCATGTTCCGCCACTTCCGGCACATTTCCGGAAAAATACGCCTCTTATTTCACCATTTTTGATTTTTTGGCAAATCATTTTGCCAGTGTGACACCCACCATCCGCAGCAGCGGTGAGGACGTCATGCCCAACGTATACTGCGGTGCGATTGTGCTGATCCTGATCCCGCTCTATCTCTTCGCAAAGTCGATCTCAAAGCGGGAAAAAGTGATGCACCTATCCCTGCTCGTATTTTTCTATTTCAGCTTCAACACAAATTTTCTCAACTACATCTGGCATGGTTTCCACTTTCCCAATGATTTACCTTACCGCCAGTCCTTCCTCTATTCCTTCATCTTGCTGATTATGGCCTACCAGGTGCTTATGCGGCTCAAGGAATACTCCACAAAGGAGATTGCGGGCGTCGGGCTGGCCGTGATGGCTTATGTGGTGATCGTTCAGAAAATTACCTCCAAGAATGTGGACGAGCTCTCCGTGATTCTCACACTAATCCTCATTGCGATCTATGTGCTCGTGATGGTGCTGATGAAGGATAAGCGTTACCAATCCTCTGCTGTTGCAGTGCTGTTGCTCTGCTGTGTCGTTACAGAGGCCGCGGCCGCCAATACGGATAACTACAGCATGGATCAGCCCAAAAGCAACTACGTTTCCGACCTGCCCGATTTTCAAGCGGTCAAAAAGCAATTGGATGAGCGGGAAAACGGTGGCTTTTACCGCATGGAGCTAACTAATTTGCGTGCGCGGATGGATCCTGCTTGGTATCATTACAACGGCGTTTCCACCTTCTCCTCCATGGCTTATGAAAAGGTATCGAACTTACAGAGCCGCCTAGGTATGTTCGGCAATTTTATCAATAGCTACACCTACCACCTTCAAACGCCAATCTATAACAGCATGTTTGGCCTAAAATATATCGTCAATAATACGGTGGAGGTCGACCCTGACGCAGCGCTCTACACCAAGCTGCCGATTGCACAGGGCAAATTTACGGCCTATGAAAACAACTATGCCCTGCCGATCGCCTTCCGCGTGAATGACACGGTGCAAAGCTGGGCGACAGACGGCAGCGATCCCTTTTTGGTGCAGCAGGAATTCTTCCAAAAGGCCACCGGCTGCGGCACACTGTTCCATCCGATGAAAATCTCCAGCATTGATTACTACAATATCGATTCTTTCAGCGATGAATCCCAGCTGGGCACTTTCACCTTCTTCCGCACCACGCCGGGAGAGGACGCCAGCCTGACCCGTCCACCTAATCAGCCCAGGCACAGAAAACCTCTATCTCTATGTGAAATCGGATAATGTGGAGCAGATCAGCATCTCATCGGACAGCTACAACAACACCCAGAATATAGATCGCGAATATATCCTCGATATCGGCCGCCACCAGAAAGGCGAGATCATTAGCGTGGATATCACCATCAACAGTGGCGATTCCGGCTATATTGATTTCTATGCCTATGGCTTTGATGAAACGGAATTCAAACGCGGCTACGATCGGCTGAAAGCGGATTCCCTACAGGTGGAACGCTTTACGGATACGGAGATCAGCGGCACAGTCAATGCTGCCGAAAACGGCGTCCTATATACCTCCATTCCATATGACGAAGGCTGGACGGTAACGGTAGACGGCGAAAAGGTTGCCAAGCAGGATCTGCTCGCGGTGGGCGACGCACTGCTCGCCATTCCTATCGGCAGCGGAAGCCATACCGTCTCCTTCTCATACACGCCGCGCGGCATGTATATCGGCATTGGTATTTCCGTATTTGCGCTCGCAGTTCTCATTTTGCTGCTGGTTTGGAACCGGAGCGGAAAAAGGCCGTTTTTCCTGGAGCCCTATCCCATCCGGAAGGCTGATCCTGATACGGAACCGCAGCCGATGAAAGCTGACGGGAATTGGGCGCCGGAGGACACTACGCCGCCTCAGCCTCTGCCAGAAAATCCAGATGATCTGGAGCAAGCGCCCGAGGAGCCCTTGAAGCAAGAAGAGTAAGCAAAAAAACTTGCCATCATTCACTGCTCAAAGGCTTTATCCGCGCCCCTAAAACAAACTTTTGCCCATGCTGCTTTTTTACAGCATGGGCAATTAAATTATTTTGGGCTATTTCTGGGCTTCATCCGCTTACCAATCTCCACTGTGACCAGCGGTGCAAGAGATAACGCGGCCACAACTAACCACTGCATCCCATCCAGCGGCACCGTTTTGAACAGTGCGCCCAATGGGGCGATGCCAATCACAGAAAACTGCATCAGTGTGCATACAAAAAAAGATAGTACCATTTTAGGATTACTCAAAAAGCCCACGGAGAAAAGCGAATGCTCACTCCTCGTGTTAAACGCATGCACCAGCTGTGAAAAACTGAGCACGGCAAACGCCATCGTACGGCCTAAAACCGTGCCTGCACCCGAAAAAACCGTACGCCCCAGCATATAGGCAAGCAGCGCAAGCGCGCCCACCATCATGCCCTCCCACGGCGATATCGAAGCCTAGGCCCCGTGCAAAAAG
>ENA-OQED01000126-OQED01000126.1-human-gut-metagenome-genome-assembly--contig:-NODE-126-length-29923-cov-1.194355_pt1 | contig 29923 bp, 40 predicted proteins | sample MGYA00242790_ERZ504625 | MGnify/ENA primary metagenome ERZ504625 (study PRJEB26092, sample SAMD00036345) | human gut metagenome | host: Homo sapiens | study: EMG produced TPA metagenomics assembly of...
TTAATGGCCCAGAAAAAACATACTTGTTTAATAATTTCACAGGTTTATTACGGGTGAAAGATCAAACACTGTGGTTTCCTAAATATATTTTTTACTCACTTTATGGAAATTACCGTAGAGGTGGAACAAGAGCATTTGAGAATAAACTACGGGACTTCATAATCTAAAGGTGGATGATTATGTATCAAGATACGAGATAACTGAGCTTGATCACAAAAAACAGATTGAAGTATGTGAGTATCTTGATAAGATTTACAAAGTAATTAAACTTAGAGAAGAAGAATTACAGAAGTTAGATGATCTCATCAAAGCCCGATTTGTCGAGATGTTTGGGGATCCAATTTTGAACCCTAAAGGTTGGGAAATGGTCGCTGTTGGAGACATTGTAACGGATGTAAGATATGGAACAAGCAAGCCTGCTGTTGAAGGAGGTAAATATCCATATTTACGGATGAATAATCTTACTTCAGATGGACATTTAGATTTGAAAGACTTGAAATATATAGATATTTCAGATGATGAAATTGAAAAGTGTGTTGTGCGAAAAGGAGATGTCCTTTTTAATAGGACAAACAGCATTGAATTAGTTGGAAAGACTGCAGTTTTTGATTTGCCAGAAGATATGGTTATTGCAGGATATATTATACGAGTAAGGCTCAATGAAAAGTTGTTGCCTGAGATATTTTCTCAATATATGAACTTAGAAGCAATAAAGAGTATTCTTCGAGGAATGGCAAAAGGTGCAGTTAATCAGGCTAATATCAATGCTCAGGAATTGCAAAGTATCAAGGTCTATATTCCTAGTATGGAATTGCAAAATCAGTTTGTTGAGATGAAGGAGCAGGTAGACAAATCAAAAGTTAAAGTGCAAAAAGCACTGGATGAAACACAAAAGTTGTTCGATAGTTTGATGCAACAATACTTTGGCTAGAAAGGGGAGAAGTTGAATGGCGATAATGACGGTGTATCATGGTGGATATCAGGCTGTAGAGAAACCGGAAATTAGAAAAGGTCGTAATACAAAAGATTTTGGAACCGGTTTTTACTGTACGATTATAAAAGAACAGGCTCAAAGATGGGCCAGGAGATATGATACGAGGTTGTATCTGTCTATGATGTGCGTTTAAAATCGAATCTGAAAATAAAAGAATTCAAAGATATGACAGAAGAATGGTTGGATTTTATAATTGCATGTCGGAGTGGGAAAGACCATGAATATGATATTGTAATCGGTGCAATGGCAGACGATCAGATTTATAATTTTGTTTCTGATTACATGGACGGTACGATTACCAGAGAACAGTTCTGGGTTCTGGCAAAGTTCAAGTATCCAACTCATCAGATAGCATTTTGTTCCAAAGAATCATTGAAATGCCTGAAGTATAGAGATTGTGAGGTGCTATAAATGGCAGGAGAAGGACGTGAAAGCAAAAAAGATAATGATTTATTTTACACATGCAGCCTGATCGATTACATTGCCAGGAAAACAAAGAATACACGGGCAGATGTTGTAAATAAGCTTAGAAAGCAGAGGATTGATAAAATTTATGACCTGGCAGATGTCTATCATTGTGATAACATTGACAGAGTCAGTGATGATTTTATCGAAGAAGCAGGAATAAAAGAAGGAGATTTTGACAATGTGGGTGATTGTAAATACAGCATTCCATCACATTGGGACATTGGAAAAGTATATAAGCGGCTGATAAAAATGGTCGCTGCAGATGAGGGTATTGGGATTATAGAAGCTTTAATAAAAGTATACAATTCCTTTATCAGTGCAAAGATTGATGACTACAACAGCAGTGTATATTACGAAAATCCGTCATATATATTTGAATCGTATCGGGAAAACAAAATGCTATAAACAAAATGGTTGAAGGATGCTGGTATATTTTGAAAGGAGTATGCCAGTATGGAAGAAAAAATAGTAAAAATACTGAATGAAATGTCAGAATATCTGTCAATTACACAAATGAAAAAACTTCAGGAAGTAATCTTAAAAGTATGTGCAGAGAATGAAGCTGATAAAATGGAAATATCCAATACAGATTTTCTTAAAATGTTTTTGGATGCAAAGAAGATCGAAGGCTGTTCAGAAAGAACCATTCAATATTATAAAGTTACAGTAGAGCATTTGCTATCCCATATTGAAACATCTGTAAGGAAGATCACAACAGAGGAAATACGGACATATCTGGCAGAATATCAAAAAAATAATAAATGCTCAAATGTTACGGTGGATAACATTCGAAGAAACATTTCCAGCTTTTTCTCCTGGTTAGAGGAAGAAGATTATATTTTAAAAAGTCCTATGAAACGGATTCATAAGATTAAAACTAAAACGGTAGTAAAAAGCATTATTACAGATGAAGGGATTGAACGACTCAGGGATAACTGCAAAGAAATCAGGGATCTGGCAATTATAGATTTGCTATATTCTACAGGAATACGAGTAGGTGAACTGGTAAATCTGAATGTTGATGACATTGATTTGGAAGGGCGTGAGTGCATTGTATACGGAAAGGGAGACAAAGAGCGGCGTGTATATTTTGATGCAAAAGCGAAGGTGCATTTAAAAAAAATATATTGATTACCGAAAAGATAATAATTCTGCATTGTTTGTGACCCTGGATGCACCACATGACAGGCTAAAAATAAGCGGAGTGGAAATTCGTTTAAGGGAATTAGGAAGACGAATTGATTTGGAACGCATTCATCCCCATAAATTTCGAAGAACCATGGCAACCAGAGCAATAGATAAAGGAATGCCAATAGAACAGGTGCAAAAAATATTAGGACATTCACAAATTGATACAACGATGCAGTATGCGATGGTGAATCAAAACAATGTCAAAACATCTCATCAGAAATATATGAGCTGAATTTTATTCAAATTCGGGTTTGTGTGGGAATTAAAAATGAAAAAGTTAATTGATATATGCGATATTCAATATGGATATGCATATGCATTTGATTCAGCATATTTTACAGAAAATTCTTGTTATCCACCTTTGGCTCGGATAAGAGATGTAAAAAAGAGGATATTCAGAGACTTATTATTCAGGAGGTTACTCTGAAGAATATATTTTGGCATCAGGAGATCTGCTTGTGGGAATGGATGGGGAATTTAATATTGCCCGGTGGAAATGCGATGGAGCGCTATTAAACCAGAGAGTTTGTAGATTGCTTGCTAAAAAAGGAACAAATGAAGAATATCTCGTTTTGCTATGATGAAAGTTCTTAAAGAAATTGAAAGAAGAACTGCATTTGTTACGGTAAAACATCTTTCTGCAAAGGAACTAAATAAATTGCAATTGGTTGTTCCAGACCTTTCAACACAAAATAAGGTTGCGGAAATACTTTCTCGATTAGAAAAAATAATTGGTTTACGCAGACTAGGAATTGAAAAGATTGGATGACCTTATTAAAGCCCGATTTGTCGAGTTGTTTGGTGATCCAATAAAGAATCCGAAAGGATGGGATGTTGTAAAATTGTCGGAATGTCTGGAAAGAATTGATAATGGAAAAAGCTTTACATGTGATAGCAATGCACGAGAAGGCGCATTTCCGGCAATTCTTAAGTTAAGTGCTGCAACATATGGGGATTACAGACCATATGAAAATAAAGCTCTCTTGGATGAGAAGCAGTTTGTGGAATCTGTCGAAGTGCATAGAGGAGATTTGCTTTTTACAAGAAAGAATACACCTGATCTTGTTGGAATGGCAGCCTATGTTTTCGAAACACCAGAAAAACTTATGATGCCAGATTTGATATTTCGCTTAGTCACAAACGAGCGAATGACGCCCATATTCCTGTGGCAATTAATCAATAATAGAGAGTTTAGGCCGGTTATTCAAGGTATCTCTGGTGGATCAGCGAAATCTATGTCAAACATATCTAAGGAACGTTTGAAGAATATAGAGATTATCTGTCCAACGATTTCTGAGCAGAAGAAACTTGAGGGAGTGTTGGACCAAGTCAACAAATCAAAATTTATCAATCAGCTTTTATAGAAAATGGAATTATATATGTCACGATACAATCGAGAAAGTGAAATAAAGCAAAAGAAATGTTTTATGAAGATACATGAGAGAAATTGCTTACTGCGAGGGGAATGAAATTTACAATGGTATATTTTCAGAAGGGGGTTAAATATGCAAAATGAAATAATCTTATTTGAAACTGCTGATAAGGAAATAAAATTAACTGTGTCTGTCAAAAATAATACCGTATGGCTTAATAGGAATCAGCTAGCTAAATTATTTGGAAGAGACGTAAAGACGATTGGTAAACATATTAATAATGCATTAAAAGAAGAACTGGATAATTCAGTTGTCGCAAATTTTGCGACAACTGCTTCAGATGGAAAGGTGTACCAAGTAGAACATTATAATTTAGTAGCAATTGATGATTACAGAGTCAGATCCAAAAGAAAAAGATATTATGGTTAATTTGGTAATGAATTTATTGGCAATGTAAAGTGAAGTAAAAGAGGGAGGTTTCACAATGGTAACAAACTTTGATTATTTAAAAAATGAATCAAAATTCTCTGCATTTGCGAATGTTGCCATCTCTGCGGAGAAGATCATATTAGCAGATCCGGATGCGAGTATTCTTAACAGCCGGCGGGCTATGGAATTTGCTGTGAAATGGTTGTATTCTGTGGAGAACAGTTTGCAGATTCCGTACCAGGATAACCTTCACACTTTGATGAATACAGAGGAATTCAGACAGTTAGTGGGACCGGATCTTTGGAAACGGATGGATTATATCCGCAGATGTGGAAATAGTGTGGCACATAGCAATAAAAAACCTGGCAGAGATGCAGCGATGCTCTGTCTTGAAAATCTGTCGATTTTTTTAGATTACGTTGCATATTGTTATGGAGAACAGTATCAGGAACATCCATTTGACAAATCGATTATTGATGGCAGAATTGAGAAGGCAAAGGTATCCAGGGAAACAGCCAGAAAAGCAAAGGAAACACTTCTGAAAGAACAAGAAAAAACTGCCCAGCAGGAACTGGATCTACAAAAACTGATGGCAGAAAATACTTTTCTCAGGGAAGAACTGTCCGCACGCCACGAGAAACAGCAGCAGACATATGTTCCGAAACCTCTGGATCTGTCTGAATATGAAACCAGAAAACTTTACATAGATTCCATGCTCATTGATGCAGGATGGACACAGGGAAAAGACTGGTTAAATGAGATGACTGTGACAGGAATGCCGAATAAATCAGGGATTGGACGTATTGATTATGTTCTCTATGATGATATGAATAAACCTCTGGCAATTATAGAAGCAAAACGTACCTGCAAGGATATTGCTGAGGGTAGGCAGCAGGCGAAACTTTACGCAGATCTGCTGGAAAAGAAATATGAACGACGTCCGGTAATTTTCCTTACCAATGGTTTTGAAACCCGGATCATAGACGGACAATATCCGGAAAGAAAATGTTCAGTTATTTATTCCAAACAGGATCTGGAGAAATGGTTTAACCTTTTGAGTATGCGGACAAGCCTGCAAAATATTTCTGTAGATAAAAAGATAGCAGACCGCTATTATCAGGAAGCCGCGATAAAAGCAGTATGCCAGAGCTTTGATGAAAAGAATCGGAGAAAAGCCCTGCTTGTTATGGCCACAGGTTCCGGAAAAACCAGAACAGTAATGGCTTTGTGCAAGGTACTGGTTGATGCGGGCTGGGTAAAGAATATACTTTTTCTGGCGGACAGAAATTCACTGGTAACACAGGCGAAAAGAAGTTTTGTAAACTGGATGCAGGATTTTTCCTGTACAAATCTGGTTGAAGAAAAGAATAAATTATATGTCGCGATGTGTTTTCTCCACATATCAGACCATGATAAACTGTATTGATACGATAAATGACAAAGAAGGAAAAGTTTTTACCAGTGGCCATTTTGATCTGATCATTTGTGATGAAGCGCACAGATCCATTTATAATAAATATAAAGATATTTTTACATATTTTGATGCACTGCTTGTAGGACTTACCGCAACACCGAAAGATGAGATTGACAAAAATACATATGAAGTGTTTGAACTGGCAAACGGAGATCCCACTTATGGATATGATCTGGCGCAGGCGGTTAAGGATGGATATCTGGTTGATTATCTTTCGGTGGAATCCAGGGTGAAATTTATTGATCAGGGAATTGTATATGATGAACTTTCAGAAGCAGATAAAGAAATCTATGAAAATACTTTTTGAAGACGAAAATGGAAAGCTTCCGGAAGCGATAAATTCGGCTGCATTGAATACCTGGATTTTTAACGAAGATACCATTAAAAAAATTCTTCATGTCCTGATGAGAGATGGAATTAAAATTGAATACGGACAGAAGATTGGAAAAACAATTATTTTTGCGAAAAATCATGATCATGCGGAAAAGATCCTTGAGATTTTTAATAAGGAATATCCGCATTTAAAGAATTATGCTATGGTGATCGATAACAGAATGAAATATGCACAGAGTGCAATTGATGAGTTTTCAGATCCGAAAAAACTACCGCAGATCGCAATTTCTGTAGATATGTTAGATACGGGAATTGATGTACCTGAAGTTCTTAATCTTGTATTCTTTAAGAAAGTTATGAGTAAAGCAAAATTCTGGCAGATGATCGGGCGAGGAACAAGACTATGCCCGGGATTGTTGGATGGGGAAGATAAGAAAAAGTTTTACATTTTCGATTTTTGTGGAAATTTTGAGTTTTTCCGAATGAATAAAGGAAAAGTGAGTGCGAATCTGATGGCGTTGCAAAAGTGCGGTTTTTAATCTTCAGTTTGAGATTTCGTACAAGCTTCAGGATATTAAATATCAGACAGATAAATTAACTGCGTACAGGACTGCACTTGTAAAGCACATGACTGAAAAAGTAAAAGAGCTCCCAAGAGATAGTTTTACAGTTCGCCAACATTTGAAATATGTAGAATTATATTCAGAAGAGTCGAACTATCAGATGCTTACTTATGAAGATACTTTACTTGTACGGGAAGAGGTTGCACCCTTGATTTTGCCTGAAAGTGATGAAGTAACAGCAGTACGTTTTGATGCACTTATGTATGGAATAGAACTTGCATCTCTGGCTGGAAAGAAATATACAAGTGCGCGAAAAGATCTTTTAAAAAGGTTTCCGGAATTGCCGGAGTGGCAAATATACCGGAGATTCAGGCACAGACAGAGCTGATCAATCAGATTTTGCATACAGATTATGTGGAAAATGCAGGAATCGATGAATTTGAAAATATCAGGGAAAATCTGAGAGATCTTATGAAGTATATTCCGGATAAGAGCAGGAATAAATATATGACCAATTTTACAGACGAAATTCTTTCAACGAAATGGAAAGAAGCAGAATTGGAAAACGATGATCTGGAAAATTATAAAGTACGGGTAGAATATTATGTCCGACAGCATCAGGATAACCATGTAATAGCTAAGCTGAAAAAGAATCAGTCACTTACAGAAAAAGATGTAGCTGAACTGGAAAAAATTCTCTGGAGCGAGCTTGGTACAAAAGAGGATTATGAAGCAGAATTTGGCAGAAAGCCATTGGGAGAATTTGTCAGAGAATGGTAGGTTCTTGATATGAATGCAGCAAAGGAAGCTTTTTCAAAGTATCTTGAGGATGTAAATCTGGACAGCAGGCAGATTTATTTTGTAAATCAGATCATTGAGTATATTGTTCATAATGGAATGATGAAAGATCTTTCTGTTTTGCTGGAATCTCCGTTTACGGATCGTGGGAGCATTTCGGAAATTTTTACAGATATGGGTGTTTGGCTTGGAATAAAAAAGTCATTGATACGATCAACGCAAATGCTGCTGCATAAACATCCACCTCTGTAAACCATAAAATTTCAACCGGATTTACAATAAATTTAACCATAAATCCGGTTGACAAAACCCGGCCGGGAACGTTATAATGGCCGGGTTGATAAGATATTTTAAGAAAAAAGGCAGGTGAACAGAATGGACAGTTGTGATTCTCATGGGCGAAGTTGTAGCTCTCGGAGTGAAAGATGGAAAGAACAGAGAGGGATGAGAATGTTCCATTCTGTTTTAAGTGTACAGAATATTATGTCTGTATATCAGAAGGATATATATGACAGGATATATAGGTGACACCAGAATCTGTACGATATTATTACATTATAATTGTAGCAGGATTATAATAGATATCTTTTTCATTCTTCTCATTCTGAGAATCTTACAGTAAGGCGATCATGTATAAATTCATTTCGCTTTATACTCAAATCCCAAGGAAACACAATCGAAAATCAAACAGCACATAGACATGCTTTAACATGTCTGTTTTTGGTGTGCGTGTTTTGTGCGAAACTATGTGAGGAGGATGAGAAAATGACAAAAAGAAATCAGGATTTTTCAAAAGATATTCTGAGTCTGATCCGAAGCAGTGTTTCTCCGGCAGTTTTAAGTGAAAGGCTGCAGGATTTCCACGAAAACGATCTGGCGGAAGTATTAAGAGAATTAAGCACTGCGGAGCGCAGCAGACTATACCGTATCCTGGAAAGCAGTATGCTGGCAGATGTTTTTGAATATCTGGAGGAAGAAGAAACTGTACAATATCTGGAAGAGATGGATGTAAAAAAAGCGGCAGCCATTCTTTCCAAAATGGAAACCGATGCCCTGGCAGATGTTTTAAAGCAGATCGATAAAGAAAAACGCAAGCTTCTGATTCAGCTTCTGGATGAACAGGTGCGGAAAGATATCGAAATGATCCGTTCCTTTGATGAGGATGAGATCGGAAGCAGAATGACAACGAACTGCATTGTGATCCGTGAAAACCTGACCGTAAAGCAGGCCATGAGTGAGCTGGTTTCCCAGGCGGCAGATAATGATAATATTTCTACGATCTTTGCAGTGACGGATAGAGGGGAGTTTTTATGGAGCCCTGGATCTGAAGGATCTGATCACAGCAAGACAGGACCACCCTATGGAAGAGCTGATCGTAACTTCCTATCCATATGTGTATGGTACTGAGCAGATCGACGACTGTATGGAACGGCTGAAGGATTATTCTGAAGATTCCATTCCTGTATTGGACGATGACAATCGTTTCCTTGGAGTGATCACATCCGCAGGGATCATCGATCTGGTAGACGATGAGATGGGAGAGGATTATGCAAAGCTGGCCGGTCTGACTGCAGAGGAAGATCTGAAAGAACCTCTTTTTGAAAGCATGAAAAAAGAATGCCCTGGCTGATCGTTCTTCTGGGCCTTGGTATGGTGGTATCTTCTGTTGTGGGAATGTTTGAAAAAGTAGTTACCTGTCTGCCGATCATCATGTGCTTTCAGTCTCTGATCCTGGATATGGCAGGAAATGTTGGAACCCAGTCCCTGGCTGTAACCATCCGTGTACTGATGGATGAAACGCTGACGGGCAGACAGAAAGCAGAGCTTGTGCTGAAGGAAATGCGGATCGGTCTTTGCAACGGTGGTCTGCTCGGTATTCTGTCTTTTGTACTGATCGGATTGTATATTTTCTTATTCAAAGGAAAAACACTCGTATTTGCCTATGCGGTATCCGGCTGTATCGGATTATCCCTGCTGGTGGCCATGCTGGTATCCAGTGCAGTGGGAACCTGCATACCGCTGTTTTTCAAAAAGGTTGGTGTGGACCCGGCAGTAGCCTCAGGTCCTCTGATCACTACGATGAATGACCTTGTAGCCGTGATAACATACTATGGAATGAGCTGGATATTCCTGATCGAGATGTTCCACCTGGCTGGCTGAGAGTAAAATGCAGCTATGCTCATAAAAATAGACAGATATCAGAAATCTGTCGAATAACAGAAAAGTTACCAATACAAAAAAATTCCGGAATCGAAAGATTCGGGATTTTTCTTTACATACAAACAGAAAGCTATTATAATGAAAGACACGCTTTGCCCGTTTAAAACGTTGCAGAAATAAATACAAACAACGGGCAGAAAAAGAGAACAAAACGATCACATGGGGTGATTGGGGAAAGGAAACAGTAACATGATAGTAACAATGATCGAAAAGGTCTATACATTTCTGTGGGGAGATCTGATAAGGATCCCGCTTCCGGGAGGAAGTACGCTGGGAATCTCACTTCTGATCCTGCTTCTGATTCCGACCGGTATCTATTTTACCATCAGGACAAAGCTTCTGCCGATCCGTCTTTTTCCGGATATGGTACGAGCCCTGTCAGAAAAGAAAAGTGACAAAAATAATCTTTCAGCATTTCAGACGCTGATCGTATCTACAGCTACCCGTGTGGGAATGGGAAACCTGGTCGGGGTGGTAGCTGCGATCTCGGCAGGAGGTGCAGGAGCGGTATTCTGGATGTGGATTACGGCGCTGATCGGTTCCTCCACTGCTTTTATCGAAGCGACCCTGGCACAGCTCTATAAAGAAAAGGATCCTCTTTACGGTGGCTACAGGGGCGGTCCTGCCTACTATATCCATCGCTACTGGGAAGAAAAACAGGGCAGAAAACGAAAAAAGGTTCTGCTTTCCGTTCTGTTTGCCATTTCCGGCCTGATCTGCTGGTGTGGGATCAGTCAGGTTATCAGCAATTCCGTCACGGCGTCTTTCAAAAATGCTTTTGATATTCCGCCGCTGTATACTACCATCGTGCTGGTAGTGATCGCAGCTGTGATCGTGCTTCGGAAGAATGCAACGGTTAAAGTTCTGGATCTTCTGGTGCCGGTAATGGCAGTGCTTTATTTTGTGATCACGCTGTTTATTATATTTACAAATCTTGGAAGTATGCCGGGAGTATTTAAACGGATCTTTGAAGAAGCTTTCGGATTTCGTCAGGCTGTTGCCGGCGGATTTGGCGTCGTGCTGATGAACGGAGTAAAAAGAGGCCTTTTTTCCAATGAGGCGGGAAGCGGCTCCGCTCCCTGTGCAGCAGCGGCAGCAGAATGTGACAGTCCGGTAAAAGCCGGATTTGTCCAGGCCCTGGGTGTATTTGTGGATACGATCGTGATCTGCAGCTGTACAGCTATGATCATGCTTCTGGCCCCGGAAGATCTGGTCCAGGGACTTGCCGGAATGGAACTTCTTCAGACAGCCATGCATTATCACCTGGGACAGTTTGGAGTGATCTTTATTGCGGCAACGCTTTTTATGTTCAGCTTTTCCACATTCCTGGGAATCCTGTTTTATGCAAGAGGCAATGTGGCTTATCTTTTTGGTGATAACTGGGGTTCACAGACAAGGATATAAGGTGCTGGCACTGGTGATGCTGTTTATCGGTGGGATCGCGGCTTACACATTTGTATGGGATCTGGGAGATGTAGGAATCGGCCTGATGACGATCTTTAATATTTTCATGCTGTATCCTCTTGGGGAAAAAGCACTGAAAGAGTTGAAAATCTATGAATCGGAAAAGAAGAAAAAATAAAACTGTTTACAGACCTTGAGAGCATATGGTAATATCAGGGTAAAGCGCTAAAAGATTAAAGAGTTCTGACAGCCGGAAGAAGTCAGACTCTGTGAAATATCAACGGTAAGTTGGATCAAGAGGAGGATATGAAAGATGTATATTACATGTCTGGACGTAGAAGGTGTACTGGTACCGGAAATCTGGATCGCATTTGCAGAGGCAAGCGGAATCCCGGAGCTCAAGAGAACAACCCGTGATGAGCCGGATTATGATAAGCTGATGAACTGGAGACTTGGAATTCTGAAAGAGCATGGTCTCGGACTGAAAGAGATCCAGGAGACTATTGCAAAGATCGATCCCCTTCCGGGAGCAAAGGAATTTCTAGATGAGCTGAGATCCTTTTCCCAGGTGATACTGATCAGTGATACCTTTACACAGTTTGCAACTCCACTGATGGAGAAGCTTGGACGGCCGACACTTTTCTGTAATTCCCTGGAAGTAGCAGAGAACGGAGAGATCACAGGCTTTAAGATGCGCTGTGAAAAATCCAAGCTGACAACTGTGAAGGCACTGCAGTCCATGGGATTTGAGACTATCGCAAGCGGAGATTCCTACAATGATCTCGGAATGATCCAGGCAAGCAAAGCAGGCTTCCTTTTCCGCAGTACAGAGCAGATCCGTGCAGATCATCCGGAAATTCCGGCTTACGAAGAGTACGATGAACTTCTTGCAGCGATCAGAGAAGCAATGAAATGAAGAAGGGAAAGTCGGAATGATCAACGAAAGAATTGTGATCGAAGAAAAAACAAAGGACTATAATGAGGCATGGATAGAGACCTATTTCTGGCAGGAGTCGGAAGAACTCTATCCGGGACAGAAGCGTCCGGTCATAGTGATCTGTCCGGGCGGAGCTTATGGCATGACTTCTGACAGAGAGGCAGAAGCCATTGCTGTCCGGTTTATGGGAATGGGCTATCACACAGTGGTACTTCGTTATAGTGTGGCACCTGCCAGATATCCGGTGGCTCTCCGTCAGCTGGCAAAAACAGTAGCTCTTCTCAGAGAGAACAGCGATAAGTGGCATATTGAAAAGAATAAGATTATTGTGTCCGGTTTTTCGGCAGGTGGCCATCTGGCAGCTTCTTTGGGAGTATTCTGGAATACGGAGGAGCTTGCCGGGATCACGGGAATGGAAACGAGAGGATCCGTCCCAATGGCATGATCCTGAATTATCCGGTGATCACTTCAGGGGAAGCTGGGTCATGAAGAAAGCTTTCGAAATCTTCTGGGAGATCGTTATGAGGAGCTGAAAGATCGGATGTCTCTGGAATTTCAGGTTACGGAAGATACACCCAGAACCTTTATCTGGCATACCTTTGAGGATCAGACGGTGCTGCTGGATAATACACTTCTCTTTGTTCAGGCACTCTATAAAAAGGGCATTCCAGTGGAGTATCATGTTTTTCCGCAGGGACCCCATGGGATCGGCCTGGCAAATGAGCTGACTGCCAACGAAAACGGCAGAGGGATCGCAAGAGCCTGTGAACCATGGAGTGAGCTTGCAGGAAAATGGCTGAACCGAGAATTCCCATGGTGGAACGGGGCAAAGATCGAAAGATAATACGAGACTGCTGTGTCGGATAAAATATCCTTTTTACCGGGAAACCGGTAGAGAGGGTATTTTTTATGATTGTGATGCATGTGATGACTGCTGTATTTGTCGGCTGTTTTGTCTGGCTCATCTGATGATAAAAGCTTTGCAGGGCTTTGGTGTGGATCTGGATCAACATTCACATTGCAGAAAGAAAGGAATTTTGATAATTATGGATAAAAATCAGATTTTTATTACCAGTGGTGCGGAATATAAAAGAATGACAAAGGAGCTTCTGGAAAAAGCGGATCTTCAGTCTCATATCGGGGACAGAAAGAAAAAGATCGGGATCAAGCCGAATCTGGTTTCTCCTTCAGAGGCTTCCTGGGGTGCAACGACTCATCCGGAAGTGGTTGCAGGAATTATCGAGTATCTGAAGGAGCATGGCTTCCGGGATATGGTGATGCTGGAGGGATCCTGGGTAGGAGATAAGACAAGGGAGGCTTTTGAGACCTGTGGCTTTGACAGGCTTGAGGAAGAGTATCAGGTGCCGTTCTGGGATATGCAGAAGGATAAGGGTATTTCTGTGGACTGCGGCGGAATGGAGCTGAATGTCTGTGAGCGGGTAAAGGAGCTTGATTTTCTGATCAATGTGCCGGTTCTGAAAGGCCATTGTCAGACAAAGATCACCTGTGCCCTTAAGAATATGAAGGGGTTGATCCCAAATAAGGAAAAGAGACGGTTTCATTCTCTGGGGCTTCATAAACCCATTGCTCATCTGAATATGGGGATACAGCAGGACTTTATTGTTGTGGATAATATCTGCGGGGATCTGGATTTTGAGGATGGCGGAAATCCTGTCGTGATGAACCGGGTGATGGCTGCCTGTGATCCGGTTCTTGTGGATGCATATGTGTGTCAGATGATGCATTATGAGGTAGCTGAGGTTCCTTATGTGAAGCTGGCAGGTGATCTTGGCGTGGGCTGTTCAGATATTTCCAAAGCAGATGTCAGATTTCTGGAGGATGGTGCGGATCAGAGGATGCCGGTATCCAGAAAGGTTGTGGAGCTTGCGGATGCCGTGGAGGAAGTGGAATCCTGCAGTGCCTGCTACGGGTATCTGATCCCGGCATTGGAGATGCTGAAGGAAGAGGGGCTTTTTGAGAAGCTGGATGAGAAGATCTGCATCGGACAGGGGTATCGTGGTAAGACGGGAGTGCTTGGTGTGGGACACTGTACCTGTAAGTTTCAGAATTATGTGGAGGGGTGTCCGCCGTTGGAGGGGGATATATATGAGTTTTTGAAGAGGTATATTGGTGAACGGACGCCGGGGAAGTGACAGTCCTCCGGGCCGGACTCCGTCGGGGGATGCTGCTAAGGTTCCGTGAGCCGGCTAAAACCATTGCGGAAGGGCCCAGAACTCGCCTTCGGCTCAAACAGCTGGGACCTTCCGCAATAACGCCGTCTCCCGCAACCTAACCATCATCACCCCTCCTCCGTAGCAGCCCGGAGGACTGTCACTTCCCCGGCTGGCGTTTTAGCCGGAGAGGTGGAAGCGGACGCGTGGTGTCCTGTCCTTACGTTTTGATGAGTTGAGCGTCCGCAGTTGGAGGTGTGGGAAGGATAGCGTCTGGTCAATAAATATTTTGGTGTTGTTCAATGTGTTGGAATGGTGGGAAGGATACGTCTTCTTGTTGAAAGGTGTTATGCCGATGAGATCGGCACAGCCTGGCGTTTTAAACAAACGCAGAATCCATCGCCCTGTCAGTAACGTAACATGACCAAAACGTACGATTTCTAGCCCAAAACGTACGATTTCTAGTGGGGCCTGAGGGAAGGGGTGCAGGGGAGGGGAAACGGCCTTTCGCAACTACGAGTGCTTCCCCTCCCCTGCGGTTTCACTTACGCTTCCAAAGCGTAAAAACATTTTCAGAAAAGAATTTTCAGAAAAAAAGAATCCTAAAGACATCTCTTTACAATCTCAATAATCTGCTCCATAGAAAACCGGCTGCTGTCAATACAGAGATCATACTGTGTCATATCCAGCCATTTGCTGTCTGTAAAGTATTCATAGTAAGCCTTTCTCTCTTTATCCATTTTTTTGACCAGCTTCCGTGCGCTGGCTTCTTCTCTGCCGGTACGGCGTATCACATTCTGAACTCTTTCCTCAAAAGGTGCATGGATAAAAAGTTTAAGTGATTTATCCTTCAGGATACTGGTTGCACAGCGGCCGACAATTACGCAGTCCTCTCTCTGCGGAAGTGACAGGATGATCTTTCTCTGGAGATCATAGAGCACATCGTTCATTGGTACAAAAGAGAAATTATCTGTAAACTGCAGCTCACTGTCAACGGGAAATACCCACTGACTGGCTTTTTTCTCGTCTACCTTTGCCAGGGTGTCGAAGGGGATATTGTTTTTCTTGGCAGCCATGTCGATCAGTTCTTTATCATAAAAACCGATGTCCAGGTTTTCAGCCAGAGTCTTGCCGATAAGGCGTCCGTTGCTTCCAAACATACGATTGATGGTGATGATACGTTTTGCCATAAAGATACCTCCTTTATTTCGGACCGAAAGCAGGAATATCTGATTTTCGGTAGTTTTTCTTACTTCTTTTATAACATATTTCGGTAAAAAATACCAGAAAATAATATATAATTTTTAAAATAATATTTAATATATACAAAAAATAATGGCAACAGACAGAAAATATAATTAATTATTTGTATTTGCATATGAAAAATATCATACCTTTTTCACCGGGTTTTCACAGATCACACAAAGACTTTACACATTTTTTTTAAAATATTTTTAAAACAGAGAGAACATACACAGCATATTTGGAGGTTAAGGAAAATGAAACGACGGCGTAAAAGGCTTATGGTGATCATCCCGGTGGCTGCTGTCTGTGTGGCAGGTGCGGGAACTGTGGGATATTTTAAAGTGGCGCATACGAAGCGGCGCAGAAAACAGCAGCGAAAACGCAATCGGCGGAGGCGAAAAAAGGGGAACCTTTCCAAGACGATTGTGGGTTCCGGTTATCTGGACTTGGCAGAAAATGCGCTTACAGAGCTCCTGATGGAACGCTTTGAGCAGGACGAAGACGCTTTTTCCATTGTGGATCAGTCAGAGATCATGGAATCCATGTCCGGTGTCACCAACACCATGTCTCTGATGATCAGAACAAATCGCGTTTTTTTATCTGGAAATCCGCACATTGATAAGGTATAATCTATAACAGTTAGAGGAATATCTCTGCTGGGAGGATGGAACTGCCGGCAGGGAACTGCCGAGAAAGGGATGACAGTAAATTTGAACATCGTGGAGAAATGTGTTTCATGCCTGAATATAAAAGAATCTTATGATCTGGCCAGGCGCATGGAACAGGAAAAAACAAATCCGGTTCTGGGATACCGTACAGCAGGCTCCCTGGCAGAGCGAAAAACCGGAGATATGCTTTTGGAAGAAATGAAAAAAGCCGGTCTCACACAGGTAGAAAAGATAAGATCCGTGTGGATGCATGGGAATTTAAAAAAGCGGTGATGCGCTGCCATGACAGAGAGGGAACCTGCCGGGAGATCCAGCTTGGCGCATATCAGACAGATTTTAAGACCAATGGCTTTCAGAGGTTTGATCTTGTATATCTTGGAAAGGGTACAGCTGACGAATATAAGGATATCGATGTGAAAGGAAAGCTGGTTCTTATCGAGATCAATCAGAGAGAAGAATGGTGGATCAACTACCCGGTGTATCAGGCACACCTAAAGGGTGCAGCAGCTTTGATCGCCGTACAGAGCAGAGGATACGCACAGATCGATGATACGGCTTTGAATGCACAGGATATCGCAGGACCTTCCTGTGCGCCTGCATTTTCCATGTCACGGGCAGATTTTCTTATGATCCGTCAGTTGATGGAGGAAAAAAATGAGAATGGGAATCGTGTTCCGGAGCTTTCCGTGGAATTTGATGCGGACACAGAGGTGATCAAAGACCAGTATACCTACAATATCGTTGGCAAAATCCCGGGAACCGATTCGGATTCCATGATCCTGTTAAGTGCTCACTATGATTCCTATTTTGAGGGATTTCAGGACGATAATGCGGCAGTGGCCATGATCATTGGAATTGCCAGGGCGCTGCTCCGTGGTGGCTATAAACCTCGCCATACTATTGTGGTATGTGCTCTTGCAGCAGAAGAATGGGGGATTTCCGACACAAAATATGACTGGTCCACAGGTGCTTACCGCCAGGTATTTGAGGCGAGACCGGAGTGGCAGGGGCACGTGATCGCAGATCTGAATTTTGAGCTTCCGGCTCATGCACACAGTACCAGAGATGCAGTACGATGTACCTATGAGTATGCGGATTTTGTGCGCAGCTCGTGGATGCTGTGCAGATGCCGGAGGGGATTTATCCGGAGGGCATGACCACGTTGTATCCCATTGAAACCTGGTCTGATGATTTTACCATGGCTATTTCCGGGATCCCGTCCATGGTCAATGATTTCAGTGGTGGCCCGTTTATGGAAAATTATTATCATTCCCAATACGATAACCAGGATGTTTATGAGGAAGAGGTATACAGATTCCATCATGAATTTTATCTGAAACTTCTTCTGGCTATTGACAGCCTTGCTCTGCCGCCAATGGATTTCGGGCGGGTACTGGACCAAAGTATTAAGACCCTGGATACGGATCTGTGTATGCAGATCGGCGCCGACAGTACACTCCTTCTGAAAAAACAGAAGAGGCAAAAAAGCGGCTGCCATCCTTGCAGAGCAGGTACGGCACTTCAACAGCCTTCCGGAAGAAAAACGTGACTGGAAAAAAGCCGATGCCATTACCGAAAAGCTTCTCGGTGTATTCCGGAAATCCCAGGATTATCTGGTACGTCTGGACTGGGATGACAATGTGATCTTTCCGCAGCAGGCAGTGCAGAACAATCTTTATGCACTGAAGAAAGCGATGGGATATCTGGAAAAAGGAGAGATCGCCCTTGCGCTGGAGGCTTTTTACAGTATTGACAACAACTGTTATGCCTTTCAGTTTGAGCGGGAAGTCTTTTATCATTTTACGGAATATATCTTGAAGCAGTCCCCGGATCGCCTGATGTGGGGAAAGGGCAGGATCATCCATCATGAGAACCTTTATGATCTTGTGGAAAGGCTGAAGGAAAAGAAGCCGGGTGACAGTCTGGAGGCGGAAAAGCAGAGCCTCAAGGAAGCCTGGGAAAGACAGAAGCGTTATTATGCGGATGATATTGAATATCTGATCCGTGCAGCGGAAAAGCTCAGGAATCTGATCTGCGAGGTCAGTGATATGTTTGAAAAAGGAACAGAATAAAACCATACCTGGAGGAAAGAATGGAAAGCCATAATTTATACCGAGTGAAAGAAGAAGATCTGGATAAGCTGATCCGGATATTGACCGTATGTTTTTCGGAGGATCCTCTGTATCATGCACTGATCCCGGACAGGGATACCAGAGAACGGCTGATGCCGGAGCTTTTTACCTGTGATCTTACGGAGTTTTTTGAGACCTGCGAGATCTATGCAGACAGCAGTGAGCTGAACAGTATCCTGGTAGTATCCGACGGAACGGAGCATGAAGCAGCCTTACATAATCTGATGGTGGATTTTTTTGCCCTTCTGAAAACAGATGGCTATCTGATCAAAGAGGATCCAAGTCTTGCGACCCTGCGGAAATTCATCCAGGGAAAAGACTATCTGAATTCCAGCTGGACTTCCCAGCTTCATACAGCAGAAAGGCTTCATGTGATCTATCTGGCAGTGGCGCCGAAGATGCAGCATCACGGTCTTGCTGAAAAGCTGATGGTTGAGGTGATCGATTATGCGGACAGGCATAAGCTGATGATCTCTCTGGAAACCCATAATCCGGCAAATGTTTCCATGTATGAGAAATTCGGATTTAAATTATACGGCATTGTACAGAAAAAAGGATTTGATCTGAAGCAGTACTGCATGATCAAACAGGCATAGGAGGAATTACGATGAAACGAAAATGGTGGCATGACAAAGTGGTATATCAGATATACCCCAAGAGCTTTTATGATTCCAACGGAGACGGGATCGGAGACATCCCGGGAATCATCAGCAAGCTTGATTATCTTAAGGAACTGGGAGCAGATATCCTCTGGCTTTCCCCAATCTATAAATCTCCCCTTGCAGACCAGGGATATGATATTGCAGATTATTATGCGATTGATCCGAGGTTTGGGACCATGGAGGATATGGATCGTCTGATCGCAGAAGCGAAAAAAAGAGAAATGTACATCCTTATGGATCTGGTGGTAAATCACTGCTCCGATGAGCATGAGTGGTTTCAGCAGGCCATTAAGGATCCGGACGGAAAGTATGGAAATTTCTTTTATATCCGGGACAAAAAGGATGGCAAAGCTCCCTGCAACTGGAGAAGCTATTTCGGTGGTCCGGCATGGGAAGAGCTTCCGGGACATCCGGATAAACAGTATCTCCATGTATTCCACAAGAAGCAGCCGGATCTCAACTGGGAGAATCCTGAAGTAAGAGAGGAAGTCTATAAAAACATCCGCTGGTGGATGGAAAAAGGGCTTGGCGGATTCCGTATTGATGCCATTATCAATATCAAGAAGAAGCTTCCGTTTTCCGATTATCCTGCCGATCGTGCAGATGGGCTCTGCAGCGTCGAGAGGATGCTGGAGGAGGCAGAAGGGATTGGAGAATTTCTGGGAGAGATGGCTGAGAAGTGCTTTCATCCCTATGATGCTTTTACTGTAGGAGAGGTCTTCAATGAAAAGGAAGATGAGATCAAAGATTTTATCGGAGAAAACGGATATTTTTCATCCATGTTTGATTTTGAAGAAACCTGTTACGGAAAGAGCGAGGATGGCTGGTATGCATCCAAACCGTACCTGACTCCGGAAGAGTACAAGAAGTGTATTTTCCATACGCAGAAAAAGATTGGGGATACCGGCATGATCTCCAACATTATTGAGAATCATGATGAGCCAAGAGGTGTCTGTCACTATATTTCTCCGGAAGACCGCTGTCCGGATTCAAAGAAGCTCCTGGCAGGTGTTTATTTCCTGCTGAAGGGAATTCCGTTTATTTATCAGGGGCAGGAGATCGGTATGGAAAATATGGAGTTTACTTCTATGGATCAGATCGATGACATCAGTACCATCGATGAATACCAGGTAGCGCTCCGTGCCGGATGCAGTGAAAAAGAAGCGCTTGATGCTGCTTCCGCATTTCCAGAGACAATGCCAGAACTCCGGTACAGTGGAGCGCAGAGAAAAATGCGGGATTTTCAGAAGGAGAGCCGTGGCTTGGGGTTAATCCCAATTATAAGGAGATCAATATAGAGTCTCAATTAACGGATAGTAACTCCCTCCTTTCTTTCTACAAAAAGCTGACTGCATTGAGAAAAGCTCCGGAATATAAAGAAACGCTTGTATACGGAACATTCGCTCCATATCAGGAAGAACAGAAGAATCTGATCGCATATACAAGAAACGGTGAGAAAAATCTTCTGATCCTGGGAAATATGCAGGCACAGTCACAGAAGGTATCTTTGCCGGGAGAAGTAAAAGAGGTGCTTCTGAATAATCAGAAAGCTGTGGAGATCACAGAAAAAGAGATCATTTTGAAACCGTATCAGTTTATCGTTTTGGAGACCGCTGTCTAATGCGGCGTCAGAACAGCAGAGAAAAAAACAATAGCTATTTAGCTGACAGTCTGTTAAAATAAATGTTCGGCTGAAAAAACAGCCGTAAAGAAAGAGAATGAGAATTCAGAAGGGAATAAAGTATGCTGAAGATAAAGAATTACGTAAAGGCAGAAAGCCTTGAACAGGCATATGAACTGAACCAGAAAAGAACAGCCTGTGTGCTGGGGCGGTATGGTCTGGCTGAAAATGGGAAACCGGAACATCATGACAGCCATTGATCTGTCAGGTCTTGGGCTGGATACTATTACAGAAACAGAAGAAGCATTTGTGATCGGCTGTATGACACCACTTCATGCGCTGGAAACCCACAAAGAGCTGAATGCCTATACAAACAGTGCTATCCGTGAAAGTGTACGGCACATTGTGGGTGTGCAGTTTCGAAACTGTGCCACAGTGGGCGGAAGTATTTTCGGAAGATTCGGATTTTCCGATGTACTGACCATGTTTCTGGCACTGGATACCTGGGTGGAGCTGTACAATGGCGGAACTATTCCGCTGGCACAGTTTGCATCCATGGAAAAGGATAACGATATCCTGGTAAATATCATTGTAAAAAACAGCCGCTGAACAGTGTGTACTTAAGTCAGCGGAACAATTCCACAGATTTTCCTGTGCTCACCTGTGCGGCCGCTCTTATTGACGGAAAAGCAAGAACTGTCATTGGGGCCAGACCCGGAAAAGCAATGATCGTGGAAGATGAAGAGGAAATCTTAAAAGATTTTGTACAGATGAATGCACAGCAGAAAAAGGATGCAGCAGCATCTTTTGCCGCATATGCAGCGGAACATGTTTCTACAGACAAGAACATGCGTGCTTCAAAAGAATACAGAAGTCTTCTTGTGAAAGTCCTTACAAGAAGAGCCTGGGAAGAGATCGGAGGGAGAGCAGAATGAATATCACTTTCTGGCTGAATGGTGTAAAACGGCAGGCAGAGGTACGTCCGGATGAACTGCTTCTGGATTTCCTGCGGAAAAACAGCTGTTACAGCGTAAAACGTGGCTGTGAGACTGCAAACTGTGGTCTCTGTACTGTGCTGATGGATGAACGTCCGGTACTGTCCTGCTCCATGCTGGCTGCCCGCGCAGACGGGAAACGGATCGTGACTCTGGAGGGAATGCAGGAGGAAGCAAAGGAATTCGGCGCTTTTATGGCAAATGAGGGAGCAGAGCAGTGTGGCTTCTGCAATCCGGGATTTATCATGAATGTATTTGCCATGTTAAAGGAACTGGAAGATCCCACAGAAGAGGATATCCTGGAGTATCTTTCCGGAAATCTGTGCCGTTGCTCGGGATTTGTGGGACAGACCAGAAGTATCCTGAAATTTCTCGACTATAAAAAAGGACAGGAGGAAGGAAAATGAAATACGTAAACAAGCCGGTGCCAAAAACAGATGCAATGTCGCTGGTAACCGGAAAACCGGTCTATACCGATGATCTCGCACCTTCTGACTGCCTGATCGTCAAGATCTTAAGAAGTCCTCATGCCAATGCCTGGGTGGAAGAGATCAAGACAGATGCTGCAAAGAAGATCGAGGGGATTGCCTGTGTTCTGACCTATGAGGATGTTTCCCACAAAAGATTTACCCTGGCCGGGCAGACAGCGCCGGAGATCAGTCCATGGGATCGCTATATCATAGATAAGCATGTGCGTTTTGTAGGGGATCCGGTTGCCATCGTAGCCGGTGAGACAGAAGAGGCAGTAGATAAAGCCTGAAACGCATTAAGGTAAAATATCGTGTGGAGGAAGCAGTTCTGGATATCCACACAGCCAAGGATAATCCCATTCTGGTGCACCCGGAGGATGACTGGTATATGCCGATCCCGGCCGGAGGAGATAATAAGCGTAATCTCTGTTCCTCCAATGTAGAAGAAGTGGGTGATGTGGATGCCATGCTGGAAAAATGTGCGTATACAGTAGACCAGGTTTACCACACAAAGGCAAATCAGCAGACCATGATGGAGACCTTCCGTACCTACTGTTATATGGACCATTTTCAGAGACTGACGGTGGTTTCTTCCACTCAGATCCCGTTTCATATCCGAAGGATCGTAGGAAATGCGCTGAACATTCCGTCTTCCAAAGTTCGTGTGATCAAGCCTCGTATCGGCGGGGGCTTTGGTGCAAAACAGTCTTCTGTCAGTGAGGTTTTCCCGGCACTGGTAACATGGGTTACCGGGCGTCCGTCCAAGATCGTTTTTTCCAGAAAGGAATCCATGATCGCGTCTTCTCCGCGTCATGAGATGGAAGTCCATATCCGTATGGGTGCAGACGAAAACGGTATTGTAAAGGCGATCGATCTTTATACTCTTTCCAACACCGGTGCCTATGGAGAGCATGGGCCTACAACCGTAGGACTTTCAGGCCATAAATCCATTGCGCTGTATCGTCATACGGAAGCCTACCGTTTTGCCTATGATGTTGTTTACACCAATATGCAGGCAGCTGGCGCTTATCGTGGCTATGGTGCCACACAGGGTATTTTGCTGTGGAGTCCGCAGCAGATGAGCTGGCTCATAAGATGGGGATGGATCCGGTAAAATTCCGCGAGCTGAACATGCCTATGGAGGGAGAGGCACTTCCGGGATATCCGGATGTACCGATCAACGGCAGCTGTACCATGGATAAATGCCTCGCCCGTGCAAAGGAAATGATCGGATGGGATGAGAAATATCCGTTCCGTGATATGGGTAACGGCAAAGTACGGGGTGTCGGTATCGCTATGGCCATGCAGGGCTCATCTATTGCAGGGATCGATGTCGGTGGAGCAGACATTAAATTAAATGAGGATGGTTCCTATACCCTGGCACTTGGATGTTCTGATATGGGAACCGGCTGTGATACCATTCTTGCTCAGATGGCAGCAGACTGTCTGGATACAGATATGAAAAATATCGTGGTATTCAGTGTGGATACAGATATTTCTCCCTATGATTCCGGTTCTTATGCATCTTCCACAACCTATGCAACCGGAAATGCCGTGATCCAGGCCTGCGGAGAACTCAGAAAGAGAATCCACGCTTTTGGCGCACAGATGCTTGGAGTATCTGCAGAGGATTCTGATTTTGACGGAGAAAAAGTCCGCACAGAAGACGGAAAAGAGGTAACGCTGCAGCAGATCGCAGGAAAAGCGACCTGTGGAGTCTGCAGTGAGCTTCAGGTTGTAAAAGAATATTCTTCTCCGATCTCTCCGCCACCGTTTATGGTAGGTGCCGCTGAAGTGGAGGTCGATAAAGAGACCGGACAGATCGATGTCATTGATTATGTGGGCGTGATCGACTGTGGAACTCCGATCAATCCAAATCTTGCCAGAGTGCAGGCAGAAGGCGGTATCGGTCAGGGAATCGGAATGGTTCTGTATGAGGATGTGCAGTATACAGATAAGGGAAAGATCCGTAACAATTCTTTTATGCAGTATAAGATCCCCAACCGTATGGATATTCCGAAGGTGCGGATCGAGTTTGAGAGCAGCTACGAGAAGACAGGTCCTTTTGGTGCAAAATCCATTGGTGAACTTGTGATCGATACACCTTGTCCGGCTATTGCCAATGCGGTTTATAATGCAACAGGTGTACGTGTCAGAGAGCTCCCGATCACTCCGGAGAAGGTTGCAATGGGAATCCTTGCCAGAGAAGCCGGAGAGAAGGTGTGAAATGCAGGAGCTGATACTGGCAATTGCCGGACTGATCCTGGAACTGCTGGTATTTTTCTGTGCAGGAAGTCTGCTGACACGGATACTGAAAATGAAGGCGGAAGTAACCATGGAACTGGTCTTGGGATATCTTCTGTATTTTGCGGTTTTTGAGATACTTGCAGTTCCTATGACACTGAAATGGGTAAAGCTGAGTACCTTTTCGTATCTGTGGATGGTGATCATGGCAGCTTGTGTACTGGCAGCATGTCTGTTTGTGCATAAACTTTGGAAGGGACAGCTGGACCGGATAGGAGAAACATTTCGGAAGCATTCACTGCTGCTGCTTTTGACCGCTGCGGCAGTGATCCTGCAGTGTTTTCTGGTGGCTGCATATCAGGACGTTACTGCAGATGCAACACATTATATTGGCGCAGTAAGCACTTCCGTGTATACAGACACTCTTGCCCGATACAGTCCGCTTACCGGTGTTATCCAGAGAAATTTTAATCTCCGCTATGATCTTTCTGCATATCCGATGAACAATGCGGTGTGGTGTGTCCTTCTGGGCATCCACCCGATCGTTCAGTCCAAGGTCGTGATGTCTGTGATCAACATGCTGATGATCAATCTTCTGATCTACCAGATCGGAAAAAGCTTTTTCGTGGAGATGAAAAAAAGCAGACCTGATGGTTCTTTTTGTGTGTCTGATGCAATTGTTTTCTTTTTCTATCTATACAACAGGAACCTTTGCGTTTATGCGGGTTTATGAAGGGAAGGCCCTGCTGGCAAATATTTCCATTCCGGCAGCGCTTCTGGTAAGTATACGGCTCTGGCTCAACAAAGATGGCAGAAATAAAGAGAGCTGGGTGCTGCTTTTCATTGCTGCAGTCAGTGCGTTGACGTTTTCAGGATCCTCCCTTATTTATCCTGCAGTAGTCAGTACGGCGATCCTTCCGGTGATGGTGCTGAAGAAAAAGCTTTCCTACGCGATTCCCTATGTGCTTTGTATGCTGCCGGGATTTTTGTATGCCCTGGTTTATTTTTCGGCGAAGCTTGGATGGATCGCATTTCCGGCATCATAGGAAACTGGGAAGATACTATGGATAGGAGAAGAAAATGGCGGGAGTAACGATCGAAGAACTGGGACTGCGTTTTGTGCAGATCTGTATGGAAAATTACTGGAGTGGCTGTATGCTGCCTGTATTTTTTTCTGGCAGGTATACTCTGGGATATTTTTTACCGCAGGAGAAAAGAATCCAGAGTGTTCCTGTATTATCTAGTCTTTCTGGCACTTACGGTATATAATCCGGTTCTTGTAAAATATGTGATACCAAAGGTACATTTTGAAAGTGAATATTATCGCTTTATCTGGATCCTTCCGGTGATCCCGGGTGCTGCCTATTATGCTGTACGGATCGTAGAAGCGGTAAGGTTTCGATGGCTGAAGGCTGTAACAGCGCTGATCCTTGCGGCAGTGATCGTCACTACGGGGACACCTGTTCCCGGCATTGCAAAAGATTATGTGATGGCGGAAAACATCTATAAAGTCCCGAATGAGCTGCGCTCAGTATGCGATGTGATCCATCAGGACTGCGATAAAGAACAACCCAAGGTTGTTTTTGACAATGAGCTGAATCTGGTGGCTAGACAGTATGATCCGTCACTGATCCTTGTTTTGGATCGTAATTTTATCCTGTATCGTGCAGGAAGTACTGTGGTAGGAAACTACGAAAACAGCAAGGCCTACCAGATCCAGAAAGTGATCATGGATGTGATAAGTTATCAGATGGATGTAGGGATCGATAAGTTCCGGAGGTATTGAAAAGAACGGAAACCGATTATTCTGTTTCTTCCGGTAGATCTTACAAATCATGACTATATCCGTCAGGCAGGATGTACCCCTATTGCGCAGACAGAAAAATATGTGGTATACAGGTTTGAAGGGTGAATATATTCGCCCTTCTGGCCTGAAAAAATGACTAAAGTGCGTAAAATGATACGGAGAACGGAGTGAACAGCAACCATAAAATGTGTGATGAATATGTACTGTTTAAAAAAATCTTTACAATTTCATGGATTTGTGTTAAAATCATAAACAGTGTAAACCTACTTTGATAATTTCATACCTGAATTTAGAAGTTATGTTTTTCATTATGCACCTGTAGCTCAGTGGATAGAGCAGTGGTTTCCGGTACCATGTGCGGGGGTTCGATTCCCTTCAGGTGTGTTACCCGGAACAGTGGGAATTGTTCCGGCGTGTTGTTATGATAAGGAGGACAAGAACTTGGATGATTTCAGAGAATGGTTATCAGATAACCTCGCTATTTTATGTTAGGCGGAGCCATTCTGGTGATCGTGCTTGTTCTGATCTTTGGCGTTCGCGCCTGTGTTGGAGGTAAGAAGGGGAATTCCAATAAAGATCAGACAACAGCCCAAAGTAACCAGGAAAATGATCCTTCTTCTCCGGCAAATGATGGGGAGACAGACGAGAAGAAAGACGCCAGTTCCGCGGCAGATACGGATGCGGAGACAACCATGGAAAAAGCCAGCACGGAAGTAACCGAGCTGATTCAGAGCTATTATAAAGCTTTTGGGGAAAAAGACATTGCAACACTTAAGACGATTGAGGACGGATTTACGCCGGCTGACGAGTCGCAGATTAATTCAAGGGATTATATTGATGGGTATGAGGTACAGAATGTTTACGCTAAGAAGGGACTGACGGACGATTCGTATGTCGTTTATGTAGTCTTTAATTATATCTGTACTGGAATTGAGACTCCGGTTCCGGCACTGAGCCAGTTTTATGTGGAGACGGGCAGTGACGGCAATCTGAAGATCAAAGGTGGTGCTGATGACGATGCAGATATCAGTGCCTATGTGAAAAAACTGGAATCTGAGAAGGATGTGCAGGAGCTTATCACAAAGGTAAAGACGGACTATGAAGCTGCGCAGGAGAGTGATCCCTCTCTGGCAGAATTCCTTCAGGGCCTTGGTGAAGATGCCAGTGCTTCCGCAGATGCAGGAACAATGCTTACAGTTACAGAGGATTGTAATGTTCGTGCTTCCGCAGATTCAGAGGGTGAGGTTATCGGTGGTTTTTCTGCAGGAACGGAAGTTGAAAAGAAAGGGCAGGAAGGCGACTGGATACAGGTTGATTATGATGGACAGACCGGTTATGTCTATAGTGGTCTGTTAGAATAATAAGGGTTAATAAAATGCAGGTTCCGGAAGAACCTGCATTTTTGTTGCCCTGATATAACGAAAGATCATTTTTTGAGTGAACCGTCTGCTGCCAATGTGTATTTTTTTCATTTACGGTGATGGTTCCGGTCTGCATGATTCCGTCTTCGTCCAGATAATAACGTTTTTTGCCTAGGGTGATCCAGCCGGTCTGCATGATTCCGTCCTTATTGAAATAATATCGATGACCATCTGTGTCGGTAAGCCATCCGGTATAGGCGGTTTCGTCAACCATAAATTTCCAGTTGGTGCCATCCGGTGTCCAGACTCCGTTTTCTGCCTCCGGCGAAACCTTTTCTGTTTCGGGAATCTCTGTGGGAACAGGAGACGGTGTGGCGGAAGGTGAGGGAGCGCCGGAAGATATCGATGCATCTGTATGGTGATCGCGATCTGAACTTGGTTCAATAGTCGAAATATCGCTGGTATTTATGGAAACTACGGAAGTACTGCTGCTTTCAAAAGGACCGGCCGATGACTGGGTAAAGAGAATACCGCAGATCAGACACAGGAAAACAGCGACAAAGATCAGCAGCCGGTTCATACGTGGAGTATGCTCTGACATGTTTTTCCTCCTGATATTTAAGTATATTTCTGTTTATCATACAATAATGAGAAAGAAAATACAAGAAAAATAACCGGTTGCGAACACGTGGGAAAAAATATATAATAGAACAATGGACGAAAAAATCAGAATCAATAAATATTTAAGCGATATAGGAGTCTGCTCAAGAAGAGAGGCAGACCGACTGACAGAAGCGGGGAGAGTTACTGCTAATGGAGAACTGGTTTCCACAGGAATGAAGATCCTTCCGGATGCGGAGATCTGTATTGACGGAAAGCCTGTAAAAAAACAGGAAAAAAAGATCCTGCTTCTTTTTCATAAACCAAAAGGTATTGTCTGCAGCACCAGACAACAGCGGAATGAGATGACAGTAACAGAATATCTGGATTATCCGGTGCGGATCTATCCCATAGGACGGCTGGATAAAGATTCCGAAGGACTGCTTCTCCTTACCAATGAAGGAGATCTGGTGAACCGTATCATGAAGGCGGGGAACTACCATGAAAAGGAATATCAGGTGACCGTGAATAAACCGGTGACAGAAGAATTTATCCGTGGTATGGGCGGCGGAGTGCCGATCCTTGATACGGTCACACGTCCCTGCAAGGTTACAAAAACAGGGAAAAACAGTTTTCGTATCATCCTTACCCAGGGTCTGAACCGCCAGATCCGTCGTATGTGTGAATATTTCGGATATAAAGTCGTAACACTGAAACGTGTTCGGATCATGAATCTGTATATTAATGGCCTGGAAGAGGGGAAATATCGTGAGATCCGGCCGGAAGAACGAAAAGAACTGGAGGAGATGCTTTCCTCCGAAAAATCAGAAAAAAGGACGGGAGGAAGCCATGAACGAATCATCCATAAAAAAAATGAAGGAGCTGGGAGAAAAGCTCCGGGAAGCGTCCAGGGCCTATTATCAGGAAGACAGGGAGATCATGTCCAACGTGGAGTACGACGCCCTGTACGACACTCTGAGCGCACTGGAGAAAGAAACAGGGATCGTTCTGGCAGACAGTCCAACCGTTAATGTAGGATATGAGGCAGTGGAGCAGCTCCCCAAGGAGGAACATGAGAGACCGATGCTGTCTCTGGATAAGACCAAAGAGAGAGAAGCTTTGAGAGAGTTTATCGGGGAACATCCTACACTTTTATCCTGGAAGCTGGATGGCTTAACGATCGTGCTTACCTATGAAAACGGAGAGCTTATAAAGGCAGTTACCAGAGGAAATGGTATTGTGGGAGAGGTTATTACCAATAATGCCAGAGTATTTAAGAACATACCTCTGAAAATTTCTTTTAAAGGGAGACTGGTACTTCGCGGAGAAGCCATCATTACCTATTCGGATTTTGAAAAGAATCAACGAAACTATCGGAGATGCAGATGCCAAATATAAAAATCCGCGAAATCTTTGCAGCGGTTCTGTGCGCCAGTTAAACAGCAAGATCACCGCAGAGCGCAGCGTTCATTTTGAGGCCTTTGCCCTTGTTAAGGCAGAAGGCGTTGATTTTAAAAATTCCAGAAAAGAACAGTTTTTATGGCTGAAAAATCAGGGCTTTGAAGTAGTACACCATGAAGAGGTAACGGCAGCTGATCTGCCGGATAAAGTAGCCTGGTTTGCAGAGCAGATCGAGCACAATGATATCCCTTCAGACGGTTTGGTTCTGTTATACGATGATATTGCCTATGGTGATTCTTTAGGACGTACAGCCAAGTTCCCAAGAAATGCCATTGCCTTTAAATGGCAGGATGAGATCCGGG
>ENA-OQED01000127-OQED01000127.1-human-gut-metagenome-genome-assembly--contig:-NODE-127-length-29896-cov-1.462998_pt1 | contig 29896 bp, 29 predicted proteins | sample MGYA00242790_ERZ504625 | MGnify/ENA primary metagenome ERZ504625 (study PRJEB26092, sample SAMD00036345) | human gut metagenome | host: Homo sapiens | study: EMG produced TPA metagenomics assembly of...
CCCCGCAAAGACGTTTTTTGGTCTTTGCGGGATTTTTTGCCCGAATACGCAGCCGGCGCGGCCTGATTGACTGACCCTTATGGTATAATCAATACAGCAACGATTTTCTAGCCCCACTTGAAAAGAAAGTAACTGCCATGATCCGGGAAATACGGATGATCGCCTTCCTGATGGCCATCATCATCATCTGCCTCGCCCTCGGCGCCCTCAGTGCGCCGCAGCGCGACCTCAGCGCGAAGCAAGAGGAACACCAGAAGTGCTTCGGCGCCGTCTACATGACACTCAACCACCCGTTCTACGAGATCATCGACGAGGAGATCCGGACGGAGGTCGAGAAGCACGGCGATGTGTTGCTCTCGCGCGACCCGGCGCTCTCGGTCGAGAAGCAGACTGAGGAGATTGAGGACCTCATCCACGAGGGCGTCTCCGTCATCTTCCTCAACCCCGTCGACTTCGAGCGCATGGGGCCAGCGCTTGAAGCTGCGCGCGCAGCCCACATCCCCGTCATCACGATCGACACGAATGTCCAGGATAGCGACTTTGTCGCCTCGACCATCGAGACGGACAACTACGCGGCCGGCCGCGCCTGCGCCGAGCACCTCCTGCAGCACGCTGACCACGCGAACATCCTGCTTCTCAAGCACAGCAGTGCGCACTCAGCCGTCGACCGCATCACGGGCTTCCGGCAGACGATCGCGGGCCATCCGGGCTTCACCATCGTCGACGAGGCGGAGTGCGACGGGCAGCTCGAGCGCGCCATGCCGGCCATGCAGGAGATGCTCAGCCGCCATCCCGAGGCCGACACTGTCATGGCGCTCAACGATCCATCTGCACTCGGTGCTATGGCTGCGCTCGAGTCCTGCGGCAGGCTGCAGTCGTTCCGCGTCTACGGCGTCGACGGCGTCCCCGAGACGAAGGAGCTGATCCTTGCGGGGCGCATGACGGCGACGGCGGCCCAATCGCCGCGCCGCATCGGCCGCCTCGCGGCACAGCAGGCCTACCGCCTCTTGGACGGCGAGCCGGTCGACCGCCTGATCCAGCTGCCAACCCATCTATGGACGCAGGAAAACCTGACGCCCGCCAAGACAAAGGAGTGGGATTGAATGAGCGACACAAGCCTACGCCGCGCCAAGCGCCTCGCGCGCGCTCTCGACGCCAGCGAGCTGCACCAGATGCACGACGTCCTGATCATCTACAACGGCATGGTCGTCACGCTGACTGCCGCCTTCATGAGCCTCACGCAGGACAAGATTATCCGGTCGTTCCACGCGCGCGCCTTCCTCGAGCAGCTGTCGAGCGTGCCGCTGCCGCCCGTATCGGGCTTCTTCACTTCAGTCGGCGCCTTCCTGCTGCTCGCCCTGCTCGGCTGGCTCTACCGCGAGGGCAAGATGATGCCGACGATGCGCTACGCCTGCCTCACGGCAGAGATCTTCGTCTGCATCGTCCTGCTGCGCAGCCTCGACCTTGCCTACGACGGCGTCGTGCTGCTCGTCGTCGCCGACCTCCTGCACCGCTATTCCGGCCGCCACCAGCTCGTCGTGCTGACCTGCGCCATGCTCGGCCTCTACGCCATCGTCGACTACAATGCGATGTTCTTCGAGCATCAGGTCACGCCGTTTGACGTCTACACCTCGTACTACGCGCCGTCTGCGCGGTCCTGGATCCACCTGATGCACACGGGCCTCGCCTCGTTCAACCTCATCCTCTTCGTCTTCTACCTGACGCTGCTCATCCGCCAGAACCACCAGGAGAAGCAGCGCATCGCGAGCCTCAACGCCCAGCTCGAAGAGGCGAACACGCGCCTGCGCGCCTACGCGATTGAAGCGGAGTCCATGGCCGAGACGCGCGAGCGCAACCGCCTCGCGCGCGAGATCCATGACACGCTCGGCCACGCGCTGACCGGCATCGCCGCAGGGCTCGACGCCACCGCGCTGCTCGTCGATCTCGCCCCCGACAAGGCCAAGGAACAGCTCGTCAAAATAAAGGAGACGGCCCTGCGCGGCCTCAAGGATGTGCGCCGCAGCGTCAAGAAGCTGCGGCCCGACGACCTCGAGCACCTGCCGCTGCGGCAGGCCATCGCGAACATGGTGGAGGAATTCGCGAGCTCAACCGGCATGAAGATCGACTTCGAGGTCCTCGAGTGGCCCGAGCGCCTGCGCCCCGACCAGGAAGAGGTGCTCTACCGCGTCGTGCAGGAAGGCATGACGAACGCAAGGCGCCACGGCCACGCCAAGCACCTCGAGATCACCATTGGCGCCAAGCGCGGCGCCATCTACCTGCTGCTCGCCGATGACGGCGAGGGCGCCGATATCGCCGAGCTCGAGAAGGGCTTCGGCCTGCGCCACATGCAGGAGCGCCTTGCCCTGCTGCACGGCAAGCTCCGCTACTGGAGCGACTCCGGGTTCACACTCGAGGCAATCCTGCCAGAAAATGAGGAGGCATCGAACTTTTTATGATGGACAAGATCAAGATCATGATTGCAGATGACCAGGAGCTCATCCGCGACAGTCTCAGCATCGTGCTGGGCGCCAATGCCGATATGGAAGTCACGGGGCTTGCAGGCAACGGCCGCGAGCTCATCGAGCTCATCGAGAAGGGCAGGAAAGCACTGCCTGACGTCGTGCTCATGGATGTGCGCATGCCGGAGCTCGACGGCGTGGAAGCGACGCACGCCGTCAAAGAACGCTGGCCGCAGGTCCGCATCATCATCCTCACAACGTTCGACGACGACGAATACGTCTTCAACGCCCTCAAGTACGGCGCGAGCGGCTACCTCTTGAAGGGCGTGTCGGTGCCGGAGCTCAGCGCGGCCATCCGCACGGTCGCGCAGGGCGGCGCCATGATCAACCCGGGCATCGTGACGAAGGTCGTCAAGTTCTTCAACCAGATGGCACAGTCGAGCCTCACGACCTCGCCCGAGGAGACGATGGACGCCGCTGTCCTCGGCCACACGGAGCGCAATATCGCGCTGCTCGTCGGCCACGGCCTCTCGAACAAGGAAATCGCGGCAAAGCTCTCGCTCTCAGACGGCACCATCCGCAACGGCCTCTCCTCAGCCCTCTCTAAGCTCAATCTGCGCGACCGCACGCAGCTCGCAATCTGGGCCGTGCAGACGGGTCTTGCAAATGAAGAGGTACATCCATGAGCGGGAAGCATCGCCTGCGCTCTCCCTTTGCTTTGCTGCTGCTCGTCGCGTACGCCTCGTCTTCTTCTCGCTCTATCTCATGGAGCCGTGCGCCATCGAGCTGCGCGTCGGGACGTTTGCCGACAGCAATTGGGACGTGCCGCAGGGCGAGAGCTACGCCTATCTCGACCATGTCATCGCGCGCTTCGAAGCGGAGCACCCCGGCGTCAAAGTCACCTACCAGAGCGGCATCCGCAAGTCCGACTACACGGAATGGCTGGCGGGGCGTGAGCTCGCCGGCGAGATGCCCGACGTCTTCCTGATCCCGCAGGACGATTTCAACCTCTACGCAGGGCTCGGCGCCCTGCTGCCGCTCGATGCGCTCGCCAAGAAGGACGATGCCTTCGCGCTCGACGACTTCTACCCCGCTCCGCTCGCCTTCGGCCGCAGCGCAGATGACGCCGCGCTCTACGCCCTGCCCGCCGAATGCGTGCCGCGCCTGATGTTCGTCAACCGCACGCTGCTCGACCGCGAGGGCATCCCCATGCCGCAGGACGACTGGACCTGGGACGACTTCCTCGCCATCTGCCAGAAGGTCACGCGCGATACGGACGGCGACGGCCGCCTCGACCAGTTCGGCGCCTACGGCTACAACTGGCAGGATGCCGCCGTCACGAGCGGAGCCGAGCTGTTCCGCGAGGACGGCAAGGCGTCGTATTTCACCGACGAGCGTATCGAGAGCGCCGTGCGCTTCGCCAACGCGCTGCACCAGCTCCAGCGCAACCAAGTCGTGCAGGAGCGCGACTTCGACATCGGTCACGTCGCCTTCCGCCCCTTCAACTTCGCCGCCTACCGCACGTACAAGCCCTATCCCTGGCGCATCAAGAAGGCCACGGACTTCGAGTGGGACTGCATCCACCTGCCCCGCGGGCCGGAGGGGCGCAACACCTCGCCCGTTCAGACGCTGCTCATGGGCATCAGCGCCAAGACGAAAGAACGTCAGCTCGCCTGGGAATTCCTCAAGGCATACTGCCACGACAGGGAGAACCAGACATTGCTGCTCTCGCTTTCAGCTGCCCTGCCGACGCGGCGCGGCATCATCGAGGAGGCCGCCCCACAGGAGCTCTTCGGCGCGGAGGCCAGCGGCCGGACAGGCCGCAGCCCGCTGGCCGTCAGCCAGGTCATCGAGGAGGGCACCGTCCCCTACCGCTTCCCGCGCTACGTAGCGGCCATGAGGCTGGCCGACCAGGAGATCCAGAAGCTCATCGACAGCGACGCGCTCGAGGTCAACTCCATGAACCGCATCCAGAAGGAGATCAACGACCTCCTGCTCAAGTGAACGCACAAAAAAATCGACCGACAGATTCCTGTCAGTCGATTTTTTTTGCATGTTTGTTTTCGGCGCTCAGCCAATCAGATGGTGCTCGCTGAGGTACGCGTAAATGCCGTCCTCTTCGTTGGAGGTGGTGACCTCGCCTGCTGCCGCCTTCACCGGCTGCGGCGCGTTGCCCATGGCGACGCTCGCGCCTGTATAGCGGAGCATCTCGAGGTCGTTGTAGTTGTCGCCGAACGAGAGCGCATCGCTCGCCTCGAGGCCGAAGTGCTTCAGCATGACCTCGATGCCGCTCGCCTTGTTGACGGAAGCATCCATGATCTCGAGCAGGTGCGGCGCGGAGCGCACGACATTGAGCGCCGGGAACAGCGCCTGGAGTTCCCGCTCAGCCCGCTCGCAGTCTGCAGGCTCCATCATGAGCAGGATCTTGTGCGGCAGGGTGTCCTCAGTCAGGCAGTCCGCGAAGGAGCGCCTCTCGGCCACGGCGCCCGTGATCTTCATCTCCAAGGCGACGCGCGGGTCGCTCGTGTCCTTGACGTACCAGTGATGGCCGGCGTAGTAGTTGACGGTCGCCTGGGGGAAGTGCGCCTCGACTGCCTCGAGGAAGGCTGCCGCGTGCTCCGCCTTCATCGTCAGGCTGTAGAGCGTCTCTCCCTCTTCCGTCAGCACGAGCGCACCGCTGTAAGAGATCAGCGGGATCTTGACGCCCATCGCCTCAGTGATCGGGTAGATGGCCTCCGGCATGCGCGCCGAGACGAGTACAAAGGGAATCCCCTGCTGCACGAGGCCCTTGACGGCCTGCTCCGTCTTTTCGGTGACGCGCTTGTCATCCGTCAGCAGCGTGCCGTCGATGTCCGAGAATACAATCCTTGCCATGCGAACCCCTCCTGAATGTCAGCCCTTGACGACGATGTTGACGAGTTTCTTCGGCACACAGATGACCTTGACGATCGTCTTGCCGGCCGTGAGTTCCTGCGTGCGCGGCAGTTCCATGGCGATCTTCTTCATGCCCTCGCGATCCGTATCGGCAGGGATCATGAGCTTGTCGCGTACCTTGCCATTGATCTGCAGGACGATCTCGATCTCCGCGAGCTTCGTGGCCTCTTCGTCAAATGCCGGCCACTTCTGCTGATGGACGCTACCCTGGCCCTCAAACAGGCGGCTCCAGAGCTCTTCCGTGATGTGCGGCGCAAACGGTGCCAGGAGCTTGATGAGGTTCTCGGCGACTTCGCGCGCAAGGCCGGCGTTCATCTCCTTGTCCTGGAACGCGTAGAAGGCATTGACGAGCTCCATGATGGAGGAGACGGCCGTGTTGAACATGAAGCGGTCGCGCACATCCTCCGTGACCTTGCGGATCGTCACGTGCAGGATGCGGCGCAGTTCCTTCTCGTCCTTCGTGAGCTTCGTGACATCGTAGTCCGGCTTGCCCGCCTTGATGGCATCCTCGAAGTGGCCGAGGATGCGCCAGACGCGGTTGAGGAAGCGGTACGAGCCCTCGACGCCCTTGTCGCTCCACTCGAGGTCGCGGTCGACCGGTGCGGCGAACAGGATGAAGAGTCGGGCCGTGTCGGCGCCGTACTTCGCGATGATTTCCTCCGGCGAGACGACATTGCCCTTCGACTTCGACATCTTCGAGCCGTCCTTGAGGACCATGCCCTGCGTCAGGAGGTTCGTGAACGGCTCATCGAAGTCGACGAGGCCGGCATCGTGCAGTACCTTCGTGAAGAAGCGCGAGTACAGGAGGTGCAGGATGGCGTGCTCGATGCCGCCGATGTACTGGTCGACAGGCGCCCAGTAATTGACCTTGTCCTTGGCGAACGGCTCCTTGTCATTGTGCGGGTCCGTGTAGCGCAGATAGTACCACGAAGAGCAGATGAAGGTGTCCATCGTGTCCGTCTCGCGCGTCGCATCGGCGCCGCACTTCGGGCACTTGCAGTGGACGAAGCTCTCGCTCGACGCCAGTGGCGACAGCGAGCCCTGGTCAAACGAGACATCCTCTGGCAGCATGACCGGCAGGTCTTTTTCCGGCACGAGGACTTCGCCGCAGTGCGGGCAGTTGATGACCGGGATCGGCGCACCCCAGTAGCGCTGGCGCGAGATGAGCCAGTCGCGCAGGCGGAAGTTGACGCGGCGCTTGCCGAAGCCTTCCTTCTCGGCCTTGTCCATGATGCCCTTCATGGCCTCTTTGATATCGAGGCCCGTGAATTCAGCCGAGTTGACGAGGACGCCGTCCTTGTCCGTGTAGGCCTCTGTCATCTCCTCGAGCTTGAGCTCGTGGTCGCGCGGCTGCAGCGTGATGATCTTCGGGATGTCGTACTTCGTCGCAAACATCCAGTCACGCGAATCCTCCGACGGAACGCCGATGACGGCGCCCGTGCCGTAGTCGGCCAGGACGTAGTTCGTGACCCAGATCTGTACCTTGTTGCCGTTGAACGGGTTGATGCAGTAAGCGCCCGTGAAGATGCCTTCCTTCTCGGATTCGCTCGACGTGCGCTCGATCTCGCTCTGGTTGCGCGTGCGCTTGACGAAAGCCTGGATTGCCTCGGCCTTCGGGTTGTTCTCGCAGATCTTGTCGACGAGCGGATGCTCGGCAGCGAGCGCGAGGAAGGTGATGCCGTAGACCGTATCGGGGCGCGTCGTGTAGGCCGCGATCGACGTGCCGAGTTCCGGCGCCTCGAGATTGAACTCCAGGCCCTCACTGCGGCCGATCCAGTTGTCCTGCATCGTCTTGACGCGCTCTGGCCAGCCCTTGAGCTTGTCGAGGTCTTTCAGCAGTACATCGGCGTAATCCGTGATCTTGAGGAACCACTGCGAGAGGTCCTTCTTGTGGACCTCGTGGTCACAGCGCCAGCACTTGCCGTCGATGACCTGCTCATTCGCGAGGACCGTGCCGCAGGTGTCGCACCAGTTGACCGATGCCTTCTTCTTGTAGGCGAGACCGCGCTTGTAGAAGAGCTCGAAGAGCCACTGCGTCCACTTGTAGTACGAGGGATCGCACGTCTTGACCTCGCGGTCCCAGTCGTAGGAGAGGCCGAGCTTCTTCTGCTGCTTCTCCATGTTCTCGATGTTGCTGTACGTCCAGTCCGCCGGTTTGACGCCGTGCTTGATGGCCGCATTCTCGGCCGGCATGCCAAAGGAGTCGAAGCCCATCGGGTGCAGGACGTTGAAGCCTTCCATCGTCTTGTAGCGCGCCATGACATCACCGATGGCATAGTTGCGCACGTGGCCCATGTGCAGGTTGCCCGACGGATACGGGAACATCTCGAGTGCGTAGTACTTCGGGCGACTAGCGTCGGCCTCCGTCTTGTAGACCTTGCCCTCTTCCCACTTCTTCTGCCATTTCGACTCGATGTCCTGCGGCGAATATCTTTCCATCTCAATTGCCTCCTAAAACTAAAAAATCCCCGACCGTCATGTGACGATCAGGGACGATGATTCGCGGTACCACCCTGCTTGATGCCAGAGCATCCTCTCGGTGCCGTAACGTGGCAGGCGTCGTCCGTTTCGCCCGAAGGCTCCCCGGCCGCTCCTCCGCAGCGAGTTCAGCGCTTCCCGTCACCGGCTCCCACCTGCCGCCGGCTCTCTTGAGACGTCCTGCACCTACTGCTCTGCATCCTCGGATTTACGTGTTTACATATGCTCCTATTATAGCGGGGATTGCGCGTATCGTCAACTACTTCTCGCGCCTGCCGTGCAGCTGCTCGAACTCGAGCTGCTTCTCGTGCGTCTGCTGCCACTTGCGCCGCGCGTCCTCGTAGCTCTCGCAGGCGAGCGTGAAGCCCTTGCCCGACACCTCCGACGTATCAGAGACGATCATGAATGCCTGCGGGTCGTGATGGCTTACGATGGTCTTGACGCGGCTGACCTGCGTGAGGCTCACGACGACGAACAAGATGTTCTTCGGTTCCTCCGCGAGGCCGCCGCGGCCGTCGAGGAACGTCGCACCGCGGTGCACGTTCTCCATGATGTCGTTGCAGATGGCCTTGGCCTGCGGCGAGACGATGAGGATGGACTTCTCGCGGTTGAGGCCGGCGGCCACGCGGTTCGTCAGCTCCGCCGTCACGTAAATGGAGACGATGCTGAACAGCGCAACCTCGACGCCGAAGAGCGCGACCGAACCCATGATGATCAGGAAGTTCAGCATAAAGACGACCGTGCCGACATCGAGGGAGTAGTACTTCTTGGCCACGGCCGCGATGACGTCGAGGCCGCCCGTGTTCGCGTTGGCGCGGAAGACCATGCCGAAGCCGACGCCGGCGAGCACGCCGCCGAAGATGGAGTTGAGCATCGGGTCGCTGCAGATGCTCCAGTCGACGAGGAAGTGCGTCGCATCGAGGAAAACCGACAGCGCCACCGTGCCGAAGATCGTGTCCGCAGCGTAGAGGCGGCCGAAGACACGGTAGGCGAGGTAGAGGATCGGCAGGTTGTAGACGAGGTTCTGCATGCCGACGGGCAGGCCGATCAGGTAGTAGATGATCAGGGCCACGCCGCTGATGCCGCCCGTCAAGAGATGCGCGGGGATCAAGAAGAGGTTGAAGCCCAGGCAGACGAGCAGGCAGCCGAGCGTGATCTGGAAGTAGCGCATGGCGTGCTTGCGCCAGAGATTCTGATTCATAGTGCAGCCTTTCGCGCAAAAGCGCAGATGTGAGAAACGTATATCAGGCCAGCGAGAAGAAGTCCTTCGACTCGCGGTCGGCGATGACTTCGACCTCGCCTTCGCCACGCAGCTCTTCGCGCAACCGGCTCACGAGCGTGGCGACGACGGGGAACTCCGTGCCGAAGTGGCCAGCGTCAATGACGTGCATGCCGAGCTCGGCGGCGCGCTGCGCATCGTGGTAGCGCACATCGCCCGTGACGTAGGCATCCGCCCCCATCATCGCGGCCCTATCCACGATTCCGCACCGGCACCGCTGCAGAGCGCGACCTTGCGCACCGGGCGGTCGCCGGCGTCGACGAAGCGCACGTGCTCCGTCGGCAGGGCCTCGCGGACCTGCTCGGCGAAGTCGCGGATCGCCATCGGCTGCGGCAGCGAGCCAATGCGGCCAAGGCTCTCGGTCTCTCCGCCCTCGCCCTGCTGCGTGATGACGAAGCTCGAGAGCTTCGAGAGGCCGATGGCCTCCGCGAGCACATCGTTGACGCCGCCGCGGGCGATATCGAGATTCGTGTGCGCGGCGGCCACGGCGATGTCGTGCTGCAGGAGGACCTGCAGGCGGTGGCCGAGCGGCTCGTCCGTGCGGATCTTCTTGATCGGCTTGAAGAGCAGCGGATGGTGTGCGACGATCATCTCTGCCCCTTCGTGCACGGCCTGGCGCACGACAATGTCGCTGACGTCGAGCGCGACGAGGATGCGGCTGACCTGCCGCTCCGGGCTGCCGACGAGCAGGCCCGGGTTATCCCAATCCTCTGCGAGATGATGCGGCGCGATGCGCTCCAGCGCATCCATGACAACTTGACATTTTACCATGACAGATGCTCCCCCAGTTCCTTGATGTGACGGATGACGGCCTGATACTTCTTCGACTTCTTCGCGGCATCGCTCTTCTCCATGCCCGCTGCGACGCGGCGCTCCTGGAAGAGCAGGGCCTCGATGTGATGGCGCAAGAGAGGCGGCTTCTTTTCCCAGAGGACAGGCCCGATCTCCAAGAGCAGCGGCTCCGGCATCTTGCGCCGGCCGCGCTTCGCTTTGATGATCTCGTAGATGCGGCCGTCATCGAGTGCGAGCAACTCATCCTCGATGTGCCAGCGCTTGCGGTAGAGCCAGCGGCGCAGGTCTGCCGCGGCGCTCTGCGGCTGCAGGACAAGTGTCTCAAGCGTCTCGACGACATCAGACGAGCCTTCGAGGATCTCGACCATCAGCGCGCCGCCCATGCCGGCGATGCAGACTGTGTCAACCTCGCCGGGCCTCAGGCTCTTGAGGCCGTCCCCGAGGCGCACCGAGATGACGTTGTCCGCCAGTCCATTCTCGCGGACGGTACGCATGGCAGCCTCGTAGGGACCCGTGTTCTTGTCGCTCGCCACGACGAACTTCGCCTTGCCCGACTTCACGAGCTCTACCGCAAGGTAGCCATGGTCCGTGCCGATGTCGGCCACGCGGCTGCCCTGCGGCACGAAGTCGGCCACGGCCTGCAAGCGATCTCCCAGATTCATGAAAATCCCTCCTCATAGACGTCTATACTTCCAGTTTTCCTCTATCTTAGCACAAGCTTAGCACAAGAAAAGGGTGTAACAAGCGTTACACCCTGGATGTTCAATTGGCTCCTCGAGCAGGATTCGAACCTGCGACAGCCTGATTAACAGTCAGGTGCTCTACCGGCTGAGCTATCGAGGAATATCAACAACAGATATTATTATAGAGGGTCCCGGCGCCTTTGTCAACACCTTTTTTCATTTTTCCCCTGCGAGCACAAATCTTTTTCCGCAAAAGAAAGACCAGAGCATCATCACTCTGGTCTTCAGCAATCAGTCTAAGAAATCCTTGAGCTTGCGGCTGCGGCTCGGGTGACGCAGCTTGCGCAGGGCCTTGGCTTCGATCTGGCGGATGCGCTCGCGCGTGACGCCGAAGTTCTGGCCGACTTCCTCGAGCGTGCGCGCACGGCCGTCATCGAGGCCAAAGCGCAGGCGCAGGACTTTCTCCTCACGCGGCGTCAATGTGTCGAGGACATCCTCGAGTTGTTCCTTGAGCAGCATGAACGAGGCGGCATCGGCAGGAGCGGGCGCATCCTGGTCCTCGATAAAGTCGCCGAGATGCGAGTCTTCCTCTTCGCCGATAGGCGTTTCGAGGGAGACTGGCTCCTGCGCAATCTTCATGATCTCGCGCACGCGGTCGACGCCGATCTCCATCTCCTTCGCGATCTCCTCCGGGGTCGGTTCGCGGCCGAGCTGCTGCAGCAGCTGGCGCGAGACGCGGATGAGCTTGTTGATCGTCTCTACCATGTGCACCGGGATGCGGATGGTGCGAGCCTGGTCAGCGATCGCGCGCGTGATGGCCTGGCGGATCCACCAGGTCGCGTACGTACTGAACTTGTACCCCTTGTTGTAGTCAAACTTCTCGACCGCCTTGATGAGGCCGAGGTTGCCCTCCTGGATGAGGTCGAGGAAGAGCATGCCGCGGCCGACATAGCGCTTCGCGATGCTGACGACGAGGCGCAGGTTTGCTTCAGCCAGGCGCTTCTGTGCCTCTTCATCGCCGGCCTCCATGCGCTTGGCTAGCGCGACCTCTTCTTCTGCCGTCAGCAGGGGCACGCGGCCGATCTCCTTGAGGTACATGCGCACCGGATCATCGATGCTGACACCCTCCGGCACAGAGAGGTCGATCTCACGTCCTCGTCGGACTTGTCGAGGTCCACATCGTCGTCATTCGAATTGTCCTGCGAGTCATCGACGATCTCGATGCCACGCTTGCTGAAGGTATCATACATGGTGTCGATTTCATCAGGAGTGAGGTCCTGCTTCTGCAGCGCATCGATGAGCTCCCCGTATGTCAGAGTACCTCCGTTTTTCTTGCCCTTGGCCAGGAGATTCTCCACTATCTCAGAACTGCGGCGCTTGCCGGCAGCACTTGCTGTCTTTGATTCAGCCATTCGACTGCCTCCTTTCCACACGTTCCATCCATCTTTTACCAAGTGATTCACCATTCATCCATTTCATGTTTGATCTTATTAACCTCATTCAATTCCTGCAGGCAGGCCTCATGCTGGCCGTTCTGCGCATATTCATTCGCCTTGCGGCTGTGCTCCGTGTAGAGGGCATTGAGATACGCCTTGCGGAGCACCCGCAGAGAATCATCGTAAGCTCCTGTCTCATCGCGCCCGCCGAGGTCTTCGACGAGCGAGCGCGAGAGCTCAGCCGCCGCCTCGTCGCTCAGCGACGCGGCACTCATATCATCCACCGGACGTCCCTCCTCGGCAGACTCCTTGAGAAAGGTCAGGATCTCGCGCTGGACCGGGTCGCGTATGCCCGCAAGCGGCACGATCGTCTCAAGATGCGCGATGATGGCGGCATCCTGCCAGGCCATGCGGATGACGAGGCGCCCCGCTTTCCTGAGTGCCGTGTCGGGCTTCGCGATGGCCTGACGGATGGGCTGGCGCGCAGGCGCCTCCTCCGCCTCGGGGCGGTAGTGCCGGAGCTCCTCGCGCACGATGCCCTCATCGAGCATGAGCGCCTGCGCGAGTTTCCGCTCGTACTCGCTGCGCACGGCCGACTCGTGGATGCCCGCGAGCACGGGCATCATCTCATGGAGTGCCTTGACCTTGCCGTCGAGCGTGTCGTAGTTCGTGTGCGAGAGGACGTAGCGCAGCCGGTACTCCACGAGCGGCAGCGCCTGCCGCACGAGCTCCCGAAATGCATCGGCTCCGTGCTTGCGGATGAATTCATCCGGGTCCTTGCCGTCCGGCACGACGATGACGCGGACGCGGGCCCCTGTGTCGCGCACGATGGTGAGCGCGCGTATCGTTGCCTTTTGGCCCGCCTCGTCACTGTCGTAACAGAAGCAGATTTCCGGCGCATAGTGCAGGAGCTTCTTCGCGTGCTCCGGTGTGAACGATGTGCCGAGTGATGCGACGACATTGTGCACACCGGCATCGAACACGGATATCGCATCCATGTAGCCCTCAACGACGATGGCACGGCCCTCCTGCTGGATGGCGCGGTGCGAGCGGTCGAGGCCGAAGAGCAATTTCCTCTTGTTGAAGAGGACCGTCTCCGGCGTGTTGAGATACTTCGGCGTCGAATCGTCGAGGACGCGGCCGCCGAAGCCGACGACACGGCCGCGCTCATCCGCTATGGGGATGATCACGCGCCCGCGGAAGCGGTCGTAGAGGCCGCTGCCCTGCTTGCGCTCGGCGGACAGGCCGCTTGCCAGCAAAAACTCCTGCTTGATTCCACGTTTGAGAAAAGCCGTGGACAACTTATCCCAGGCAGGCGGTGCATAGCCGAGCTGGAACTCCTCGATTGTCTCCTGACGGATGCCGCGCCCGGCGAAGTAGGCCTTGCCCCGCTCCCCCATGCGCGTCATCGTCAGGCAGTTGTGGAAGAAGTCGCGCGCGAGCTCATTGACCTTGCGCAAGTCCTGTATCTCGCGTTCCCGCGCGATCTCCTGCGGACTCCTCTTCCGCTCCGGCAAGGGGATGCCCAGCTTCTCTGCCTGCAGCTTGATTGCGTCAAAATACGAGATGTTTTCGATAAGCGAAATGAACTTGAACGCATTGCCGCCGGCATGGCAGCCGAAGCAGTAGAAGAAGCCCTTATCGGGTACGACAGAGAAGGATGCCGTCTTCTCGTGATGGAACGGGCAGCACCCCCAGTAGCGATTGCCCCGGCGCTTGAGCGGGACGTAGCTCTGCACGATGCGCACGATGTCTGTGTTCTCGCTCACGCGCTCGACGAAGGCGTCCATCGCCTCATTCCGCATTCGTTCCAATTGATTCCATCCTCCCGTCCTCCGCTGGAGCCTGACGGCACACACCGGAGTGACACTCTAGTATATTCGCTGTCATCTGGAAAAAACCTTCTTCGCGCGGATAAAAAACTCGTCCAGCCCCTTGACAAAGTGACGGGCATGCACTCCACGCAGGTTTTTCAGATATATATTCCGCAAAAACTCCCAATATCCTTTTTCATCCCGAAAATTTCCTGGCACACAGCTGACACACAGCTGTCATCGGCTGTAGCGGATGACGCGCCCGACGGGCGGGATGAAGATCTCCGAGAAGAGCTGCACGGCGTAGCTGTCCGTGAGCCCTGCGACGTAATCCGTCACGATCTGCTGGCGGCCCCAGCGCGCCTCGCGCTCGCAGAACTCCTGCGGGAGCTCCTCTGGATGCGCGAGGAAGTGCGCGTAGAGCTGGCGCAGCATGAACCCCGCCTGGCGGCGCTCATGCGCGAGCGCGTCGGACAGGTAGATGTGCTCGAACATGAAACTCCTGAAGAGGTCCATCGTCTCGCGCACCTCATCCGACTGGCGGATGTCCGTGAGGTCTGCCGAGCTCTCGATCATGTCTGAAACCATGCTCGTGATCATCGAAGAGGTGTCCCGGCCAAAGCGCTCGTAGACGGCTGCGGGCAGGTCTCCTTCCCTCAGCAGGCCCGCGCGCAGGCTGTCATCGTAGTCGTGCGTCAGGTAGGCGATGCGGTCGGCCGTGCGCACGATGCGCCCCTCCAAGGTCTTCGGCAGGTGCGGCCCCGTGTGATTGACGATGCCATCCTTGACCTCGTACGTCAAGTTCAGCCCCTTGCCGCCCTTCTCGAGGAACTCGACGACGCGCAGGCTCTGCTCGTTGTGGGCGAAGTGGCCCGCAAGCTCCGCCATCACCGACTCGCCCGCATGTCCAAAAGGCGTGTGGCCGACATCGTGGCCGATGGCGATGGCCTCAACGAGGTCCTCGTTGAGGCGCAGTCCGCGCGCAATGGTCCGCGAGATCTGCGCGACTTCTAGGCTGTGCGTCATGCGCGTGCGGTAGTGGTCGCCCGCCACGATGTAGACCTGTGTCTTGTGCTTGAGCCGCCGGAAGGATTTGGAGTGCAGAATGCGGTCGCGGTCGCGCTGGAAGCTCGTGCGCAGCGCGCACTCCTCGCCTTTCTCCTTGCGCCTGGCAGTGCGGCTCTTGGCCGCCTGCGGCGCCAGGTACGCGTACTCAAGTTCTTCTGTCCGTTCCCGGATATTCAAGACCATTCTCCCTCTCCTTCCCCTTTCATGAAGAGAATCGATTGACAAGTGGTGACAAATCCACGCTTTTGTCATATAATTATATATTACGCGCACAGCGCGGAATTTCCTGCTTCCTGCCTCGCTTTTCTTGTGATTTTGCAAAATGTGAATGGCAGGAGTAGAATAGAATCATCGAAATCTTCTACGAGGTGATCCTCTTGCTCAAATCATGCGATATACTCGCCACAGCACTCGGCCTACTCATCGGCCTGACCGCGCCCGCTGCCGCCGAGGGTACACAGCCTGTCACGAAAGATATGGAAGTTGCGGATGTCACAGAAGTCCATCCCGTCAGTTCCTTCATGCAGGGCGAGCAGCCCGCCATCTCCGCCCGCTCCGTGCAGTACGACGAGAAGACGGGCCGCTACATCTGCCACGGCAGTGTGCAGATCCATCTCGGCGACCGCCTGATCACGGCGGACGAGGCGCAGATCACCAGCGACCTCAGCGCCATCTGGACGCAGGGCACGGCGCGCCTCATCGACGGCGAGAACATCTTCTGCAGCGAGGCGATCTACGCGCGCCCCTTCGAGGGGCAGGCCTACTTCTTCGGCACGCGCTGCAAGCTCAAGCGCCCCGGTCTCGCCATCGACAGCGACTCCATCGAGTACCGCTGGCAGGACAAGATCGGCGTCTTCGACGGCCACGTGCTCTACATCGACAGCGACGGCGAGAAGGCCTTCGTCCACCTCGAGTACGACTTCAACAAGAACAAGATCGCCTGAGCACTGCAGAAAATGCTATCCAGAGAACAAAAAGAAGGGCCTGGCAGCCAGCACCGACTGGCTGTCAGGTCCTTCTTCATTTTTTTACCAGTGTCCCGTTCTGCTCGTTACGCGAGGACGATCTTCGTGAAATCGGCGACGCGGCCTACGATTGCATCGATGGTCTTGAGCAGGCCGAGGCGGTTGTTCTTGATGGCCTCGTCCTTGTCCATGACCATGACGTCTGCAAAGAACGCGTCAATCGGAGCGGCGAGTGCCGCGAGGGCACGGATGGCCTCCGCATATGCCTCAGAAGCGATATCTGCCTCGACAGCTGCAGCTGCCTTCTCGTAGGCGGCGAAGAGCATGCGCTCTGCATCCGTCTGGAAGAGCTCTGCCGAGACTTCGGCGGACTCCGCCTTCTTGGCGAGGTTGGCCACGCGGACAAATGCTGGATGCCTGCTGCAGCATCGGCAGATGCCACATAGTCTGCCACGGCCTTTGCGCGCAGCGAGACGGCGTAGATGTCGTCGACATCTGCGAGCACGGCGTCAACGACGTCGTAGCGGATGGACTCGAGGACATTCTTGAGGCGCAGGCGGATGAAGTCTGCCACATCCTGCTGCATCTTCGCGCGTGCCTTCTCATCCTCGATGGCGTAGAGGTCCATGGCCTTCGCGACGATGGATGCGAGGCTCAGGTGATACTTGGCCTCGATGATCATGTTGACGAGGCCGAGTGCCTGGCGGCGCAGTGCAAAAGGATCCTGCGAGCCCGTCGGGATCTTGCCGAGGCTGAACGTGCCGACGATCGTGTCGATCTTGTCGGCCAGGCTCACGATGCGGCCGGCGTCGTCTGCGGCTGGCTGTCGCCGGCAAAGCGCGGCTTGTAGTGCTCGTCGATGGCAATGGCGACCTTCTCGCACTCGCCGTCGAGCTTCGCGTACTCGCGGCCCATGATGCCCTGCAGTTCCGTGAACTCCGTGACCATGCCCGTGACGAGGTCGGCCTTCGAGAGGATGGCGGCGCGCTTGGCGTGCTTGTGGTCCTTCTCGTCGGCGCCGATGGCATCAGCGATGAAAGAAGCGAGCTTCTCAAGGCGCTCCGTCTTCTCGTACATCGTGCCGAGGCCCTGCTGGAAGACGACCGTCTTGAGCTTCTCGCGATGCTCTTCAAGGCTCTTCTTGCGGTCTTCGTCGAAGAAGAACTGCGCATCGGCGAGGCGGGCGCGCAGGACGCGCTCATTGCCGTGCTGGACCGTCTCGAGGTATTCCTTGCCGCCGTTGCGTACCGTGATGAAGAGCGGCAGCAGCTTGCCGTCAGCCGTCTTTACCGGGAAGTAGCGCTGATGGTCGCGCATCGGCGTGATGACGGCCTCCGGCGGCAGCTGCAGGTACTTCTCCTCGAAGTTGCCGCAAAGCGCCGTCGGGTACTCGACGAGGTAGAGGACCTCTTCTAAGAGGTCTTCCGTGATCTCAGCCTGACCGCCGTTTGCCTTGGCGACGGCCTCGATCTGCTCGCGGATCATCTGCTTGCGCTTGTCCTGATCGACGATGATGAAGTTCTCCTCGCAGGCCTTCTCGTAAGACGACGCGTCAGCGATCTCGAAGTCGCCCTGAGAGAGGAAGCGGTGGCCGCGCGACGTGCGGCCCGACTTGACGTTTGCGAGCTCGAACGGGATGACATCGGAGCCGTAGAGCGCGACGAACCAGCGGATCGGGCGGATGAACTTGAAGTCGAGGTCGCCCCAGCGCATATTGTTGGGGAACGAGAGGCTGCAGACGAGCTCCGGCAGCAGCGTCTCGAGGAGCTTGGCCGTCGGCTGGCCTTCCTCGTGGACTTCCGCGTAGACGTAGCCGTCCTTGACGACGAGGTCCTTCGGGTCGACGTGCTGGCCGCGCGCAAAGCCCTGCGCTGCCTTCGTCGGGTTGCCGTCCGCATCGAAGGCGATCTTGACGGACGGGCCGCGATTCTCGCTCGCGACATCTTCCTGCTTCTCCGCGACTCCCTCGACAATGAGCGCCGTGCGGCGCGGCGTGCCGAGCGTGCGGATGGCCGTGAAGGCGATGCGGTTCTCGTTCAGTGCCTTCTCGGCGTTCTCCTTGAGCTGGGCGAGTGTGCCCGGCATTACGTGGCCGGAACTTCTTCCGTGCCGATTTCAAATAACAGATCTTTAGCCATGCTCACTTCTCCCCTCTGTGGAGCATCGGATAGCCGAGCTCCTCACGCTGTTTCAGATAGCACTCTGCGCAGAGACGCGCGAGCTTTCTCACGCGGCCGATGAAAGCGGCGCGCTGCGAGACGGAGATTGCACCGCGCGCATCGAGCAGGTTGAACGTATGCGAGCACTTGAGCACGTAGTCGTAGGCCGGATGGACATAGCCCTTGTCGATGACGCGCACAGCCTCTTTCTCGTACTTGTCGAACAGGTCGAAGAGCAGCGCCTCATCCGAGAGGTCGAAGGCGTAGACCGACTGCTCGTACTCGTTCTGGTGGAAGACATCGCCGTACGTGTAGTCATCCGTCCACTGGATGTCGTAGACGTTCTCGACACCCTGGATGTACATCGCGAGGCGCTCGAGGCCGTACGTGATCTCCGAGGCGACCGGCTTGATGTCCTGACTGCCGACCTGCTGGAAGTACGTGAACTGCGTGATCTCCATGCCGTCGAGCCAGACTTCCCAGCCGAGGCCCCAGGCGCCGAGCGTCGGCGACTCCCAGTTGTCCTCGACGAAGCGGATATCGTGCTGCTTCGGGTCGATGCCGAGGCGCTCGAGGCTCTCGAGGTAGAGCTCCTGGATGTTGTCCGGCGACGGCTTCATGATGACCTGGAACTGGTGGTGCTGATAGAGGCGGTTCGGGTTATCGCCGTAGCGGCCATCGGCCGGGCGGCGCGACGGCTCGACGTAGGCAACATGCCACGGCTCGGGGCCGAGCACGCGCAGGAACGTCGACGGGTTCATCGTGCCGGCGCCCTTCTCGACATCATACGGTTCTGCCAGGATGCAGCCCTGCTCCGACCAGAATTTCTGCAGGGCCAGGATGATTTCCTGAAATTTCATGGGAACAACTCCTTTTCACCATTTCGATTGTCACAGAAACAAATAAAAATCTCGTTCCTGCAACGTAACGTTACAGGGACGAGACTTGTTGTTTCAAGTACCGCGGTTCCACCCTGATTGGCTTCCAGAAGGAAAGCCCGCTCAAATTATGGGATTGCGCTCCGAAGTGCCGTTCATCTCATTGACTGCCTCACACCATCGCCGTCTCGCTGACTGCTGAGATTACTCTTCTTCCTCATTGCTACCTAAGAGTCTAGCAAAAGTCGCGTGACTTGTCAACGGGTCACAGATCAGCCCTTCTGCCACATGATGATCAGCGGCTTGCCGTACTCCTTCTTGAACTGCTTGCAGTACGATTTCATCTCGAACCCCGCTGCACTGTGGTCTTCGCCCTTCTTGCCGCGCAGCGAGAGCACGACGGCCTCTTCGTCGTCGGCGACGTCGATTCTGCGCACGACGCCCTCGTATGTCACATCGGACGCTTCGGCAAGTGCCAGGAGAAGCGAGAGCCGGCGCACCTTCTTCCAATCCTCCGGCGTCAGCATCATGCCGTAGCGGTAAGCCCGCATGATCTTGTTGCTGATGCCGTGGTGGAAGCCCGCGATGAATGCAGCCCGGAGCTGCTCGAGCTGGCGCATGCCGTAGAGTGGCGCATGTGCGATGATGAAGGCCGAGTGGCGCGCGTGGTCGTAGTAGTTGACGACCTTGCCCGAGTCATGCAGCCAGGCTGCGACCTCCAGCAGGCTGCGGTCGCGCCGCGTCCCGCCGTGCGAGCGCTTGAGCTGGTCAAAGAGGCTCAGCGCAAGCGTGCGCACGCGCTCGAGGTGCTCCATGCGGCGGTCGGCGCTCAAGAGGTAATTGTGCACACTCTCCTGCAGCACATCCGGGATGATCGGGCCCTTATAGCCATCGCCGTATCCATACGTCTCGCCGTAGTACTCGAAAAAGACGCCGTCGCGCAGGCCGCAGCCCGAGACGATGATGTTCTGACCGCCCGTGAACTCCATGAGCGTGTTGATGATGATGGCACCGGCGACAATGAGGTCGGCACGCTCTGACGAGAGTCCCTTCATGCGCTTGCGGCTCGAGAGGTTCGACTTGATGATACTCGTGTACGTCTCCTCGAAGCGGCGGCGCGGGATGATGTAGTTGTGGATGCGCGAAAGCTGGTAGTTCGTCTGCGCCTGGTCCATCTTCGCGAGGTTTCGGACGGTGCCGCCGACGCCGATGACGGGCAGGTTGAGCCCTTCGGCCCACGGAATCATCTCCTCGTATTTTCTCCGCACGAATTCGCAGCAGCGCTCGATGGCTGCAGGCGTCACCTTGTCACCGAGGTTGAAGGCATCCGTGACCGTCACGGCACCGATCGGCACGGAGACGGACTCGACGATCTTGCGGTCGCGCACGAGCGAGACTTCGATGGAAGCGCCGCCGAGGTCGAACTGCACGTAGTTGCGCTCGTCGATCGTGTTGACGACGCCGAGGTAGCCGAGGTACGCCTCGCGCTCACCCGAGATGACCTCGATCTCGATGCCCGTTTCCTGCTTGATGCGCTCGATGAACGCCTCGCCATCTGAGGCATTGCGCGCGGCCGCCGTCGCGACGGCGATGCACTTCGTGACCTGCATGACTTCCATCATGTGCTTGTAGACGTGCAGGCATGCAAGGGCGCGCTCCACGCCCTCCGGATTGAGCTTGCCCGTCTCCGACATGCCGCGGCCGAGACGGATAGCCTCTTTCTGCTGATATTCGAGGTGATACGACTTGTTGTCCGCCACCTGCATGACGATGAAGCGGATCGAATTCGAGCCCATATCGATGATTGCCACTCTCTCCATAGAAGAACTCCCCTTTTTGATTGCCGTCCGCATTTGCGCGCAATTCCACAGATTCTTACAGTTTCTTCCAGTATAGCAATTCGCGCGCGATGCTCAAGACGATTCGAAATTTCCCTTCGCATTGTGCCACATAAAAAAAGGAATTAACAAGAATTTCACGAAAAAGTAACGCAGAGCCCTCTCCTGTTTCCTATAATGAATCCAGGCCCCTCTCCAGAGCCGCCCTTCCAGAAAGGATGTTATCTATGAAGAAAACAGCCACATTCGGCATCATTCACATCGGCTCCATCCACACGAGCATGGCCATCGTGAATTATCACTCTCCGACCAACATCGAGATCATCGAATCGGCAAACAAAGAGATCCCTCTCGGTGAGGAAGTCTTCCGCACGCACCACCTCTCCTTTGCCTCCATCCATGAACTCTGCCACATCCTGCAGGGATTCCGTCAACTCCTGCTCGACTACCGCGTCGATGAGGTCTACCCGATCGCCACGACAGTCATCCGCGAGGCCGAGAACCGCCTAGGCATCCTCGATCTCTTATACATGCGCACGGGCTTCCGCTTCCACGTCGCCGACATGACGGAGGAAGTCTACTACAAGTTCTTCGCGCTGCACCACTTCCTGAAAGAGGACGAGCATGTCGGCACGAAGCCGACGCTGCTGCTCGACGTCACCTCGGGCGGCCTCGGCTTCACGGGCTGGCAGGACAGCACGCTGCTCTTCCAGACAAATGTCACGGGCGGGCGCCTCAGCGTCCTCGAGCACTTCACCGAGGAAGAGCGCGTCAGCGTCATGTTCCCCGCGGCCGTGCGCGACTACCTGCACGCCTCGCTGTCCTCGCTCTGGCCCCGCATCGAGCACGCGGACATCCACACACTCGTGCTCACGGGCTTCGAGGCGCGCATCCTCGTCTCGCATCTCTCCGGAGGTGCACCGGGCACGACGCAGTATCCCGCCGTCATCGATCCCGAGAAATTCCTGGAGATCACGGAGTCGCTGATGCCGCTGACGACCCACAAGCTCATGCAGGCCTTCGAGATCAGCGAGCGGCGCGCCCAGCTGCTGCTGCCTACGCTGCTGCTCTACGAGGAAGTCGTGCGCACGCTCCACATCGACACGATTCTCGTCATGAATACGACCTTCCTCTACGCTACGCAGCCTGGTGCGGCGCGCAGCGCATCAGCCCGAAGGCGATCTCGGAGCAGGCCGACCTGCTCCTGGACCTCGCGCGCAGCACGGCCATGCGCTACAACTGCAACCTGCCGCACATCAGCCGCATCGACGAGTACGCGACGAAGCTCTTCGACGGCCTGCGCCGCGTGCACGGACTCTCGACGCGCCATCGCCTGCTGCTGCGCATGAGCGCGCTCCTGCACGAGACGGGCAAGTTTGTCAACCTGCGCAATTATCCACTGCACTCGTGGCAGATCATCATGGGCACCGACATCTTCGGCATCACCGATGCCGAGAAGGAAGTCATCGCCTGCATCAGCTATTACTACCACCGCGACAATCCCGGCAAGAAGGACATGCACTACCAGCGCCTGACGCAGGAGCAGAAGATTGTCGCCGACAAGTGCTGCGCGATCCTGCGCCTCGCCGATGCCCTCGACCAGGGCCACAGCGGGCGCATCCAGAGCCTCACCGTGCGCCTCGTCAAGGAAAAACTATACGTCAATTACACCTCAGAGTACGACATCTCTCTGATTCGCTGGAGCTTCGCACAGGCCTCGACGCTCTTCCGCGAAATCTTCGGCATCGAGCCTGTCTTAAGGAGGAAATAACATGGATTTCAACGATCGCCAATATTATCTGAACCGCGAGTGCACCTGGCTGAGCTTCAACCAGCGCGTGCTGCGCGAATCGACGAGCAAGGACAACCCCCTGCTCGAACGCCTGCGCTTCATCGCCATCAGCTGCTCCAACCTCGATGAGTTCTTCATGATCCGCGTCGCCGGACTCAAGCACCTCATCGAGAGCGGCGTCAAGCACCACGACATCAGCGGCCTGACACCGCAGGGCCAGATGGACGCCGTCAGCCGCATCGCCCACGAGCAGATGCACGACATCGACCGCTGCCTCAAGGCAACGCTCGCTGAGCTCAAAGAGCACGGCATCCACTTCGTCCAGCCCACAGACCTCGACGCCAAGCAGGAGCTCTGGCTGACGGAATTCTTCGAGCGCGAGATCTTCCCCGTCGTCACGCCGATGGGCATCGACCCGTCGCACCCCTTCCCCTTCCTGACGAGCAAGAGCCTCAACCTCGCCGTCCACCTCAAGCGCCCCGAGGACAAGGAAGTCCGCCTCGCCATCCTGCCCGTGCCGGTATCCGTCCTCGGCCGCCTCATCAAGGTACCGGAGCTCCAGCACTACCTCTACCTTGAGGACATCCTGAGCTACTTCGCCGAGCGCTTCTTCACCGGCTACGAGATCCTCGAGACGACGCCGTTCCGCATCACGCGCGACGCCGACCTCGACATCCGCGAGGACGTCGACGACCTGCTGCTCGAAGTCGAGAAATCCCTCGAGAAGCGGCGCAAGGGCGCGGCCGTGCGCCTCGAGATCGCCAAATCGTGCTCGAAGGAGACGCGCAAGACGCTCCAGAAGGAGCTCGAGCTCGACGAGCTCGACATCTACACGATTGACGGGCCGCTCGGCGGCGCCTTCTTCTCGTCGTTCGCCAACCTCAGCGGCTACGATGCGCTGCGCTACGAGCCCTTCGTGCCGCAGCCGTCGGTCGAGCTTGCCGCGCGCAAGACGAAGGACATCTGGAAGGCCATCCGCGAGAAGGACGTGCTCGTCCACCATCCGTACGAGACGTTCGCGACGGTCGAGAACTTCATCCGCACGGCCGCCGATGACGATGCCGTACTCGCCATCAAGCAGACGCTCTACCGCGTCTCGAGCAAGTCGCCGATCATCTCGGCGCTCGCCGACGCTGCCCGCAACGGCAAGCAGGTCACGGTGCTCATGGAGGTCAAGGCGCGCTTCGACGAGGAGAACAACATCATCATGGCGCGCCGCCTCGAGGAAGCCGGCTGCCACGTCATCTACGGCATCCTCGGCCTCAAGACGCACTCCAAGATCACGATGGTCGTGCGCCGCGAGGAAGACGGCATCCGCCGCTACTGCCATCTCGCGACGGGCAACTACAACGGTTCGACAGCCAAGATCTACACGGATATCGGCCTGATGACGGCCGACAACGAGATTGGTGCCGACGGCTCCTGCTTCTTCAACTTCCTCTCCGGCTTCTCTGACCCGCCGGCCTGGAACAAGCTCATCGTCGCACCGCTCAACCTGCGCGAGACGATCATGGCAGAGATCGACCAGGAGATCGAGCACGCCAAGCGCGGCGAGCGCGCCTACATCGCCGCCAAGATGAACTCTCTCCTAGACCGCCTGATCATCGCCAAGCTCTACGAGGCATCGGCCGCCGGCGTCAAGATCGACCTCATCGTCCGCGGCATCTGCGTCCTGCGCCCGGGCCTGCCGGAGGTCAGCGAGAACATCCACGTGCGCAGCATCGTCGGCCGCTTCCTCGAGCACAGCCGCATCCTCTACTGCTACAACGGTGGACGCGAAGATGTCTTCATCTCGTCAGCCGACTGGATGCCGCGCAACCTCAACAACCGCGTCGAGCTCATGATCCCAATCCGCGAGCAGGACCACAAGAACCGCCTGCACGCCATCCTGCAGACATACCTTAAGGACAACACGAAGGCTTACCTCATGCGCTCCGACGGCTCGTACGTCCGCGCCTCGTGCCGCCAGGGCATGACGCCGATCGGCGCCCAGCAGACCTCATGGAGACGGCGCTTTCCGGCAAGACGCTCGGCTGAGCGGCCATCATACGGCATAAAAAACGCTCACATCCAAGAGATGTGAGCGTTTTTTGTTATCTTATCCTGTCATGCTGAGCTGCTGGATAAAGGCCAGCGACTTCAGCGGCCGGCCTAAGAGGTCCTGCAGGTAAGTGAGCAGGACCTCTTCCGCTGCGACGAGCAGGGACGATGAGAGGCGCAGCTCCCCGCCCTGCCAGTCGAAGTCGCGCAGCCCGATGATGAAGCGGCGCAGTTCATCGGGAAAGGGCTTCGCGTCAGGCGTCGCACAGTCCTGGCAGAGCACGCCTCCCTCGCGCATGGAGAAGGCAGCATCTCCCTCGATCTTCCTGCCGCAGTGGACGCAGTTCTCATAGTACAGCTGGAGGCCCGTGAACTCCATGAGCTGGTAGACAGCCGCTACGGCCGTTATGCGCGGGTTGCGCTGCTCAAAGGCCGCGAGGATGTCGAGCAGTGCCGAGAACATCTGCGGCTCCGGCTGACCCTCCGGCAGGAACTCACGCAGGAACTCCGCGACGAAGCTGCCGTAGGCCATCGCCATGAGGTCTTCGCTGAGCTTCCTGTAATGGCGGCGCAGCAGGCACTGGCGCACCGTGTCGACGCGCCTGCCCTCCGAGAGCTGCAAACCGAGGTGCGAGAACATCTGCATGCCGCCCGCCAAGGGGCTCCTCGGCCTGCGGCAGCCAAAGGCAGCCGCGCGCACGAGGCCGCGCTCCTTCGTGAAGAAGGTCATCATCTTGTCGGCATCGCCCCAGTTCTTCGAGCCAAGCACGACGGCTTCTGTCTGATAGATTGCCATGTCAGCCCTTCTTCTTTTTGGCGAGCTCGGCTGCCGCCTCTGCCGACACATCCGGCTGCATCTCTGCGTCGCTTTCCAATCGCCGCGGCATGACAGCGCCGGCCGTCAGCATGTACTGCAGGGCCGACTCGCTGCTGATGTCGAGGTAGATGACATCCTGCTTGCGCACGAAGAGGTTCGTGCCCGACGTCATGTTGAGGCTCCAGGGCACGAAGACGCAGACGTAATCATCGCCGAGCTTCTCCTTGAGCATCTGCGGCACATCGGCCATGATGAAGCCGAGCGCCTTCGACTGGTGGAACGGTACGAGCACGACGTGGTCGAACATGTTGTTCGACTCAAAGACGGCCGTCGAGAGGTGCTTGACACTGTTGTAGATGAACTTGACGACAGGGATCTTGCCGAGCAGCGCTTCGCCGTAGTGGATCAGGCGGCGCATAATCCAGTACGACGAGATCCAGCCGACGAAGTAGATGACGAGCACCACTGTGATGATGCCGAGCCCCGGGAAGTAGAACGGCAGGTGCTTGCCGAGCACGCCCTCCGTGAAGTGCAGGACCTCGCTGACGACGAGCAGCGTGATGACGACCGGCACGAGCAGTATAAGGCCGTTGACGAAGCGGCGCGAGACGCGCTTCGACAGACAGCTCTTGCGCTCTTTTGCCATTACGATTCCACCCCGAAGCCGAAGTTGTGGAGCACGCCTTCGCGGTTGCGCCAGTCCTTCTTGACCTTGACCCAGAGGTCGAGGAAGACGCGCGAGCCGAGCAGCGCCTCGATGTCCTTGCGCGCCAGAGCGCCGATCTCCTTGAGCATTGCGCCCTTGGCACCGATGATGATGCCCTTCTGCGAGTCGCGCTCGACGTAGATCGTCGCGCGGATGTAGACATCGCCATTCGGCCGCGTCGTCATCTCATCCGTCTCGACGACCACCGCATGCGGCACCTCGTCGCGCGTGAGCTGCAGGACCTTCTCGCGGATGAGCTCGGCGACGATGAGACGCTCCGGCTGGTCCGTGACCATGTCCTCCGGATAGTACTGCGGGCCCTCCGGCAGGTACTTCTTGACCTCCGTCAGCAGGGAGTCGAGATTCGTCTCCGCCTTGGCCGAGATCGGCACGACACCGACGAACGGGTACTTGTCGGCATAGCGCGAGATAATCGGCAGGACCTGCTCCTTCTCGATGAGGTCGAGCTTGTTGACGACGAGGATGACGGGCTTGCGCGTCGCCTGCAGGCGCTCGAGGATGTAGTACTCGCCCGGGCCCATCTTCTCCGTCGCATCGACGACGAAGAGAATGGCATCGACCTCCTTGAGTGTGTCCTCGGCTGCCTTGACCATGTACTCGCCGAGCTTGTGCTTCGGCTTGTGGATGCCCGGCGTGTCGAGGAAGACAATCTGGGCATCGGGTTCCGTCAGGATGCAGAGGATGCGGTTCTGCGTCGTCTGCGGCTTGTCGCTCATGATAGCGATTTTCTGGCCGATCAGCGTGTTGATGAGCGTCGACTTGCCGACGTTCGGGCGGCCGATGACGGCGATGAAGCCCGATCTATGTTTTGCGTTCTGTTCCATACCTTCACTTCTTTCTATTCGATTGGTCTTTATGCAATGCTTACCGCGTCATTCGCGCGGGATGCCGAGCTTCTCCATGACGAAGCGCTGCTCCCGCTCCATCTCGAGGCGCTCCTCCTCTTCCATGTGGTCGTAGCCCAGGAGATGCAGCATGCCGTGCACCGTCAGGAAGGCCATCTCGCGCTTGACGCTGTGACCGAAGTCCTTGGCCTGCTCCTCGGCGCGCTCCACCGAGATGACGAGGTCGCCGAGCACATTGAGGTCGGCGCCGCCCGTGACTTCCGGCTCCTCGCTCTCATTGAGCGCAAACGAGAGGACATCCGTCGGGCGGTCGATGCCGCGGTACTGGCGGTTGAGCTCGTGGATGTAATCGTTGTTCGTCAGCGTGATGCTGACCTCGCCGTTCTCGACGCCGTAGAGCTCGCCGACCTTCTGGGCCGCCGCCGTCACATTCTCGACGTATTCCTGCGGCACTTCGAGATCCTCTGGATAATTGCTGATGATGACATTCACTTCGCGCGCACCTCCCGCTGCTTATCTCGCTGCTCCTTCTCTTTCTTCTTTTTCTCTTCCCAGACACCGTACGCCTCGACGATGCGCGTGACGACATCGTGGCGGATGACATCGACAGGCGCCATGCGCACGATGCCGATGCCCTTGACGTCCTTCAAGACCTGGCTCGCCTCGCGCAGGCCCGACGCGACGCCGCGCGGCAGGTCGACCTGGCCGAGGTCGCCCGTGACGACCATGCGCGAGCCGAAGCCGAGGCGCGTCAGGAACATCTTCATCTGCTTATCCGTCGTGTTCTGTGCCTCGTCGAGGATGACGAAGGCGTCTTCGAGCGTGCGGCCGCGCATGTAGGCGAGCGGCGCAATCTCGATGATGCCCTTGGCCATGAGCTTCTGGTAGCTGTCCTGGCCGAGGATGTCCTGCAGCGCATCGTAGAGCGGGCGCAGGTACGGGTCGACCTTGTCCTGCAGGTCGCCCGGCAGGAAGCCGAGACGCTCACCAGCCTCGACAGCCGGGCGCGTCAGGATGATGCGCCGCACCTCCTTGTTGCGCAGGGCCGCGACAGCCATGACGACAGCCAAGTATGTCTTGCCCGTGCCGGCCGGCCCGATGCCGAACGTGATGGAATTGTGGCGGATCGTGTCGAGATAGAGGCGCTGGCCGAGCGTCTTCGGGCGCACGTGGCGGCCGCGCGCGGTCACGAGGATCGTGTCGCCGAAGAGCGTATGCAGTGCCTCGCCCTTGCCGCCGCGCACGAGACCGATGCCGTAGCGGACCTCATGCATCGTGATTGTCGTGCCCTGGCGGTAGAGATACTGGAGCTCTTCAACGAGCGTCGCTGCCATCTTCACCTCGGCCGCCTCGCCGAGGATTTCGAGCTGCTCGCCGCGGCTGATGAACTGGCAGTCAAAATTCTCGCGGAACACCTGCAGGAATTCATCCCGGTCCCCGAGAAGTGCATATGCTTCTTTATGGTCTTCAAAGACAATCTGTCTTTCCAATGCCTGCTGCAAAGAAATACTTCACCTACTTCTTTCTACTAAATATAGCGACAATACTTCACGATATAACTTCATTGTACATCACCTGCCTGATTTGTCAATGAACAGTACTGTTGTCAATCGCCCCTATACAATCAGTTGACCGTCAACCGATATTGACGTATAATGTTGACCATAATCATCCAGAATACATGCAGCAATACGAATTGAGGTCTTACCATGTCCACAGACTGCCTGTCACTCGCCAAGAAGATCATCGCCGGCTACCGCATCGAGCGCGGAGATGACCTCTCCCTCTTCCTCACCGCGCCGCTCCCTGAGCTGCAAGAAGGCGCGCTCCTGCTCCAGGAGCATTTCTGCGGCAAGCACATCGACTTCTGCACGATCATCAACGGCCGCAGCGGCCGCTGCGGGGAGGACTGCAAGTACTGCGCGCAGGCGGCCTGCCATCACACGGGCATCGAGGAGTACGCCTTCCTGCCCAAGGAGACGATCCTCGCCCACGCGCGTGCGAACGAGGCAGCCGGCGCCAACCGCTTTGCCATCGTGACCTCAGGCCGCGCGCTCTCAGTCCGCGACTTCGACAGGGCCATCGAGACGTACGAAGCCATGCGCGCGACTTGCCACATCGGCCTCTGCGCATCGCACGGCCTGCTGACGCGCGCCCAGCTGCGCCGCCTGCGCGAGGCTGGCGTCACGAGCTACCACCACAACATCGAGACGAGCCGCCGCTTCTTCCCACAGATCTGCACAACGCACACGTACGACGACCGCATCCGGACCATCAAGATGGCGCAGGAAGAGGGCTTCTGCGTCTGCTCCGGCGGCATCATCGGCATGGGCGAGACATGGAAGGACCGCCTCGACATGGCTCTCTCCCTGGCGGAGCTCGGCATCGAGTCCATCCCCATCAACGCCTTGATGCCGATTCCCGGCACGGGCATGGAAGGCCGCGCGCAGTTGCCGGCAGATGACATCCTGCGCACGATCGCCTTCTTCCGCTACATCAATCCAGCAGCCAACATCCGCCTGGCCGCCGGGCGCAAGCTGCTGCCGAAAAACGGCGCCACCGCCTTTTGCGCCGGTGCCTCGGCTTCAATCACGGGCAACATGCTCACGACCTCCGGCACGACGATCAAGGAAGACATGGCCATGATCGCGAAGCTCGGCCTGACGAACCGCGAGGAAGACTGCCATGCTGTCACAGGGACATGCGGCGCACGCTGACGCAGGAACGCAGGACATAGAAAAGAGGAAGGACCCTCACGTCCCTTCCTCTTTTTTCGTGCCCTTCCGTCTTCAGACCTCCATTCTCAGTCCTCGTGGAACTCTGCCTTCCAGAGGCCGTGGAGGTTGCAGTAGCAAACGCCGCGACCGGCTTTTCGCTTTTTGCCGGCCAGCA
>ENA-OQED01000129-OQED01000129.1-human-gut-metagenome-genome-assembly--contig:-NODE-129-length-29725-cov-1.408237_pt1 | contig 29725 bp, 32 predicted proteins | sample MGYA00242790_ERZ504625 | MGnify/ENA primary metagenome ERZ504625 (study PRJEB26092, sample SAMD00036345) | human gut metagenome | host: Homo sapiens | study: EMG produced TPA metagenomics assembly of...
CGCGCTCCAATCATTGACCGTGGCGGTTTTCACCGCGCGCAGGGTCGTGGCGACCACCTGGAAGTTAGGGTAGACTTTCACAGCCTCTTCGATCATCCTGCCGTAGCCTTCGATGCTGAGGGTTTTGAGAGTTGCATCATTGCCGGGCACCTCAAAGCCGAGGCAGGCGGTAAAATCCTCCTCGTTGCCGATCATCACGTCGACATATTTTGCAAGCTCCCGGTTGACCTCCTGCGCCTTTGCCTGCCCGCCGATCTCCTTCCAGAGGGAGGGACGGTAGTTGAGATCATAGGAGACGACCGTGCCCCATTTTTTCGCGGCCTTCACGGCCTCCAGCACCGCCTGCGCCGTTGTTTCAGAGAGCGCGGCGAAAATGCCGCCCGTGTGCAGCCAGCGCGCGCCGAGGCGGCCGAAGATGAAATCCCAGTCGATATCGCCGGGTTTTAACTGCGAGGCAGCGGTATGCCCACGGTCCGACACGCCCACCGCGCCGCGCAGGCCAAAGCCGCGCTCCGTGAAATTCAGGCCGTTTCGCACGCTGCGGCCGATGCCGTCGTAGGGCTTCCATTCAATAAGGGATGTATCCACGCCGCCCTGTAAAATAAAATCTTCGATCAGGCGGCCGACCTCGTTATCGGCCAGCGCCGTGACCACCGCCGTGTGCAGGCCGAAGCAGCGCCGCAGGCCGCGCGCGACGTTGTATTCTCCGCCGCCCTCCCAAGCGCGGAAGGTGCGCGCGGTTTTGATGCGCCCGTCGCCAGGGTCGAGACGGAGCATCACCTCGCCGAGCGAAATTTCGTCAAACAGGCAGTCCTGCTTGGCGCGAAGGTTCAAATCCATTGTCATTCTTCCTTTGCAGATAAGATATTTGATGGATGCTGCAAAAAAGAGCAAGTTTGCCCATGATTGATCAAACAAGAGCTATCCTAAATACAGACGGCCGACGTATTCCGCTGCAATCAATTTTTACACGCCGGAATAGGCTGAAAAACCGCCGTCCACCGGCACAATGATGCCGGTAACAAAGCCCGCGTATGCCTCGTCGCAGAGGTATAAAAGCGTGCCTGTCAGATCCTGCGGCACGCCGAAGCGCCTGAGCGGCGTGTGGGAGAGGATTTTCTCGCTGCGCGGGGTGAGAGAGCCATCCTCATTGTAAAGCAGAGTTTTATTTTGGTTGGTGGAGAAAAAGCCGGGCGCGATCGCGTTGACGCGGATGCCCACATCCGCAAAATGCACGGCCATGAACTGCGTAAAGTTCGATACCGCCGCCTTTGCCGCGGAATAGGCCGGGATTTTGGTCAGGGGCCGGTAAGCGTTCATGGAGGAAACGTTTAGGATGCACGCGTTTTCCCTGCCGATCATATCTTTTGCAAAGGCCTGCGTGGTGAGCAGCGTGCCGAGGAAGTTAAGGTTGAAAACGAATTCAATGCCCTTGGGGTCCAGATCGAAAAAGGTTTTCACGCCCTCCGCCTTTTGCCGCAAATCCTCCGGCTCGAGCGTCTCCTTCGTTGTTGTGCCGAGCGGGGAGTTGCCGCCCGCACCGTTTAAAAGGATGTCGCAGGGGCCGAATGCCGCATGCACCGTTTGGCGGGCCGCCTCCAGGCTCTCCGCGCTGAGCACGTCGCACGCGATGCCGATGGCCGCGCCACCGGATGCATTGATTTCATCTGCAACGGCCTGCGCCGCCTCCTTGCGGATATCGAGCACCGCTACCTTCACGCCGGAGGCGCGAGATCCTTCGCAAAGGAGCTGCACAGCACCCCGCCGCCACCGGTGACGACGGCCACGCGGCCCTTCAAATTTTCATGCTGTAGCATAATCATCATTCCTTTCTGATAGCCGTTTGAGAGAAGTGCGAAAATTTGACACGAAGATACCTTTACTGCTGATTGATTATCTGCTTTTGGCTACGGCCTCCCAAAGGCCGTTCAGATACGCCGCGCCCAGCGCGCGGTCATAGAGCCCGTAACCAGGCCGTGCTACTTCGCCCCAGAGCATGCGCCCGTGATCAGGGCGGATATAACCGTCAAAGCCTACATCCTGAAGCGCCTTGACAATCTCGTACAGATCGAGCGATCCATCCGCGGAGAGGTGGGAGGTTTCATGAAAGCGGTTGCCTTCCACCTTCACATTGCGAAGGTGCGCAAAATAGATGCGGTCGCCCACTGCGCGGATCATGGCGGGCAGGTCGTTATCCTTACTCGCGCCGAGCGAGCCGGTGCAGAAGGTTAGGCCGTTATACGGGCTGTCGACGAGCTTTAAAAAGCGGCGCAGCGCATTGAGGTCCGTGATGATACGCGGCAGGCCGAAAATGCCCCACGGCGGATCGTCCGGGTGGATGGCCATTTTTACGTCGCATGCCTCGCAGACAGGAATAATTTCCTCCAAAAAGTGCTGGAGATTGCGCCACAGGTCCTCATCCGTCACGCCCTTGTATTTTTGGAATAGGTCCTTGATCTCGCCCATACGCTCCGTTTCCCAGCCGGGCATGGCGTAACCGTTGGAGTTTTCATCGATCTCGCGGAACATATCCTCCGGGCTTTTTCCTTCAATCTGCGCCCCATCGTAGGAGAGGCAGGTGGCGCCATCCCCCATCCGCATAGCGAGATCAGTGCGCGTCCAATCAAAGATGGGCATGAAGTTATAGCAGATCACCTTCACCCCGGCCTTTGCAAGGTTGCGGATAGAGGTTTTATAATTCTCAATATATCGCTCAGCGGAGGGCGCGCCCAATTTGATATCCTCATGGACGTTTACGCTCTCAATGCATTCCATCGTGAGCCCTGCGGCCTCAATTTCCGCCTTCATTTTCAGAATGCGGTCGAGCGGCCACGCCTCGCCTGCGGGCAGATCATGCAGGGCGGGCACTACGCCCGTCACGCCCGGCACCTGACGAATCTGCTCTAGGGTGACGGTATCTTTTTCAGCGCCGAACCAGCGCATAGTCATTTGCATCAGAATCGTCATTCCTTTCTGTACAAGAGTGGGTATGCAAAATTCATCTGTTTTAGTTTGCTTGGATATCAATGGTTTCATTCAGTTGGATGGCTTCGTAATCGATCCCATTCTGCATATATAGGGAGAAAAGCAGTTCGCTTGCCCGACCGCCCTCCTGTGCGCCGATGGGAAAGGCTTCGCCGCCCGGCAGGAGGGAGCGATAAAACGCGTCGATCAGCCGCGCGTGGCCGGAGCCCCAGTAGGGTTTGCCGGGCATACGCTCCTCTTCGCCGCACAGCAGCGTAAAGCGATTCCCCTCAAGCCGATAAAGATTCGACCTCGAGGCGGAGCGTTTCCTGCTCACAGACAAGCTCCAACAGCACGGGCGCATTTTGGCGGTAGGCGGTCGTTGCGTAAAATATGCCGGCAGCTCCACTTGCATATTGCAGCAGGACGCAGGCGGTATCCTCTACTTCGATCACGCCCCGCAGATGTTGATTGGTAATCTGGCCGCTGATAGCGGCGATTTCGCCGCCGAAATAACGCATCAGGTCAAGCGTGTGAATCGCCTGGTTGGTCAGCACGCCGCCGCCTTCCTGCCGGAGCGTGCCCCGCCATCCGCTCTCCGTATAATAGGGCGGCTGCCGGTTCCAGGTGACAAAGGCGCGCGCCGCCAGAAGTTTGCCGGTCGTGCCGGATTCCATGCGCTCCTTTGCCGCTTGTACACAGGGGTTATATCGGTTTTGAAAGCACACGCCGTATTGCGCGACAGAGCGTTTCTCCGCCTCGCGCAGCTTTTTGAGCTGATTGGGAGAGATCGCGGCCGGTTTTTCCGAGAGGACATGGACGCCCCAGCCCAGCGCTTCTTCTGCCATGGGCACGTGTAGGGAATGCGGCGTGCAGAGATGGATGACGTCCGGCCGTTCCCGCTGGAGCAGCTCGTGAAAGCTTTGGTAAGGGGCGCCTCCAAAGCGGGCGCAGAAATCCTCCGCCCGTTTCAATCGGCAGTCCGCAGCGGCAACCAGATGGGCGTCCGAGCGCTCACTGAGCGCCAGGGCGTGCACCTGCGCAATCCCGCCGCAGCCGATGATAGCAGTTCGTAGCATAAACGACAACCATCCTTTCCATGCAAGGATTTTAGGAACCGAACGTCCCCTCTACATTGAATACAACGGTATCCTGACTCTCTTTTTTGGCTTTAGAAGAATCAATCCGCTTTTTCAGCTCCGCATAGAACAGCTCTTCATCCAGCGGGAGCGTAACCGTTTCATTTAGCCAAGAGGAGAGGAACATCGCATTGGAGAGCGTCAGGCCGTTGATTCCCTCCTCGCCGCGCGCAATGAGCGGCTCGCCGCGCAGGATAGCCGCCGCGAAGGCACGCAGCACGCCATCGTGCTGCGGATTTTCACCATCTGTTTCAATATCGATAAAGCCTCCATCCATCCGGCCGAAGCCCTCTGGGCAGGTGTCGATAAAATGCTGCTGGGAATCCTCCAGCTCAAAAACAGAGAGCTTGCCGTTTTCACAGAGGATCGTCGCCCGGTCGAGCACAATCTCAAACCGGTTCGTGCCGGGGAATTCGCCGGTGGTGGAGATGAAAACGCCGGTCGCACCGTTTGGATACTCCACATAGGCGGTCACGTCGTCCTCCACCTCAATCTCATGGAAGTGCCCCTCCTTGCAGAAGGCTCGCACCTTGGCGGGCATGCCGCAAATCCACTGCCACAGGTCAAGGTTATGCGGGCACTGGTTTAAAAGCACGCCGCCGCCTTCGCCGGCCCAAGTGGCGCGCCAGCCGCCGGAGTTATAATAGGATTGGCAGCGGAACCAATCGGTGATGATCCAGTTGGTGCGGCGAATTTCTCCATAACGGCCGCTTGAAACAAGCTCCTTCATTTTGCGGTAAATGTGATTTGTCCGCTGGTTGAACATCACGGCGAAGAGTTTGTCGCTCTTTGCCGCGGCCTCATTCATCTCACGCACCTGTTTGGTGTAAACACCCGCGGGCTTTTCCGTGATGACGTGAAGATTGTGCGCGAGCGCCTCGATCACGAGCGGGGGGGTGGTCGTAGTGCGGCGTGGCGATGATAACTGCGTCGCATAGACCGCTTTCAAAAAGCGCCGCGGCTGTGGGAAAGCCTTCGATCGGCTGCCCGGCCTTCTCGGCCGCCGCTTTTGCGGCTTTCAGGCGAGCGGGATTGATATCCGCCACGGCGGTGACCTTCAATTCCGGCACGTTGCCTCTGAGAATATGCGAAAGGTGGGCGGAGCCCATATTGCCCACGCCGACAATGCCAAAGCGTACCTGCTGCATAGGGATCATCCTTTCCTTATTCATCATTCAGGCATTCAGTCCGCTGAGCAGCCGGTGCATCGCCTGCGCCGCCGCGTCGAACGCCGCGCGGTTGGTGGGGTAGGCATATTGCTCCATCTTTTGCGCTGTTTCATCGTCCTTTTCCAATGCGGACAGGCCTGCAAAAACCTTCAGGTGCGGTTCCAGGGAGAGAAAACGTTTGCCATCCATCTTTTGAAAACGGCGCAGGATTTCGCCAACCTGTCCGTCTCCTGCGCCTGCCGGGGTTACGCTGCCATCCGCCATTTTGGCGTCTTTGACGTGCATATAAAGGATATAGGGCTCAAGCATTTCATAGGCTTCTAGTGGATGTACGCCGCATTGGATGAAGTTTGCCGGGTCGAATACGCCTGCGAGCCGGCCCTCAAAATGTTGGTAGAGGTCGAGGCAACGCTCGGCGGTATCGCCGTAGATGCCCTTTTCGTTTTCATGGCAGCAAAGCACGTTGTGCGCAAGCGCATAATCCGCCATCCTGCCCACGCGGGAGAACACCTCATCCCGATAAGCCTCATAGCTTTGGCCTCGTCAAAGTAAAAGCTGAACATGCGGATCAGGTGGCAGCCGAGGATTTTTGCGACCTCGACCGTGTTCTGGAAGGCTGCAAAATGCGGCTCGAAATCATCCGCGATATTCATTTTGCCATAGGGAGAACCGATTGCGGAAACCTGCATGCCCTCGGCATCGAGCTTTGCCTTGAGCACCCACGCGTCGTCTGTTGTAAGCGAGGAGACATTGCCCTGGGGCAGGCCGCGAAGCTCCATGTGCGTGATGCCGTTTGCCTGGCATGCGCGGATCTGTTCGTCCAGATCGATGCCCGCCTCGTCGGAAAAGGCGGAAAGGATAAATTCTGCCATAGATTCATCAGCTCCTGTTGGGTGTGCAATCCAGAAAGCATGTTGCACGCCGTTATGTGATATATTGCGAGATCTGCACGGTTGCCCGCAGACGCCGCCGTGCAAATTTCTCTGCTAATAACCGGTGAAACAATACGCCCGGGAATCTCACTTTATTTCTGCACCAGCTTTGCGAGTAGCGGTTGTTTGAAATCCTCCGCCGTTTTTTGGCTGGCGATGAAATCGGTGTTTTGATAAGCGCGCACATAGTCGATCTGGAATTCGGCCGGGTTTTCCCTGGTGTTGATAAACTCGCCGAGCTTCTGCCCGTAGGGGCCGTATTCCGTATGGCGGATTTCCACCGTAAAGCGCAGGTATTCCGCAACCTGGGAGACGCCGCCCGCGTTTGTGCAGGCAATCGGCTTTCCGTCGAGGAAGAAGGTGTACTCCGTCGGAGTCCAGAGCAGGCCCCAAACGTGGTAATCGTCGTAAAGGTCGACCCCGGTGTCCACAACCGCGCCGCTGTCGCGGTGCCAGGTGTCACTGTAGCCATCCCAATGGATACAGTGGCCAATCTGTGTGGGGTTATGATAAAAGGAGGATTCAAACACGTCTATCTCAGAGCCGTCCTTGCCGCCGTTGCCAAGTCGGCCCATCGTGCCGCTCTGAAACCACATGGCGCTCCAGAGGCCTTCCGCCTTCGGGAATTTCACACGGGCCTCGTAGTAGCCGAAAACCTGCTCCTGCTTGCCGCGCGTTTCAATGCCGGAGGTAAAATCGCCGAAGGCGGGGCACTTCCCGTCCGGGCAGTCGTTATCGTCCAGGTATGCGGCGGAGATGACGCAGTTGCCGTTTTCCACCCGCACCATATTATCGCACCAGTATTCGGTGTTGCGTAGGCCGTGTGGGGAGGTCACCCAGAGATCGCTGTTGAGAGCGTCGCCGTCAAAATTATCCTCATAGGTCAGGTACCAGCCGCCGTGCTCCGCCGCCTGGGACTCATCGCCCACTTGGCCGTAGACGGGCGGCGTATAGGCCGCGGTATCGACCGGCAGGTCGCCGCCGAAAAGGCCGGGGGCAAACCAGAGCAGGCTCTGGAGCGCGGCCATAAATAGAGCGATGATTTTGCATAGGATTGCATACATTTTGATAACCCCTTTCTTCCGGATTTTCCGGGCGGCAGCGCGCCCGAAAAACACCCATCCATTTTTTCATTATAGCACGCCGGGCAGAGGGATTGTCAAGAGCCGAAGCGCGCTCCGGCGCATATATTTCGGAAGGTTACCAAGGGCTTTTTCTGCCGGTTGCTTCCGCCCGCATGAAATGCTATAATTTTGGATGAAAACAGGAAGGGGAGGGGAAACGGCATGCACATCGCAGTGTGCGACGATGAGCCGGCAACGCTTGCATATCTCAGCGCGCTTGTCCGCCGCTGGGGCGAGGGCCGGGCCGACCCGGTGCGCGTGGAGCGCTTTCCCAGCGCGCAGGCGCTGTGGTTCGAGTGGGAGGCAAAGCCCTGCTTCGACCTTTTTTTGCTCGATATCCAGATGCAGGGGCTCGACGGCGTAACGCTCGCGCGTAAAATCCGCGCGGCGGATGAAAAATGCGCGATCATTTTCATCACAGGCACGGCGGAATTCGCAGCCGATGGGTATGACGTATCCGCCCTGCATTACCTGTTAAAGCCAATCGACGAGGCGAAGCTCTTTGCCTGCCTGGATAAGGCTGCGGCCCGGCTGAGCCGCGCGCCGAAGCAGCTGCTTCTGCCTGTTGCGGGCGTGCAAACGCGCTTTTGCGCGGACGATATTTTTTATGCGGAGGCCTTTGCGCACTTCGTCTGCATTCATACGGCCGATGGGGCGCAGCAGGCGCAGGTGAGCATCGGCGGGCTGGAAAAAACGCTTGCAGGCGAGCCGTTCATTCGCTGCCACCGCTCGTATCTGGTCAGCCTCCGGCACATCCGCCGGATTGACAAATCGGAGCTGACGCTCGACAGCGGGGAAAGGCTCCCTGTCAGCCGGCGGCTATATGCGGCGGTGAATGATGCGTTTATCCGGTTTTTTAAAGGGGGAAGAATCATGAAAAACGGGCTTTTTGATCGCGGGCGCGGTGATACTGTTGCTCCTGCTGGCGGCGGGGCTGGCGCTTATTGTGCGGCGGCTGATCAACCGCAGCGCGGAGAAGCGCGTCGCAGCCTATCAGAACGAGCTGATGGAGCGGCACTACCGTGAGGTGGAGAATATGTACCGCCAAATGCGCGGCTGGCGGCATGATTATCACAACCATATCCAGACCATGAAGGCCTATCTCTCGATGGGGCAGGCGGATCGGCTGGAGGAATACCTCGCCTCCCTCGACCAGGATCTGACGAGCGTCGATACCGTGGTGAAAACGGGCAACGTGATGGTGGACGCGATTTTAAACAGCAAGCTCTCCATGGCGCAGGCAAAGGGCATCTCCGTCAACGCGAAGGCGACGGTTTCACCGGAGCTGCCTGTTGCGCAGACGGATCTGTGCGTCATCCTCGGGAACCTGCTCGACAACGCCATGGAGGCCTGCATGAAGCAGGCGGCACAACAGGAGCGGTTCATCCGCGTTTATATTGGCAGGTTCAAGGGGCAATTCTACATTTCCGTGAGCAATTCCGTGGGCGGGGCGCTGAAAAAGCAAAACGGCGCATACCAGACCACAAAAGCCGGCAGCCATGGCTTCGGCCTCAGGCGCGTGGACGCGCTGATTGAAAAATACGGCGGCTATCGCAACCGGCAGGATGAGGGCGACGTGTTCGCAACGGAAGTGATGCTGCCCATCGGGTAGTCAGAAAATCGGAAAGATACCATTCGTGCACGGAGCGAAGCCGTTCGTGCACGATTTTTATGGGCGGGCAGCGCATGCTATGATGCAGGTAAAGGGGGAACACAGAATGCAGCAGAAAACGCAAACAAAAAAATACACGACCTGGCAGAATACGATTTATATGCTTAAAAAGGTGTGGGGTTGGAGCAAAAAGGATATTCTCATCTCCCTGCTTCACATCCCGCCGTCGGTCATCTCGCCGCTGATTTTGGTGGTGCTTTCCAAAATCCTGGTTGACTGCCTGACGGGCGGGGTGACACCGGTGCAACTGATCACAACGGTAGGCGTTGCGATTTTGATCTACGGCGCGTGCTGTTGGCTGGATAAGTTCATCGGCGGGCGGATCATATTGGTCGATCTGCAAACGCGGTATCGTTTTAAAGCAGACGGCTTTTTGAAAACCCTGGATACGGATTATGAGAATATTGAGAGCCTGGAGGGCCGGATCAAACGACAGCGGTGCGAAGCGTTTACCCAATATGGAAACGGCTCCGGCGGCTCTGCCGTTTTGACGATGATAATTGCGCTGGGGGTCAATGTGTTCGGTATTTTCACCTATACGGCCATTTTGTCAACGCTCAGCATCTGGCTGGTGCTCTTTTTGCTCACTATGTCGGCGGTAAGCTTTTTTCGTCCTGCGGTGGAACAATTTCCACGTTTACCAATTTGATAGGGGACAAATGCTGATCCGGCATAAGCTTGATTACCTGACGCGCACCGCCCAGAAATTTTCGGCCGGCAAGGATATCCGCCTGTATCACATTGCGCACTGGTTCCGCGGCCTATTTGAACAGCTGGGAAATGCGTATGCCGCGCTGCTGCGGAAATGGGTGCGCCAGGAGACAACCTCCGACGGATTGATCGCCTTCTTCGTGCTTGTACGCGACAGCGTGGCCTATGCCGTGCTGATTGCGCAGGTGCTGCGGGGGCGGATCACGCCCTCCGATTTTGTGCTCTATTTTGGGCTGGTTACCGGTTTTTCCGCCTGGACGCTTGGGCTGTCCAGGCAGGTAAACGAGCTGCACCTTGCAAGCCTGGAGTGCAATGATTACCGTGCCTTTTTAGAGCTGCCCGACCAGCTGCGGCGGGAGGGGGGCGCGCCGCTGCCTGGGGGCGATGCGACGCCCTGCGAGATCGCATTCGATCACGTGCAGTTCTCTTACGCGGGCAGCGAACGGCCCACGCTGCAAGATCTCAGCTTTCAGGTGCGGCCCGGCGAGAAGATCGCGCTCGTAGGCTTAAACGGCGCGGGCAAGACCACCTGCATGAAGCTCCTGTGCGGGCTTTATCAGCCGTCGGCGGGGGAGATTCGGGTCAACGGCGTAAAGAGCACGGAGTTCAACCGGGATGATTATTTCAAACTGTTTACCGCCGTGTTTCAGGATGTCAACTTCCTGCCCGTGAGCGTCGCGCAGAATGTGGCGCTATGCGTGGCGGAAGAGATGGACGAAGCGAAAGTGGCGCATTGCGTTTCGCAGGCCGGGCTCAGCGCGCGGATCGAGCAGCTCCCGGACGGGCTGCATACGATGATGGATAAGCAAATTTATGAGAACGCGGCGGATTTTTCAGGCGGGGAGCGGCAGCGGTTGCTACTGGCCCGTGCGTTGTATAAGGATGCGCCGGTCATCATCCTCGACGAGCCGACCGCCGCGCTCGACCCGATTGCGGAGAACGAGATCTATCTCAAATACAGCGAGATGACCAAGGGGCGCACCTCCTTCTACATCTCCCACCGGCTTTCGAGCACCCGCTTCTGCGACCGGATTTTATTTTTAGAGGGCGGGCAAATTGTGGAGGAAGGCACGCATGACGAATTGATGGCGAAGAAGGGGAAATATCACCGGCTTTATGAGCTGCAAAGCCAGTATTACAAAACAAATCCGGAAGGGGGCGAGCAGGATGTATGAGCCCAAAAAGTTTGAGGAGCTCTCCTGGCGAGAAAAATTCACCTTGCTCAGGCGCACGGTTTCGGCCTTATCTGCTTTTGAAAAATGGACGTTTCCCACCATGATCCTCAGCGATTTGCTGCTATCGCTCGAGCCGCTGGTGAATCTGTGGATGTCCGCCCTGATCCTCGACGAGCTGATCGGCGCGCGGGATATCAAACGCCTCGTGCTGCTCGTGTTGGTGACGGTGGGCCTTAACTTTCTGCTCTATCTCGGCAAAAATGCGCTGGCGAACCGCCATCACCTTCTAAACAGAACGATGGGATGGGTGAAGGAGAGCGTGGCGGCCAGTGAAAAAATTTTGGATACGGATTATGAAAACCTGGAGAACCCGGATTTTCAAAAAAAGGCGCGGGATTACTGGCAGGTGAATTGGGGCCATGGCGGCGCGCTCAACGTGTTTTATTACTCGATGGATCTTTTCTTCCAGGGCCTTTTCTCCACGGTGTGCTCCGTTGTGATGCTGGTTCCGTTTTTGAAAATCGTGCTGGTGCGCACCGGATCATCCTTTTGGGAATCGCCGTGGCTGGCGCTGGCGCTGCTGGGCGTGATGGTAGCCTGCGCAGCAGCCCTGCTGGTGGTTGGGCATTTTTATCAAAAAACAAATAACCAATATTACGATTTAAATCTTCAGGCCATGCGGCTGTTTTCTTACTATAGCGATTTAATATCAGATTACCGGCTGGGGAAGGAGATCCGCCTCTTTCATGAGAAGAAGCTGATCATGGAGCAGGCCTATGACAAAACGATGCGGCAGCTTGTCAAGGTGTATGGTGGCTTTGCGCGGGCGGAGAGCCGGTTTGGCTCCATAAACGCGCTGATCACGGCGGTGATGACGGGCGCGATCTATATTTTTGTGGCGCTCAAAGCGCTCGCGGGGCTGTTCGGCGCAGGCAATTTGCTCAAATATGTCGGCGCTATCCAGCAGGTTGCCCATGGCGTGGAGAATTTGATCGCCGGCGTCACAGGAATTGCGGAATTACACCAGACCCAGTATTTTTTGATCTGCTCGATACCCCTCCCGTCAAATACCAGGGCACCCTGCCGGTCGAAAAACGCGACGACAACGACTATACGATCGCGTTTCAAAACGTCAGCTTCCGTTACCCCGGCGCGGAGGATTGGGCGCTGAAGGATTTTTCCATCCGCCTGCGCGTGGGCGAGCGCCTCGCCGTGGTGGGGCTCAACGGCTCCGGCAAGACCACGTTTATCAAGCTCCTCTGCCGGCTCTATGACCCGCAGGAGGGAGTGATCACCCTCAACGGCATCGATATCAAAAAGTATGATTATGAGGAATATATGACGCTCTTCTCCGTCGTCTTCCAGGATTTCTGCGTGTTTTCCTTCCCTCTGGGGCAGAATGTGACCACCTCGCTGGAATATGATGAGCAGAAAGTGTGGAGATGCCTCGAGCAGGCCGGGTTTGCCGAGCGGGCCGAGAAGATGCCGAAAGGGCTCGACACCGCGCTCTACAAGGATTTTGAGGAGGACGGCGTGGAAATCTCCGGCGGAGAGGCGCAGAAGATCGCGCTGGCCCGCGCGCTCTACAAGGATGCGCCCTTTATCGTCCTCGACGAGCCGACCGCCGCGCTCGACCCGGTGTCGGAGCATGAAATCTATGAGCGGTTTAATCAATTCGTCGGAGCAAAGACGGCAATTTATATCTCCCACCGCCTCTCCTCCTGCCGCTTCTGCGATCAGATCGCGGTATTCGACCATGGCAGGCTGATCCAGACGGGCAGCCATGACGAACTGCTCGCGGACGAACAGGGCAAGTATCACGAGCTCTGGCACGCGCAGGCGCAGTATTATGTTCCGGCGGAAGAGTGCGCTGCAAACAATACTTGAGCAAATAAAGTCAGGAATCTATTCGGGTTTTTTGTTATTCTGTTGTTAACCAATCAAAGAGGGGATGGTTGCAATGAAAAGCGGTAATAAGACCGTTGCGGATTCCTATCGCCAATGTGTGGAAGAAATTGTGCCGGAGATCAAGTGGGAAGACATCCGAGATCAAGTGCCCGTAGGGCAGGAATTCAGCGTTGCATTTGCCTGCATGATTTTTCGGCGTTTGAAAAAGCGAAAAAAGGGAAACACATGAGAGGATAGGAAATGAAATGGACGCATTGCAGGCATAGCGCCATGCAATGCGTCCTATTGATTTTTCAGATTGCTTAGCCCCCGGTGGCTGCACTGCACAACAGGGCGTGCCGCCCGGCTGCGGCCGGTGGGGGGCTGCGGCTGTCAGCCCTCGCTGTTTATCCGGTGCTCTTCAATTAGGCTATGCTTCAAATCCCATAGCCTCTGGGAGAGATCCACGTAATATTGATGCGGGTTTTCAAACCGCAGCACCTCTTCCCACAGGGCGTCTACCTGCTCCGCGCAATAGGCGCGGATTTTTTCAACAGAGGGGGTATGGCAAATGCACTTTCCGTGCTCAAATATTTTGCGCAGCAGGGGGCGGGCGAGGAAGTTTTGCACCGTTTTGCGCTTCCAGGTGAATTCCGGGTCAAACAGCTCATACGGCGCACGTTCATCAATCACTTCGTCCATCAAGGTGACAACGTCGGCAATCGCCTTGCCGCTGTCACGATCAAACAGCCTCCATACGGTTTTAGCGCCAGGCGTTGTGATTTTGCTCACATTTTCGCTGAGCTTAATTTTGGGGATGACGCCGTCCTCTGTTTCAATAGCGGAGAGCTTATATACGCCACCGAACACCGGATCGGATGCCGCTGTGATGAGCCGCTCGCCCACACCGAAGGAATCCACCTTGGCGCCTTGGATCAGCATATCCCGAATGATATATTCATCTAGAGAATTGGAGGCGACGATGGAACAATCCGGGAACCCGGCCTCATCCAACATTTTGCGCATCCGCTTGGAAAGATAGGTAATATCGCCGCTGTCGATGCGGACGCCCTTTGGGCGGCAGCCCCGCGGCAGCAGCTCACGGCGGAAGGCTTCAATCGCGTGGGGCAGGCCGGAGTGGAGCGTATCGTAGGTATCCACAAGCAGGGTGCAGTTATCCGGGTATTCACGCGCATAGGCGCAGAATGCCTCCAGTTCGCTATCAAATAGTTGAATCCAGCTGTGCGCCATTGTGCCAAGTGCCGGAATGCCGAAATCACGCTCGCAGATGGTGCAGGCCGTTCCTACGCAGCCGCCGATGAAGGCGGCTCGTGCGCCGTATACCGCGCCGTCGAAGCCCTGCGCCCGTCTGGAGCCAAATTCCATCACACCGCGGCCTTGAGCGGCGCGGACAATCCGGTTGGCTTTTGTGGCGATCAGGCTTTGATGGTTGATGCACAAAAGCAGCATGGTTTCAACAAATTGTGCCTGGATGACGGGGCCGCGCACAGTGACGATCGGTTCACCGGGGAATACAGGCGTGCCTTCTGGGACAGCCCAAACATCGCAGGCAAACTGAAAATGCCGCAAATAGTCGAGAAACGCCTCGCTAAATCCGTGGCCACGCAATGCATCCAGGTCGTCCTCAGAAAAAGAGAGGTTTTCTAAATACTCCACCATTTGTGCAACGCCGGCCATGATGACAAAGCCGCCTCCATCCGGGATCCTGCGGAAAAACAGGTCAAAATACGCGATCGTTTCCGTAAACCCATTTTGAAAATATCCATTGGCCATTGTCAGCTCGTAAAAATCTGTTAGCATGGTCAAATTCAGCTTGCCTGTGTATTCCATGGTTGTTTCCCTCGCTTTTCATCAAAAATTGGTTGTTTTATACGCTGTTTTATGAAAAATTTAATAAATTATATTTTCCTAATTCATAATTTGTAGGTATTCTTTAAATGAGGAAAAATTACGGTGATCACCCGGATGAAAGAGAGAGACCCTGCTTCTCCAAGCGGGAGACTGCCGGCTATTATTATAACATTTTTTTTACTGTATGGTTCTTTTTTTCTGATATTTCTTGCTGTGTTTGTTCCTAAGGCTTAAAAAGCAGGCTTTTCATGCGAGTTTGAGCGGGGAAAGCTGCCGTCAGCCGATGGATTTACAATGAATTTGTTTCTAAATTGTGAAAGCACTTGTTTTTTCGAATTTGCTAGGTTATAATACGCGTGAAGAAAGGGACACCGTGTGGTTCCTTTTTTGATAAGGCAAACACCGTTGGCCGACCGGCCCCCCAATATCCGGTTTGCCATGCGGTAAATGGCGCAGTCATTGGCCGCACAGCTTGCTTGATGTTGCCAGGCGCGTGCCATGTTATATTTTTATGGAGAGGTGTGTGGCCATGAGAATCAGAAAACAGCCGCTCGGCGATCGTAATATCGTCGGAGCAAAAGTGGAGCAGTCCCGTAAGGCAATCGGCATGAAGCAAAAGGATCTGTTGACCCAGCTTCAGGTGCGTGGCATTGATCTGAATGCATCCGGTCTTTCAAAGCTGGAGGGCCAGCTGCGGTATGTTACGGATACAGAGCTTGTCGCATTGAGCGATGTGCTCGGCGTATCCATTGATTGGTTGGTAGGCAAAGAGCAATAACCGCATGTATAACGGAAGCAGGCGTGTATCAGGTACACGCCTGCTTTTTGTTTGCGGCAGGCTTTGGCTTTGCCAATTAACCAAGAGCAACCGAAAAGGACTGAATAGAATTCAATCATATATCAGAGATTCTATAGAAAATATTGCTATTTTTTAATCCTCTTGTATAATAAAATTGTTTTTTCTTTTCATCTGTTTCCGGCGTCTGCGTATAGAACTGGTGAAACCGTCAAACGATAATCTTATTTGGAACTGGAAAGGAATGATCGGCATGAGACAGATAACAACGCTCTCAAATGGCTGGCTGTTTACTCAAATGGCGCAGGAGGCGCCGCCCGCCCTGTTGCCGCAGGATTGGGAGGAAGTGACGCTTCCCCACACTTGGAACAATCTCGACGGACAGGATGGAGGCAGCGACTATTACCGTGGTCCCTGCTGGTACTGCCGCGCGCTTTCGATTCCTGTGCCGGCGGACGGTGGGCGCATCTATCTTGAATTTCAGGGTGCAAACAGCATCTGCGAGGTATATCTCAACGGGCAAAAGGCTGCGCGACATGAAGGCGGTTTTTCGACCTTCCGTGCGGATATTACGCCCTATCTGAAGGCGGATGGGGAAAACCTTCTAGCCGTCATGACCGATAATGGATCAAACGACACGGTCTACCCGCAGATGGCGGACTTTACGTTTTTCGGCGGGCTGTACCGGAAGGCGAGCTCATTACGGTGCCGGAGAGCCATTTCGACCTCGATTATTACGGCGCGCCGGGCCTGCGCGTGACGCCGCTTCTCAAGGACGGCGCGGCGGATATCGCGTTGGAAGCGTATCTGACGAATGCGCGCGACGGGCAGACGCTGCTCTTCGAAATCTATGATAGTGGGGACGACTGCATTGCCCGTACGCAAGTGGATATTCATCAGGGTACGGCTTCCATTCGCCTGGAAAACCCGCATCTGTGGAATGGTGTGGAGGATCCGTATCTCTACAAAGCTTGCGCGAAGCTGCTGGAGGGCGGCGCGGAGCTCGACGCGGTTTGTGCGCGCTTTGGCGTGCGTACTTTTGAAGTGCGTCCGGACACGGGCTTTTCTCTCAACGGGAGGCCCTATCCGCTGCACGGTGTTTCCCGCCATCAGGATCGGCTGGATAAGGGATGGGCGATTGGCGAAAGGGAGCATGAGGAGGATATGAAGCTCATCCAGGAGGTGGGCGCGAATACCATCCGCCTTGCGCACTATCAGCACGACGCTTATTTCTACGATCTGTGCGATGAGGCCGGCATGGTTGTCTGGGCGGAAATCCCGTTTATCTCGATGTTCCTGAATACGCCTGAGGCGCGTGAGAATACGCTCCAGCAGATGCACGAGCTCGTTGTGCAGAATTACAACCATCCCTCCATCTGCTTCTGGGGAATCTCCAATGAAATCTCCATCGGCGGCGAGAGCGAGGAGTTGCTTTCCAATCTCCATGCGCTCAATGACCTGGTGCATGAGCTTGATCAAACAAGGCTCACTACCATGGCGAATCTTTCGATGGTCGAAAACGACAGCCCGCTCAACCATATTACCGATGTGATTTCCTATAACCACTATTTCGGCTGGTATCTCGGCAAGGTGGAGGACAATGCTCCCTGGCTGGATACCTTCCACGCGGAAAACCCGGAGATTTGCCTCGGCATTTCGGAATATGGCTGCGAAGGCATCACAACGCTTCACAGCGCATCCCCTAAGGTGCGGGATTACAGCGAGGAATACCAGGCCTATTACCATGAAAAAATGCTGGAAACCTTCGCGCAGCGGCCTTATCTGTGGAGCACGCATGTTTGGATATGTTTGATTCGCGAGCGATATGCGCGATGAGGGCGGCGTGCAGGGGCGCAACAACAAGGGCCTCGTCACGTTTGACCGGCAAACGCGCAAGGATTCTTTCTATATCTATAAGGCGTATTGGACGAAAGCGCCGTTTGTCCATATCTGTTCGCGCCGGTTCAAAGAGCGGGCGGAGGAAACGGTGCAGGTAAAGGTATATTCCAATTGTGAGCAGGTGTCGCTCAAGGTAAATGGAAAGAAAACCGGCAGCGTTGCGGGAAAGTATGTATTCACCTTTGACCGTGTGCCGCTGACGATGGGCGAAAATATCATTCAGGCGGCCGGGTTCCTTGGGCAGCAGGAGGTTTGCTGCGAGAGCATCCCGCTCGTGCGCGTTACAGAGCCGAATGCCTCCTACATGCTCGCGGAGGAAGCGGAGAAGGCCGGCCAAAATGTGGAGAACTGGTTCGCCGCCTCTGGCGGGGAGGGCGAGGAGCCGCTCCAATTCCCGGAGGGTTATTTCTCGATCAAAGATAAGGTCGGCGCCCTGCTGAAGAACCCGGAGGGCGAGCAATTCGTCTCTGAGATGATTGGAAAGGTCATGCCGGGCATGAAGGTGAGCAAAGGGATGCTCAACATGGCAAAGCATTTCACGATTGAAAAGGTCATCGAAATGGCAGGGGATCGAATTACGCCGGAGATGGTGCGGTATTTGAACCAGAGGCTGAATCAGATTAAAAAGTAAGACCAATTTGTTTATCCGGCGGATGCTTTTGCATCTACCGGATATTTTTATTATTTATAAAAGAAACACAATAATATGGGGATTTTGGGAATATAAAAACAATAATTTAATATTATTTTCGATATTTATAGATAAAATATTGAAAATTATTATGAGATAAGTTAATATAAATAAAATAAAGGTGTGATTGTTTTTATGAAATGCTCAAATTGTCACATGGAAATCGGTGGATGGGAAAAGACTTGTCCACATTGCGGAGCTATCCTGCGATTTGATGAATCTGGAAAAATAAGCTGCCAGTCTTGTTTCCATAAAAATGACGTTAGCGCACATTTTTGTGTGAAATGTGGTCAAAGATTAATGACGGAGGAACCTGTTTTTCAGCCTGATGAAAGGGAAGATGGACTAAAGGATATTATGCAATATAAATCCCGTTTGGATACAAAGGATATACTAACGGCTCAAAAACGGCAGACAGCGCAAGCGCAACAGGAACAGTGGCGGAAAAAGGGTGAGGAAAGTACGAGGGCTAAATGTCCTTACTGTGGAAGTGAGTCACTTTCGGCCAGCAATGAATTCAATTATCAGGCGGCGGCTTTTGGGTATGGTCTGATGGGCGATGCCGGATATTTAGCGGGAGGGCTAGGTGGCTCCAAACATGTGATGGTGACCTGCTTGAAATGCGGGTACAGATATCGAATTTAGAAGGGGTAGATGTGAAATGAAGTATTGTAGTAAATGTGGAAATGCACTCAACGACGATATGGCTTTTTGTCCGAAATGCGGTGAGGCCTGCATAGAGCAGCCAACTAGCCCAGCTGATCAGAAGTTGCGTGACTTGGAAAGCATACATATCATATTACCAAAAGAAGAGTTATCCTGGGAATACATACGCACTCATAAAGATATTGGTGCTATTTTTGCAAAACAAGAAAAGTTAGCTCAGCAAGCGGTGGAAATCGGCAAGGAATGCATGACTCTCGCTCAATGGATGAATATAACAAGATTCAAGAAGGAGTTTATCGATTTTTATTTACAGAATGCATATGCTTTGATTGATTTGGCGGCATGCCTCTATGAAGATAGTACAGAACTGGATGCTATGTGGAATGAATTCAAATCTTTGGTTGCTAAAGGCCAATTGGATGCGCAGAAATTTATAAATGATATGTCGTCCACGGATGCGAATTACGAGATTTATGCTGGTCTTCAGATACTTTTATCTTCTTACTTCACAGAAGCTCTAGACAGCTCTGTTGTAGCAGATAACGAAAGTTATCAGCAGGCAGTTGTAGATATTCTAAAAAGATATACAGAGGCGCTCTCGCTTTATTTAAACAGGCTGAAAAGTCATTCTTGGGCTCCGCAACCCAGCTTCCATGACAGCCACAGGGAGCTGTTTGATAAAATGCTCGCTAAACTTCCGCCTAACAAAGCGAGCAGTATAGATCAAAGCGTTTTTTCTGAAATTAAGCAGGATGCTGCAAAGGCTGTTTCTGCTAACGGCTCCAACAATTCTAAGCCTGCCGGCAAATCGGGATGCTATATCGCAACGGCTGTGTATGGCTCTTATGAAGCACCGGAGGTGCTCGTCCTGCGGCGTTTCCGGGATGAGGTATTATCGCAGACGCTTTTGGGGCCGAGCTTTCATCAAAGCATATTATGCGATTAGCCCGCCGGTGGCGGAGTGGTTGAAAGGGGCGGATACAATTAACCATTTGGTGAAACAAGCTTTGGATAAATGGGTGTCCAGATTGAATAATCAATCATAAATATAAAAAATAAAAATGTGGCAGGCTGGCCGGTTCGAATCGAACTAGACAGCCTGTTTATTTAATGATTCATAATTTTAAGCCCTGGAAGGGCATTGCGTAACCAAGTGGGAAGAGCCTGTGTACTGTTTAGGCTTTCTACTAGCCCTTTAGCTTGGCAAATACAATGTGGGATAAACGATATAATTACCAGAATATATATAACTTTCGGCGATATTTCAGCCATCAAAATTTTTAAAATTCGATTCGATAAAATACTGTCTGCAATCCATCGTCCGCCGCCCGATTTCCTTGACCTTTCTTATGAAAATTGTTAAAATATACTCCATATTAACAGCTGGTTTTCAGCCGTTTTCAGGAGGATCCTCTTATGATGAAAATTTCTCCCTCCATCCTCTCCTGTGACTTTTCGCGCATGGGCGAGGAGTTTGCCCGCATGGAAAAATGCGGTGCAGATTGGCTGCATATCGATGTGATGGATGGGCATTTCGTCCCAAATCTCACGCTTGGCGCGCCCATTGTAAAGGCGCTGCGTCCCTACGCCTCCATTCCGTTTGACGTCCATTTGATGATCAGTAATCCGCTCCAATATGTGCCGGATTTTTTGAAGGCGGGTGCGGATATCCTGACCTTTCATATTGAGTCCGATTCTCCTGTGGAGGAGACGATCGAGCTGGTCCGCGCGGGCGGCTCGGTTCCCGCTTTGAGCCTGAAGCCCAAAACGCCCGCCGAGGCGGTGTTTCCGTACCTCGACAGGCTGGGTATGGTGCTTGTAATGACAGTGGAGCCGGGCTTCGGCGGGCAATCCTTTATGGAGGATATGATGCCGAAGGTTGCGGCGATCCGCCGCGAAGCGGACAGGCGCGGGCTGAACCTCGATATTCAGGTGGATGGCGGTATCAGCGAGAAAACCATTGCCGCGGCGGCGAAGGCCGGAGCGAATATCTCGTGGCGGGCAGCGCAGTGTTCGGCGCGACGGACGCGGCGGCGATGATTGCCTCCTTGCGCGTCAAAGCGGAGCAGGCAGCGCAGTGATCAAATGGCCCCGCTGATTTGCTCCAGCGCATTGCTTTTGCATATGCTCTGCCAATGCTCGCGGGTAAAGGCGGCGGGGAGTTCTCCCCGTGCGCAGGGGGCTCCAAATTCGGAAAGCGCAATTTCCAGCAGGTCGGATGACTCCTCGGATGAAACGATCAGGCGGTAGCAATGCTCCTGCCGGTATAATTCGCTTTCTGCTGGGAGAGCGTTCAACCGGCGGACGTTTTCGGCGGCGTCAAGCAGCCTTTGCGCGCTGGTAAACTCATAGACGATTGGAGTTCTCGATTTTTTCATGGTCAAGTGGCGCTGCGGCTTATGCTCCTGCTCAAGGACGGTAAATTGAAGCACGCAGCCTCCCTCACGAGCGGGTAGCGCCTCAATGAGCATTCGGCCGGATGGATCAATATCGCGGCCAAGCTCCCTGCGGGCTTCATCCAGCAACGTCCAGATAACGCGGCGCGTTTCAATATTGGCGTAGTCCATCTCCTCATATGTAATGTGCAGCTTCGTCATGTCGTCCGCTGTCAGCCGGACTACGATTTTATTCTCTTCAGGCGCCTCGATCTTCAAAGGCACATCCCTCCCCAATCAAAATCAGTTTGCTCGATTTCCTCTCTCTATCATATGCCCAGGCGTAGTCATGCGCAATGCATAATTTCTGGCAAAAGGCCTACAATGAATTTACAGGAAAGGCGGTGAGGCGCTTGTCCGCTTCGGGAGAACAGATCAGGACGCCTTCTGAAAAGGCGTTTCGATCCTATACCATTTCAACGCTCCTTATGCTGATTGCTCCGGCGGTGATGGCGTTTTATTATTACCGGTGGAGGGTGCTCCTCCTTTTGGCGGTTTCCATTTCTATAGCGGCGCTCTGCGATGCTGCCGGCGCGGCATTGATGCGTAGAAAACCGGGGATGGATCCATTATATGCGGCGCTCACCGGCGCTATGATTGCGCTGCTGTTGCCCGCTTCCGCACCGCTGTGGCTGCCTGCCGCAGGGAGTGCGTTTGCAATCGTGGCGGCAAAGCTGCCCTTTGGGAGCGCAGAAAAGACGCCGTTTGTCCCCGCCGCGGCTGGTATCGCCTTTTTGTGCGTCTGCTGGCCGGAGCTCGTTTTTACCTATCCGGCGATCGATAGCTCGCTGCCCATGGCAGTGACCGGCTCGGAAGGCTTTGTGCAGGGCGCCTCGTTTGCCTCCATGCTGAAAGTGCATAATTCGATTGATGGCAATATTTTAAGCTATTTCAACGCGGTAATCGGCAAGGTGCCCGGCCCGATGGGCGCTACCTGTATGCTGGTCATGTTTGGCACGGCAATCGCGTTTTTTTATTTTCCATTCTTCCCTTTGGCTCAGTTCCGCGGGCTTTGTAGCGGTGTGCTCCGTATGTTCTGTTCTCTTCCCGCGGATTTTGACGGGGCGCAAGCTGTCCCTAACGATGGAGATTTCAGCGGGCATGCTGGTGTTTACCGCGCTGTTTCTTTTGCCGAATCCCGCCACGCTTCCCAAAACCCATTTACAGCGGCTGCTTTACGGCATGGCGGCGGGTGGGATTTGTATGCTGCTGCGGTATTTCGGCGCTTATGAAGAAGGCGCATGCTTTGCGGTGCTGTTGATGAATGCCGTTTGGCCGATGGCAGACGGGCTGATAAAAGGCCATAAGGAAAAGCAGCAGGCGGCCGCCTCGGCCACGGATATGAAGAAGGAAGGGGGCGGTATGAATGCGTGAGCAGGAGATGCAGGTTCTTTCGGCCAAAGAGGCCTTTCGACGTGGCATTCTGCGGGGCAATCCGGTTTTAATGCTGTGCCTGGGCCTGTTTCCAGCGATTATGCTTGCCACCACGCTGAAGGCGGCTGCAATCGTAGCAGTGGTATCAGCCGTCCTGCTGATGATCATGGAGCTCTTGACGGCTCTCGTATTAAAGAGGCTGCCCTTTTGGCTGCGTATCGGAATATACGCCTTGCTCAGCTTCGGCCTACTCGCGGGCGGACTGTTTGCGTGCGAGCGCTTTTTCCCGGATTTTCTGGGCACGCTGAGCGGCTATCTGCCACTGCTTGCGGTCAATGCGATGATTGTGTTCCGCTGCGAAACCTGCGCTGTGCATCAGCCTCTTCGTGTAAGCATGATGGATGCGCTGGGCGCCTCCCTGGGCTATGCGATTGTGTTGCTGCTGCTCGGATTTGTCCGCGAGTTGTTGGGAAGCGGCTCTATTTTAGGACGTTCTTTTCCAACTCTACCGAAGATTACGGGCCTATTGATGCCCTTTGGAGGTTTTTTGCTGCTGGGCTTTATGGCTGCCGCCGTAAAGTGGATTTATCATCTGCGCCATTCTGGAGAAGAGGAATTGGCAACTCCGGTTGCCCATGTGGATGATGAGGATGTATCCGTGATTGAGCCGCTGGCGCGCCTGTTCCACCGGAAACGAAGCGCTGTGCAGGAAGAATCCGCACCAAAGTCAAAGAAAAAGCCGGAGCAATGGCCGAAGCATGAAACAGATGCTTTGGCTAAGAAGAAATCCGTTCCACTGCCGCATGAAAAGAAGCCCAAAAAGCCGGTGAAGAAAAGCAGGCCCGCGAAATTGGAGCATCAAAAGCCGGGCGACGTGCCGCCTACACAAGAGCCGGCCTCAAAGCATCCGCCCACGAAGAGGAGTAGCTCCGTGGAGAAAGCGTTGAAAGTAGAAAAAGTTAAAAAAGAAGCGCCCTTGTCCGCGCAGAAACGCCCTGCGCACAAGCCGGCAGCCTCTGACGCACAGCCTGATTCGGCACGCAAGCCGAGGCAGGATGAGGAAATGGAAAGCTTTGCGGACGTATTAGCAGCGCTGAACCGGCGGCGTGCAGAGCAGGAGAGTAAACTGCGGGCGGATAATGTCCAGGATGCAAAAGAGAAAGGGGAGCAGCCATGAACGGATTTGTCACGCTTTTGGTAACGGCGCTCTATGCCCTACTGTTGCAAAATCTGGTGTTTACAGGCGGATTCGGCGCAAGCGAGGCGGTCAGAATCTCTTCCAAGCCGCGTTATGTGCTATCGTTTGCCTTGTTTATCACCGTGTTTTCCGCTGCAACCTCGATTATCTGCCGCGCATTAGAGCTGCTGCCACAGGTGAGCCTTGCGCATACGCTTGTACGGCTGCTCATATATATGATTGTGCTGTTTGTATTGTATGTGATCGTAGTGCTGGTGTTTCGTTATGCGTTGCATGCAAGCGACAGCATCCTTCGGAAGATCGGCATGGCGGCATTCAATACGCTAGTGCTTGCGATCCCTGTGATCAACCGCAGTGCCGCTTATACGGTGGGCGAATCTCTTGGCGCGGGCCTTGGGGCAGGCGCGGCCTCGCTCTGGCCGTGTTTCTGATCCATGCGGGGATTCACGTGCTGGATCGTAACGATAAGATCCCAAAGGCCTTTCAAGGAACGCCGGCGCTTTTTATTTATGTTTCTTTGCTGGCGCTTGCGTTCACTGGTTTTTCCGGCAGATCCCTGTTTATATAATTGCAGGACGGTGCCTGAAGCACTCTGTTTTTACCAATGAAGGGTGCGAATTCCACGAAAGGATGGCTGTTGTATGGGAAAAAAATATAAAGTAAAAAAGACTACGGCTCCGGGCAGCGCTCCAGCTACTACGGCTTTCGGAAAGATTTTCCGGAAGGGGGGGCGCAAAGGCCGCTTCCGCAAAAGTGCCAGCCGCTCAGAGCGCGGCAAAAGAATTGCTAAGATCGCGCTAATGGTGTTGGGCTTTGCCGCAGTAATGGTGCTTGCCTTTTTTATTACAGATTTTGCTTTGAATTTATCCAATAAGCCCGCTGTTACCAAGCCGCCTCAGGTGGAAACAGGCAGTGGCGGGCAAGGATCGGATGCGCCGCAGGAGCCGCAGTCAGAGGGGCCTGTAGCGCAGCAGCAAAAAGCAATTGCGGCGCTCTGGCTGCCGGAGAGGACGCTTCGCAATGCATCTGCCCTAGATAGCTTCCTTGCTGTTGCAAAGCAGAGCGGTGCATCCGCTGTAATGATTGACGCAAAGGATACTGACGGCACGTTGCTTTTTCCCTCCGCATTGGAGCAGGTGAAGGTAACGGGCGCCGCAGAGGGGGCTTATTCGAATTTTGCACAAGCGATTCAAAAGATTCATGACAATGGCTTGTCTGTGATTGCGCGGGTGCAGTGCTTCCGTGACCCGTTGGCCGCCAGAAGGTTGGGGGAGGGTAGCGCGGTATGCTACCAGCGGCCCGGCACGCTCTGGCTGGACAACAGCGCGGATAAAGGCGGCAAACCATGGGCAAACCCCTATTCGGAAACGGTGCAGAGCTATCTGACCGGTTTGATCGGTGAGCTGACAGCCATGGAGATTGACAGCATCCTGCTCGATAGCGTGCAGTTCCCCAGCGGATATGCGCTGAATAAGACCTATTATATAGGAGAGAGCGAAAGCGGCGTATCCCGAAATGATGTTTTAAAGAATTTTGTTGCCAGTGCAAAGCAGGCGGCTGGCAGTAAAAATGTGATTTTGATGCAATCAGGGGAAGGGGCCCTCGGCGGTGGAGAAAGCCAGTATCATGGCAGTCTGTTTGGAAGCGGCGCCGATGTTTATGCGCCGGATTTGCGCCTGTCTGGGCTCAAAGGAAGCATTACAATCGGCGGAGAATCATTCTCGCCCGCAAAGGATCCGTCCGTTTTCCTTGCGGCCGCTGGGAAGCAGCTGAAAGCCGCGGCGGGAAATGCCACCCTGATGCCCCTTTTGAATGCGAGCTCTGATGTGAGCGAGCAGGTGGCAGCCCTAAAAGCGGCAGGGATTGAAAGCTATATTCTATACAATGAGGGCGGTAGCTATACTGCGGTTCAATAAGGAAATCAAAGAAAGGCGTCCTGTCTATTCAGACAGGACGCCTTTTTATCAGATTCTGTTGCTCAGCTTAATAGAGGAATTGGGAGGACCAGCCGCATAAAATCAAGCCTTTGGATTAACAATATCGCGCCAATCAAGGTCTCCACGGTCGAGGCTGTGAATCAATGCCTCCGCAGTTGCAATATTGGTTGCAACCGGAATATTATGCACATCGCACAAGCGAAGCAGATTGGCTTCGTTGGGCTCATGTGGCTTCGGGCTAAGGGGATCGCGGAAAAACAGGAGTAAATCGATTTCATTGCACGCGATCCTTGCAGCAATCTGTTGATCGCCGCCCTGTGAACCGCTTAGAAACCGCTGGATGGAAAGCCCAGTTGCCTCAGAGACAATTTTGCCCGTCGTGCCAGTGGCGCACAGTGTGTGGCGGCTGAGTACGCCGCAGTAAGCGATACAGAATTGCGTCATAAGCTCCTTTTTCGCGTCATGGGCAATTAGTGCGATATTCATATATGCAGCTCCTTTTTTATGAGAGTGTTGATTCAAAAATAACAATTCTTATTCCTATCATAACAGATAAATTACATTTTATCAAGATGTTTTAACGGGATTTTCTCTCCTTCGATCCTTTTTGCGATTCGAAGATACGCGCTGCCCGCCGGGCAATCAAAGGGCACTGGTTTGCCCATCGCCGCACGGTACGTAACATTCGGATCATCCGGCACAATGCCGAGCAGACGGGCACCCGCGCTGTCGATCACCTGGTCGATATTGAGCAGCTGGCGTTTTGAAACGGGCTGAGCCTTAAAGCGGTTGATAATGAGGTGAATCGGCGCGATGTCCATCGCATACAGCGCGTCTACAGCCGCGGCGGCGCTACGAACGCAGACCGCATCCGGCGTGGAAACGACCACCGCTTCCTGCGCCGCACTGGCAGCCAAGCGAAACCCCCGCTCGATCCCTGCCGGCGCGTCAATAAGGATATCATCAAAAAAGGCATCGTACTGTGCGGTAAGGGAGTGCATGGCACCCGGGGTAAAGGCGGGAGTGTCGCGCAAAGGCGCGGCGAGAAGATGAAGGCCGCCCACCGATAAGGGCGCTTTTTCAGGCGCGCAACGGCCCAACAGGACATCCGCCCAGTCGTAAACTGTGTTTTCCGCGCATCCTAGGATCAAATCCAGCTGCGCAGGCCGATATCGCAATCGATTAGGAGGATGTGTTTGCCCATGCCTGCAAGCGCTCCGCCGAGCCCGGCAGCCAAAGAGGATTTCCCCGCGCCGCCCTTGCCGGAGGCGATCACAATTTTTCTAGCCATGGTGTTCCACTTCTCCTTTCAAGCGTTATTGCAGAAGGGTATTGCCTTCCTGCGGAAGGTCCATTGCGCTTTCGCTGCCGGAGAAATATTGGTTGTAGATTTCTGCTGCGACCGGCGCGCAGTCAACGCCAGTGTCCCCGCTTTCAATGACAATCCCTATGGCAATTTCAGGATCGTTTACAGGAGCGTAAGTAATTAGGACAGCGTTATAATCATTCTGCCATTGGCCGTTGATTTTGCGCTTCACCTGGGACGTGCCGGTTTTAGCGGCGGCCTTGACGCCATTTTTAATTTTGGAGAAGGAGCGCGCGCAGAAGCCGGTTCCGTCGCCCACGCGCCGCATCCCTTCATGCACCAGATCAATCGTGGATTTGCTGATATTCAGATTGGCGGAGACGACTGGTTCCTTCTCCAACACCGTTTTGCTGTAATCATAGGATTTAATGGATTTGACCAAATGTGTTTCATAGCGCGTGCCGCCATTTGCAATAGTGGCAGCATAGTTTGCAATTTGGAGCGGAGTAAACAAGTTGTAGGATTGGCCGATCGCATACTGCACCGTATCGCCGGGGCGCCATGGAGTGCCAATCGATTCGGCATATTCCGGCGTGGCAAGCGTGCCGGTTTCTTCCGCGATCTCAATGCCTGTCGGCTGGCCCAGGCCAAATTTTCGGGAATACTCATTCATTTTTTCAATGCCGATCTGATATCCGGCCTCAAAGAAGAAGTTGTTGCAAGAAATCTCGATGGCATGCACAACGCTGATATTGCGATGCGTGCCTGTGCTGCATCCGAGCTTTAGCTCGCGGTATCTTTGGTACCCCCCCCGGCCGCCGCAATAATAGGTAGTGTTTGCATTAAAAACACCTTCTTCCAGGCCGGTGATGGCGATGCCAGGCTTCATGGTAGAGCCGGGCTCATAAGCGCTCATCATTGCACGGTTCCACAGAGGTGCATTTTCCGCCTTAGAGAGCTCGTCATAATTTTTACTGTAGGTAGAGATATCATAGGTAGGGTTTGATACGGCGGCAAGCACCTCGCCGGTGTGACGTCGATTACCACGGCGGCTCCGCAGAAGGGGTGATCAGGCTGCTCTGCTTTGAGCTCTGCAATCCGCTTTGCAAGGGCTTCGTTCGCAACTTTTTGGAGGTTTTTATCAATGGTGAGAATGATCGTGTGTCCCTGCTCCGGCTCCTTGACGTATTCTGTTGTGATATTGCCGTCGTCGTCCTTTGTAGTGCGTTTCACGCCGTCTGTGCCGCGCAGGTATTCTTCCATTGCCTTTTCGATGCCGTTTTTGCCGATGGAATCGGTTTGGAGATAGCCTTTCTCTTTATATTTTTCATATTCATTTTCACTGATTGCGCCGACCATGCCGAGGATATGGGGAGCAAGCGCGCCATCCACATATTCGCGGTATGGTACGACCTCAATCTCAACGCCCTGATAAAAATCGCTTTTTTCTTTGATTTCCGCTACCGTTTGGGTGGAAACATCTTCCGCGAAGGTGTATGGCGTGCGCTTACTGAACATCAGGCGGTGCATCTCATAGTATACGGAAGCAATTTTGCGCGCCTGTTCCGGCGTATATTCCTGGAGGCTGTATTTTTCAATGAGCGCATCCAAGCAATTCTGCGCGGTTGCATAACTGTTAACATGCAGGATTTCATCTGATTTTAGGTAGGCCACATCACTCTCCCGATTCTCCGGGAAGGCAATTTTGCCGCTTTCATCATAAATCAGCGGAAGGTTGTCAATCCATTTTTCCCCTTTGGATTCCAGCAGCTCAATGAGGCTGTTGACGAGCTGATTACGCTGCGCAATCTCATCTTTATTATCAGCAGGGAATTTTTCTGCTGTGAATGTGATCGAGTTGCCCTGCCGGTTGGTCACAAGCGGATTGCCGTTGCGATCCAAAATTTCGCCGCGTGCCGCCTCCACCCGCGTGCTGGCGGAGCTGATGGACTTACCTTGTTCGGCATATTCGGCGCCGTGGACAAGTTGCAGCTGAACAAGGCGGCCTGCAAATAGAAGCAGGAATACGCCCAGCAGACAGACAGAGATGATAACGCGGGAGGTACGTTTGTCCTGATTCATCGGTTCGGCCCATCCTTTCATGCTCAAAAATGTTTTCGTAAAAAATCGTAAAAGACACAGCGGTTAGAAACTGCTGTGTCAAAATGCTCTGTTCATGGAAACCGCCGTTTTGGTGGCGATTGAGTCAACCATCTGGTTGGCGCTCATGCAGCGCGTCGGATGGAAATCATGCCATCTAGAGGATTACGGACGGCTCTTCATTTGTAGAAAGCGGGTTTTTCAGCTTCCTGCCGAGCGCACGTAGGGGGAAGAAAAAAAGGGGCAGGAACAGCACCGCATACAAGCTTGCGGGCAGGTAAAAGCGCACGAGGGCGCTCACAGCGCCATCATAACCCGGAATCACCAGAAAAACCAGCCAATAAAGCAGGTTGTGCACCAACGCCGCGCATGTGGACAGGAGCAGTGCCGTGACAAAATTGACCCGCATCAGGTAGTGCAGCAACAACCCGCAGATGCAGCCGATGATGAGCAGAACAACGGCGTGGAATCCATCTCCACGCGTGCCCACGGCATCCCAAAGCATACCGGCAAACATGCCAAAGCATGCGCCTGCCATTTCACGCTCCAACATGGCAATACAAACCACAAGCGGAATTAAAGGCATCGCGCTGACGCTATATATTCTAGGCAACAGACCGCCCGTGTTTTGCAGCAGGGATACGAGCAGGATGATTACAGCGAGAATTCCCCATCGCA
>ENA-OQED01000130-OQED01000130.1-human-gut-metagenome-genome-assembly--contig:-NODE-130-length-29458-cov-1.391258_pt1 | contig 29458 bp, 34 predicted proteins | sample MGYA00242790_ERZ504625 | MGnify/ENA primary metagenome ERZ504625 (study PRJEB26092, sample SAMD00036345) | human gut metagenome | host: Homo sapiens | study: EMG produced TPA metagenomics assembly of...
TTTTATTTTTTACAAGATTTCTTTCTCTTTTTGCCGTTGCCCTCAAAATCGTTGACAGTATGGACATGGTATACTATAATAAACTGTATTTTTGTTTGCAGGCTCCCTCCTTTTTAAGAGCGGAGATTTGCGCGGGGGAAAGCCATTTTGCTGCGTGCTTTCCTAGTTTTATGGAGGTGCATTCCACATGGTGAAAGCGATTGTCGGTGCAAATTGGGGCGATGAGGGCAAGGGGAAAATTACCGATTTGTTTGCCAGCGAATCGGATATCGTCATCCGTTTTCAAGGCGGTGCGAACGCAGGGCACACGATCATCAACGACTACGGCCGTTTTGCGCTGCACCTTCTGCCTCCGGCGTATGCTATCAGCACACGATGAATATTATTGGCAACGGTGTTGCGCTTGATATTCCAAAGCTGATTGCCGAAATTAAGAGCGTAACGGATAACGGCGTTCCGGCGCCGCACATCATGGTGTCCGACCGTGCGCAGGTGATGATGCCCTACCATGTGCTGCTTGACACCTATGAGGAGGAGCGGCTGGCGGATAAACAATTCGGCTCCACCAAATCCGGAATCGCGCCGTTTTATTCGGATAAATATGCGAAGATCGGCTTCCAGGTCAACGAGCTGTTTGACGAAGAATATTTAAAAGAAAAGCTAACGCGCGTGCTGGAAGTGAAAAACCTCATGCTTGCGCATATCTACCATAAGCCGTTGCTGGATTTCGAAGAAATTTTCAATACGCTTATGGAGTACCGCGACCTGATCGCGCCCTATGTGGGTGATGTGAATATTTACGTACACGAAGCTCTGAAAGCGGGCAAGAATATCCTCCTGGAAGGCCAGCTTGGCTCCCTGAAGGATCCAGATTTCGGCATTTACCCAATGGTGACCTCCTCCTCGACGCTGGCGGGCTATGGCGCGGTAGGCGCGGGCATTCCGCCCTATGAGATCCGGGAGATCGTCGCGGTGACGAAAGCGTATTCCAGCGCGGTGGGCGCGGGCGAATTCGTCTCGGAGATTTTCGGGGAAGAGGCGCGGCTGATGCGCGATCACGGAGGCGATAAGGGCGAATATGGCGCGACGACGGGCCGCCCCCGCCGCATGGGCTGGTTCGACTGCGTGGCTACCCGCTACGGCTGCCGTGTGCAGGGCGCGACGCAGGTGGTGCTCACGGCGTTGGACTGCCTTGCCTACCTCGACGAGATTAAGGTTTGCACCGGCTACGAAATTGACGGTGTGGTAACGAAGGATTTTCCCGTTACCGCAAAGCTGAAAAAGGCAAAGCCCGTGCTCGAAACCCTGCCCGGATTTAAACAGGAAATCCGCGGCGTGGGGCGGTTTGAAGATTTGCCGCAGGCCGCGCAGGATTATGTGGCGTTTATCGAGCGGGAGATCGGTGTGCCTATCACAATGGTCTCCAACGGCCCAAAGCGCAGTGAAATTCTCAAGCGCAAATAAACTGCGACTTATTCTGAAATAAAGGTGGTCCCCGCATGCATGAAACCATCCTGGTGCTCGATTTTGGAGGCCAATACAATCAACTGATTGCGCGCCGCGTGCGCGAGCAGAACGTCTATGCCGAAGTCAAGCCCTACACGACCCCGCTTGCCGAGATTCAGAAACAGCATTATAAGGGCATCATTTTTACCGGCGGGCCGAACAGCGTGTATGACCCCGCCTCCCCGCACTATGAGCGGGAGATTCTATCCCTCGGCGTGCCGGTGCTTGGCATCTGCTATGGCGCGCAGCTCATCGCTTGGCTGGAGGGCGGGGAGATTGAGGCCGCGGAGAATGGGAGCGAATACGGCAAGGTGGAGGTATCCGCCCGTGCGGGTAGCCTTTTGTTCCAAGATGTTCCGGCGTGCAGCCAGTGCTGGATGAGCCATACGGACTATATCAAAACCCTTCCGGCGGGCTATCGCATATCAGCCGATACGGGTATCTGTCCGGTGGCGGCGATGGAAAACGCGGAAAAGAAAATTTATGCCGTCCAGTTTCACCCGGAGGTTACGCACACGGCCTTTGGCAAGCAGATGCTCCATAACTTCCTGTATGAGATCTGCGGCTGCAAGGGCGATTGGCGCATGGACGATTTCGTCGAGCGATCGATCGAGCGTTACCGCGAGGCTCTAAAGGGCAAAAAGGTGCTGTGCGCCCTTTCTGGCGGCGTGGATTCTTCTGTGGCCGCCGTGCTGCTGCACAAGGCGATCGGCAAGAATTTGACCTGCGTATTCGTCGACCACGGCCTGCTCCGCAAGGGGGAAGGGGACGATGTCGAGCGGGTGTTCCGCGAGCAGTTCGATATGAATCTGATTCGTGTTAACGCGGCGGAGCGCTTTCTCTTGAAGCTCGCAGGCGTGAAGGAGCCGGAGCGCAAGCGCAAGATTATCGGAGAAGAATTCATCCGCGTGTTTGAGGCGGAATCGAAAAAGCTCGGTAGGATGGATTATCTCGTGCAGGGCACGATCTACCCGGACGTCATCGAGAGCGGTATGGGCGACGCGGCCGTCATTAAGAGCCATCATAACGTAGGGGGCCTTCCAGACGACGTGGATTTTCAGGGTATCATCGAGCCGCTGCGCGCTTTGTTCAAGGATGAAGTCCGCGCGGCGGGGCTGGAGCTTGGCATCCCAGCGAATCTCGTCTGGAGGCAGCCGTTCCCCGGCCCGGGCCTGGCGATCCGTATTATGGGTGAAATAACGGAGGAGAAGCTTTCAATCCTCCGCGAGGCGGACGCGATCTTCCGGGAGGAGATCGTCGCTGCGGGGCTTGAAAAGCAGGTCAACCAGTATTTCGCGGTGCTGACGAATGTGCGCAGCGTCGGCGTGATGGGCGACGCGCGGACGTATGATTATACCGTTGCATTGCGCGCGGTGACGACGACCGATTTCATGACGGCCGAGTGGGCGCAATTGCCGTATGAGCTGCTCGCGCGCGCATCGAGCAGGATCACGAACGAGGTGCCAAATGTAAACCGGGTGGTTTATGATATCACGACGAAGCCGCCGGCGACGGTGGAGTGGGAGTGAGAAAGCGCTGTCGGGATAAAAATCACCTGCTCCGCGCGGCGGCGCCGCGTTTCTTCCAGTTGGGCGGGAAGGCGGCTTTGCCTTCGGCAATGGATATAATTTTTATTTATGTGGCAGAGAATCAATTTGATTGCCTGCCACATTTATTTGGGTTTGGGTGCTCCCTGGCGGAAGGGTGCACTGGAATGACGGCCCCGATGTTTATCATTATCAATCAGGGATCAGGAAGTGGTTCGCAGAGGTGTTCGGAAAATGCATGATGACCTCAAAAAATGAAAGGAAGCGGCTCCCTCTCGCGAAAGAATCAGCCGCTTCCCCAGCCGGCAACTGTCTAAAAGACAATTACAGCGTAAATATTATACCACATATATAAATACTCCCTGCGAAAAATGACGTTGCCGCATCGCGGCAGGAGGCGTTTCGCGCCGACAGGCATTTACCAATGCTTCAAACTTTGTTTGAAGCTATTATACTAGAAATTCAGATACTTGCAAATGATCCTATGTATGCGCATGTGATTTCGTTCAAGGGTTGCACGATTTTTGAAAGGCATTAAAAGCAATAAGCAAAAATGAAGAATGGAACGAATTCTTAGATAACCTGCTGGCTCGCTCCCTGAAAAACCTCCAGGCCACAATGCCGAAAGCAGCGGCAGGAGCAGCCCGACGAAATGCTGGCCGCCAATTTGAACAAAACGGAAAAGGGGATGGTGGAGGAAGTGCTGTTCGAGCTTGGGGTCGCGGCGGATTTATTCGGTCAGGCCCCGCTCAATCAGGTCGGCCACATTCGCAAGGCCAATCAGCCTAAGCTGCCTCAAAAAATTGCGGGTATTCTTTACGATCAATTGTGAAAAGCATCTGACTGTTTTTTCCATCGTTTCACAATCGGTTGCCTGATAGATTTGATAAAACAGAACAGTCCCCTTATCATGCACGCCTTCCGGGCGCGACCCATCGGGGGTCCGAATCGGCGGCAGGGAGCCGTAACGCTCCAGCTTGGGGATTAAAACGGCGTCAAATAAGGCTTTTTGATGGGCCCTCAGCGCGAACAGCAAAACGGACCACTCCGCTGTGGTTTCATTTAACCAATCCTCCCAGCTGTTACAATCCGCGCCGCGGCACCAGTTGTGCGCGGTTTCATGCGCAAGAAGCCTAGCGGCTTCAATCTCATTGCTCCCGATGGAGGAACACCACATCAACCCTTTTCGCTGGTAAGCCGCTTCGGGAATGGAAATCGCCGGGGCGATGCAAGTTACATCTAGAACGGGGAGCTTTTTCTTGCGGAATAAGTTCCCATTGTAATATTCCATCACCTGCTGATACGCGCGCTGCGCGGTTTGGGCGATGGCCGCGATGCTGCTGTCAACGGTATAGATGTTCATATAACGGTTGGAGATCACCTGCAATTTTTCTTTCCGGTAGGCGACGATATTATAGGGGTCAAGCCCCGTTCGGAGCCACTATTCCCATGTGCCGTTCTCCCTGTTGCAGGCTGCTTTCACCACAACCCAATGCTGCCCGTGAAGCACAATGATCTTGCCATGGGATAGCCTGACGGATAGCTCCTGTGGATACCAGATGGAATACCAGTTCATTGAAACGATATCTTCCGTGATGATATTGTTCCAATTCTTCCGCTGCGCCGGATCAAACTGCACCGAGCCTCGTATTCGATCACCGCCTCTTTGACCGGCCCGCTGCCCGTAATCTCGACCCTTTGGGCCAAGGGCCTGAACGGGAGCGAGGCTTCCCCGGCCTTACGGAAGGTAACGGGCACATTTCCGGTGAGAGAGGTGATTGTGAGGTCGTTGTTCAAAGCAAACGTGAGCCGTTTTTTTTCTGTTTTGGGGGCATGTGATGTGTGCGTTCGCGTGAAAGCTGCCGCGGCCGAAATCCAAGCGGATTGTCATGGTGCTTTTCATTGACAAAACAAGCCCTCCTTCCTTGTTGGTTGTTTGTACAATAGCACACAGCCATACGATATGCAAGGAGGAGAAGGGCTTGTGCGTGAATTTTGTACCCTTTCCGGGCGGGGTTTCAGCCGCCCGCATATTGCTGGGCAAAAGATTTTTTGCATGCAATTTCTCAATTTTTCTTTCCCTTTCGCCGTTTTTGTATTATGATAGGAAAGGCAACGTTTTAAATCATTACAGTTTGGAGATCATGCAATGGAACGTAAAGTTGGAACCATATCGAGGGGCATCCGCTGCCCCATCATCCGGGAAGGGGACGATCTCGCCCGGATCGTCGTTGAAAGCGTCACGGCAGCCGCAAAGGCAGAGGGCTTTTCCCTGCGGGACAGGGACGTTGTTTCGATCACGGAATCGGTCGTCGCCCGCGCGCAGGGTAATTACGCTTCAACCGCTGACATCGCATCCGACGTGAAGGCAAAGCTTGGCGGCGGCACGATCGGCGTTCTTTTCCCGATCCTTTCCCGCAACCGCTTTGCCATCTGCCTGCGCGGCATCGCGCAGGGCGCGCAGAAGGTGGTGCTGATGCTCAGCTACCCGAGCGATGAAGTCGGCAATGAGCTAATTACGCTTGACCAGGTCGATCAGGCTGGCGTGAACCCCTACAGCGACGTGCTGACGCTGGAAAAATATCGCGCGTTGTTTGGGGAAAACAGGCATCCCTTTACAAACGTTGATTATGTCCAGTATTATGGCGATCTGATCCGAGAGGAAGGCGCGGAATGTGAAATCCTGTTTGCAAACGACCCGCGCGTCATTTTGCAGCATACGCAGGATGTGCTTTGCTGCGATATCCATACCCGCGCACGCACCAAGCGCATCCTGCGGGAAGCGGGCGCGCGCCGCGTGTGCGGACTGGACGATATTCTAAACGCGCCGGTGAATGGCAGCGGCTGCAATGAAGCATATGGTCTGCTCGGCTCGAATAAATCCACGGAAAACACGGTCAAGCTGTTCCCACGGGATTGCGGCGGGCTGGTGCTCGATATCCAGAAGGGCCTCTGGAAAAGACAGGCAAGCAGATCGAAGTGATGGTTTATGGCGACGGAGCGTTCAAAGATCCGGTTGGGCGGATCTGGGAGCTTGCCGACCCCTGCGTATCGGTTGCGAACACGCCGGGGCTCGAAGGCACGCCCAATGAGATCAAGCTCAAATACCTGGCGGATAACGATTTTGCGGATTTGTCCGGAGACGCGCTGCGGCAGGCCGTTGAACAACGCATTCGGGAGAAAAAGGACGATTTGGTGGGCGACATGGCCTCTCAAGGCACGACGCCCCGCCGGATTACCGACCTGATCGGCTCGTTGTGCGACCTGACGAGCGGGTCGGGGGATAAGGGAACGCCGGTTGTGCTCGTGCAGGGGTATTTTGATAACCTGACGGATTAAACGGATTTGTCTCTTGATTTTTTTGTTTTGGTTTGCGGCGGGCAATCAAACCGATTGCCCGCCATTTGTATTTCAGGTTATCGCGTAGGGCGAAATGCGGCGCTTCAACGGTCTCGACCACTTCATTGAAGGAGTCCAGCTCGGTGCACGGCGGATTCTCAAAACCTTTCTCCTCCCACAGCAGAGTGCCGTCCGGGATATTGACTGAGAATATATTGTCTTGAAATGGTTTGATTTGTGGAAAACGAATGCTTTTCAGAAGAAATAATCTGTGGTATACTAAATACGATTTTTTTAAAATTATCAGCAGTTGGACATGCCCGGGTAAAACAATGAAACGGCCGGTTCGGAAGTCCTGGCTTTCTCCCAGGCAAATCTACAGCGAAGGGAAGATCCTACTTGAAGATTAGAATTGGTATTGCAGGATATGGCAACTTAGGCCGCGGTGTGGAATGCGCCGTGCATCATGCGCCTGATTTGGAGTTGGTCGCCTTGCTTACCCGGCGCAACCCCTCCTCCATCAAAACGCACACGGGCGTGCCCGTTTACCGTATGAGCGACGCTGCAAAACTTCGGGATCAGATTGACGTGATGATCCTCTGCGGCGGCAGTGCGAACGATTTGCCGGAGCAAACGCCGGAGCTTGCGCAGTATTTCAACGTGATCGACAGCTTCGACACCCATGCAAAAATCTCGGAGCACTTTAGCCGGGTGGACGCGGCCTGTAGAAAGGCCCATACCATCGGAATTATCTCCGTGGGCTGGGATCCGGGCATGTTTTCTCTCAACCGCGTTATTTCCCAGGCAATTCTGCCGAACGGGAAAGACTATACCTTCTGGGGCAAGGGCGTCAGCCAGGGGCATTCCGACGCAGTGCGCCGCATTGAGGGCGTGAAGGATGCCAGGCAATATACCATCCCCGTGGAAGCTGCGCTTGAGCGGGTGCGCAGCGGGGAAAACCCGACGCTCACCACGCGGGAAAAGCACACGCGCGAATGCTTTGTCGTTGCGCAAGAGGGTGCGGATCGCGCCAAGATTGAGGAAGCGATTAAGACCATGCCGAACTATTTTGCGGATTATGATACCACCGTCCATTTCATCAGTGAGGAAGAGATGAAGCGAGAGCACAGCGGTATTCCGCATGGAGGCAGGGTGTTCCGTTGCGGCGCCACGGGCTGGGAATCCGACTCACCGGACGGGGATCAGCTTCCGAACCATCACATCATCGAATATAGCTTGAAGCTCGATTCCAACCCGGAATTCACCTCGAGCATTTTAACTGCTTATGCAAGGGCTGCCCATCGCCTCCACCAGGAGGGGCAGACCGGCTGCAAAACGGTGTTGGATATCGCCCCTGCTTACTTGCACCCGGCTTCCGCGGAGGAGCTGCGCGCCACGCTGCTGTAAGCAAAAAGCAATTGTTCGTATCCATTTTGTATTGAGATAGAAAGGTTGTTGCCCGCATGAAGCAGGATATGATTGTCATTTTAGACCTCGGCTGCACCGAAAACACCGCCACCGCCCGTGCCATCCGCGCGTTGGGCGTATACAGTGAAATTTATCCCCACGACGTCACGCCGGAGGAGCTTGCTGCTCTGCCAAACGTGAAGGGCGTGATTCTCAACGGCGGGCCGAACCGCGTTGTGGACGGTGTTTCCATCGACGCAGCGCCGGAGATTTACGCTTGCGGCCTGCCTGTGCTGGCCGTCTGCCACCCGGCGGCGCAGGCGCATACGGATCGCGCGCAGGTTTTTGTGCGCAAGGAGCCCTGGCCGCAGGAGGAAGCAGCTGTGAAAAAGGAGCTGGAAAGCTTTGTTTTCGGCAAATGCCAGGCGCAAGCGAACTGGAATATGGAGAATTTCATTGCGGATCAGATCGACCTTGTCCGCCGCCAGGTGGGTGATAAAAAGGTGTTGCTCGCGCTCTCAGGCGGCGTAGATTCCTCGGTGGTCGCCGCACTGCTTTTAAAGGCGATCGGCAATCAACTGACCTGTGTGCATGTCAACCATGGCCTGCTGCGCAAGGGCGAGCCGGAGCAGGTGGTTGAGGTGTTCCGCAATCAGATGAACGCAAACCTTGTCTATGTGGATGCGAGCGAGCGTTTCCTCTCAAAGCTCGCGGGTGTGGCTGATCCGGAGCAGAAACGCAAAATTATCGGCGCGGAATTTATTCGTGTGTTCGAGGAAGAGGCCCGCAAGCTCGAGGGAATCGATTTTCTTGCACAGGGCACGATCTACCCGGATATCGTCGAGAGCGGCACGAAAACCGCTAAAATGGTCAAATCTCATCATAACGTTGGCGGCCTGCCGGAGGATTTGGCGTTTGAGCTCGTTGAGCCGCTGCGCCAGCTCTTTAAGGATGAGGTACGCGCTTGTGGCGTGGCCTTGGGCCTGCCAGACAGCATGGTCTACCGCCAGCCTTTCCCGGGCCCGGCCTCGGCGTGCGCTGCCTCGGCGCGATCACGCGCGACCGGTTGGAGGCCGTGCGGGAATCCGATGCGATTTTACGCGAGGAGTTTCACAATGCAGGGCTCGACAAAAAGGTGTGGCAGTATTTTACCGTCGTGCCGGATTTTAAATCCGTAGGCGTGCGCGATAATGCCCGCAGCTTTGAATACCCGGTGATCCTGCGCGCCATCAATACGGTGGATGCGATGACGGCGGAGATTGAGCGCATTGATTGGGCGGTGCTCGAAACGATCACCAAACGCATTCTAAGCGAGGTGGCAGGTGTTAATCGCGTGTTGTATGATATCTCACCAAAGCCTCCGGCGACGATTGAGTGGGAATAAGAAATATTTATCTTGACACTATTTTCTTCGGTTCAACAGCCGGAAAAGTGGTTGAACAGGAGAGATTTCTTCCCTGTTTGATAGCAGATTGATAGCACTTGGCAAATCGACCTTTGCTGATTTATCAACAGGTAACGACTGGTTTACAGGTGTGCTGAAAAACTTATCTATAGAAAAAGGTCTAACCGATTTTTGCAAGTCGGTTAGACCTTTTTTCACTTGTCCTTTTTCAGTTTCTCAGTCAGCATATCGCTCAACCCCTGTGGGATGACTTTTGCCCAGATACGGGTAGTGTCATATTCAGGATAACGGTAACGCCAGCGGTCATATTCCTCCTTGGAAATTTCGCCTGCCTCCAGTCTGGCAGCCTGTTCCCGCCATGCATTTAAGGAGCGCCAGAGTTCTTGAGCATCTCGTCCCTTAGATGGGGCAACGCACAGGCAAGGCTCCCCGTCAATCTCTTTGACAGTCAGCCCATACCGATCTTCCAAAGTAAACAGGGTGTGCATCAGGCCGAGATAGGAGTCAATATCCGGCACAGACAGAGCCAGCGGCGACACATCCAAAGTATTTGCCAAAGCTGCGGTCATATCCGCTTTGGGAGTTCTCGTCCCGGTTTCATATTGAGCAAGGCGCACATCCGCAGATTTCTCCGGGAAGCCCACCTGTGTGCCGAGGTACTTCTGGGTCATGCCTCGCAATTTACGGAAAAACTGAATCCGCTCACCAACAGCCATAACAGCCAACTCCGTTCTATGGATATTCACATATACAGCATAACAGATATGTTTAGGACAGTCAAGAAAAATTTAAACAATTTTATTTAATATTTTTCTGCAAACCGCTTGACTTTAACTAACATGCTTAGTATAATGAAGATGATATAAGCAAATAAGTTTAAGTCACAGAAATTTTACAAATTAGATACCCACCAAATGGCGAAAAAATGTCCGTTGTAAGGTGAGAGGGGGGATTTTACACACCACAAAACTGAATGACCGTCCGACAGATACTTTCTCCGGGGAAGCAGGCGATGACAGGAGCGTGCCAAGGGGAAAAGAAAACGGCACAGCGCCGGAAAGGGTTGCCTGCCAGAGTCTGAAGGTTGAAACGGCACACAGGAAACGATTACGACAGGGAAAGGAAGGTATTTTGTCTATGGCAGGGCAGATTTTTATGCGAGTGAACGAAGTAGCAGAGGAATTGGGCGTTTCCGTTCCTTACGCCTATAAACTCATCAAAAAAATGAATGAGGAATTGAAGCAAACCGGCTGCATCACAATCTCCGGCAGAATTGACCGTAAATTTTTTCACGAGAAATTCTACGGTACGAGAAGCCAGACAGAAAGGAAAGGTGATTGACTATGGCAGCGTTCAAAAACAAGGATAACGGCACATGGTATGTGCAGTTCCGCTATACCGACTGGAAAGGTGAGCGTCAGCAGAAGCTCAAGCGTGGATTTGCCACGAAAAAGGAAGCCCAAGCGTGGGAACGGGAGTTCCTTATGGAGAAACAGGCCGACATCAATATGACTTTTGAGAACTTTGTAGGGCTTTATGAAAAGGACATCAAACCCAAACTCAAGCTGAACACCTGGATGACCAAGGAGAGCATCATCCAGAAGAAAATCCTGCCCTATTTCCGCAAGCGCAAGCTCTCGGAAATCACGGCAAAAGACATTATCGACTGGCAGAATGAGATCAGAGGGCTGACCGATCACAACGGCAAACCGCTGTCTGCCACTTATCTGAAAACCGTTCACAACCAGCTTAGCGCCATTTTTAACCATGCGATCCGCTATTACGGCTTACAGGTCAATCCGGCACAGCGGCTGGTAATATGGGAACAGAGGAACGGCGAGAAATGTTGTTCTGGACAAAGGAAGAATACACGAAATTTTCCGAGGCGATGATGGACAAACCCATGTCCTTCTACGCTTTTGAAATGCTCTACTGGTGTGGCATCCGGGAGGGGGAACTGTTGGCGCTAACTCCTGCTGACTTTGATTTTGAAAAAGGAACGGTGTCCATCAATAAATCTTATCAGCGGTTGAATGGGCAGGACATTGTTACCACACCGAAAACCAAGAAAAGCAACCGAGTGATTCAAATGCCACAGTTTCTGTGCGAAGAAATGCAGGACTATTTGAAGCAGCTTTATGGAGCAGAGCCTGACAGCCGTATTTTTCCTGTCAGCAAATATTATCTCCATCATGAGATGGACAGAGGATGCAAGGAAACCGGAGTAAAACGCATCAGAATCCACGATTTGAGACACAGCCATATCTCTCTTTTGATTGACATGGGCTTTACCGCTCTGGCAATCGCTGACCGTGTGGGGCATGAGAGCATCGACATCACTTACCGCTATGCTCACCTATTTCCCACAAGGCAGAGTGAAATGGCAAACAAACTGGATTCGCTGCGAACCGAGAAAGGAGCGTAAATTATGTCGCTGAAAAATCTTGACAGTCACAACCGTTGGCGGAACAAAACAGTTGCTTTCCGGGTATCGCCGGAGGAAGATGCACAAATCGAAACCTTTGTCAAGCTTTCCGGGCTGACGAAGCAGGACTACATCACCCGCCGCTTGACCTGTAAGGATGTGGGTGGTACAGGGCAATCCGAGAGTTTACAAGGCGCTGCGTGACCAGCTTGCCGCCGTGCTGGACGAGCTGCGGCGTATTAAGACGGGCGGCAGCGTGAACGACGAGCTGCTGGACGTGGTTGAAATGATCGCCGCCATCATGGACGGCATGAAGGAGGAAAATGCCTATGGAGAATGAAAATAGCAAAAAGAAAACGACCGCCCCGGATACATCTGTTGGCGCAGATGATGGGCAGCCGCTTCACAATTCAACTGAGAACAGTATATCCGCTTTTGAAGAAGAAATCAACGGTGATTTTCAAAACAGCGAGGAAAGTCTGGATGAAATCTACCGCAGGATGCAGCGTCTGACCAACCCGCATTATCTGCACACGATCTCCATGACAGAGCTGTACCAGACCGCGTATCAGAGCCGACCGCCGATCATCGACGGCTTGCTCTACGCTGGCGCATACATTCTCGCAGGTGCGCCGAAGATCGGCAAGTCGTTTCTGGTGGCGCAGATCGCCTACCACGTCAGCACTGGCAAGTCGCTGTGGGACTATGAAGTTCATCCCGGCACGGTGCTGTACCTTGCGTTGGAGGACGATTTTCAGCGCATCCAGAGCCGAATGTTTATGATGTACGGCATCAACGACACCGACCGACTGCACTTTGCAACCGCTGCGGGCAAGATCGGAAACGGGCTGGATGAACAGCTTGAGAATTTCGTGCGGGAGCATCCCGACACCAGACTCATTATCATCGACACCATGCAGAAAATCCGCGAGGTTGGCGGCGAGGCGTACAGCTATGCCAGTGATTATGAAATCATTGGTCGGCTCAAGCAATTTGCCGACAAGCATTGCATCTGCGTCCTGACCGTCCACCACACCCGCAAGCAGCCTGCCGGTGACAGCTTCGAAATGATCTCCGGTACAACAGGACTGCTCGGCTGCGCAGACGGGTCGCTTCTCATGCAGAAGAAAAAGCGCACGGCGCTGGAAGCAACCATTGATGTGGTGGGACGGGATCAGCAGGATCAGATTCTCTATCTGAAAAAAGACCCGGAAACACAGATTTGGGAATTGGAGCGCATGGAGAATGAACTTCACAAAGAACTGCCTGACCCGATTCTGGAAGCCGTGGCAAAGCTGGTAACGGAGCCGTGGTGCGGAAGCCCCACGGAGTTGGCAACGGCGCTTCAAGCCGGTATGCAGCCCAACACCCTGACCAAACACCTGAATGTCAACGCCGGGAGGCTGTTTGAGGAATATAGCGTTCAGTATGAAAATGGCAGGAATCACGCCGGAAGGAAGATCACGCTGACCCCTGTTTCGGAGAAAGCGTGACGATGGTGACGGTCGTGACGGTGATTTTGGCGGTGTCTCAAACACCGTCACCATCGTCACGACCGTCACGGAAAGGAGTAGAGCAAATGAAGAATGTGCAAATTTCCTATGACCTGTTCGTGGATTTGGTACTGTACCATCTGAACGGCGAGGACGATTTTGACGGGGACATCCGGCGGCGGTTGGAGCAAAAACTGGATGCCATGCTGAACCGCCAACTCTATTCGCAATACAAAACCGCACCCACCGAAGAACAGCGGGAACGGGCAAGGCAGGAATATCTTGACCGCCGGGGCGTACCCGAAGCTACCGCTGGACTGCCTCTCCCTGGAAACGGTAACAGGAGCGTGCCACGCTCCTGTGGCTGGCAGACAAAGCAGAAAGCTTTGCCTGCGCTCCCCACGCAGCTCCCGTCCCCATCAAAAAATCCGCAGATTTTGAGATGGATGTGGGCGGAAGATTGCGAGCAAATAAGATTTGCGAACAAGCTGCTGTCCACGCTGTTTTTGCGGATTGCGGCTACACCACCAAGCCGGAAAAACGGCAGAGGCATCCGCAGATGCCGCATCCCCCCTCGGAGAGCCCACGATACTTTGCAACCGCAGGATGAAAGTATCATAGTGGGTTATTACACTTCCGCAGAAGTGTTCCCCCGAAACGCTGCCCGCACCACTGACAAAAAATACAGGAGGAAAATGCCTATGGCAAGAGGCGATGGTGTTCACCGTACCAGCGCAAGAAATATGAGAATGACAACCGATAAAGTAATGAACGCTCAGGCTCACAATGAACGGGAAAAAGAAAGCTATGTTAATCAGGATATTGTGCCGGAAAGACAATGCATGAATGTCCACTTCAAAACACCAACGGACAGCTACACAGCCATGTTCGATCAGATGGTGGCAGACGGCATAATTTCCACCCGTGGCCTGAAAGCCGGTGCGGAAAAATTCGGCGAGTTGATTTTTGATGTCAATTCCGCTTATTTTTACAACCACGGCGGTTATGACTTCGCAAAACAATTTTACCATGACGCCTACCAGAGCGCAATCAACATTGTGGGCGGCGAACAGTATATCCTGTCGGCAGTCATGCACGCTGATGAACGCAACCGGGCCATGTCCGAGGCGCTGGGACAGGATGTGCATCACTACCACCTTCATGTGGTCTATATCCCGGTAGTGGAGAAGGAAATTCGCTGGTCGAAGCGATGCAAAGATGAAGCCCTTCGTGGCACTGTCAAGGAGCGTATCATGCAGGTCAGCATGAGCAAAAAATGGGAATCAAAACCGGCGCATGATGAGGATGGGCAGGTGCTGCGTTCCAAGTCCGGTAAGCCGGTTTTGAAAAAATCCTATTCGGTGTTGCAGGACGATTTCTTCCACCACATGAGAGCTGCTGGATATACCGATGTGGAACGGGGCGAGCGTGGGAGTTCGGAGGAACATCTGACCGTCACCCAGTTCAAGGTGGAGCGTGAGCAGGAGCGCCTTGCCGGTCTGACGGAGCAGACGCAGCAGAAAGCACAGGAAGTAGCTTCTCTGGAAAAGAAGATGCAAAAAATGCAGAGGCAGCAAACAGCTGTTCAGAAAATAGATCAGATTGATGCCAAACCTGTGCCACTGTCCTCCAAAGTCATGCTGGAACGCTCGGACTACGAGACACTGACAGCGGCCGCCAAAAAATACATCACACAGGAAAAGCGGGAATCCAGACTGCAAAAGGCGCTGGATGCCGCCAGCAAGTTGATTGGTGAGTTGAAAGCACAGGTGGCTGCTTTGACCGCTGAACTGTCCAAGTACAAGTCCGTCCGCAGCAAGCTGAATTCAGTTAGCTTGGAGCATGAAAATGAGGAATTGCGAAGCAAAGTCCAGCAATACGAAAGCGTGATTGACAGGCAAAATCTGTGGCATTTATTTGGCAGAGGGCATGTGAAAACCCATTCAAGGGATGATGCCCGCTGATTCCGTGTAGAGCCGGAAAAAGCAGAAAATATCCGCTGGGAGCATTCCAGATGAAGTCCACATCATTTGAATGCTTTCCATCGGAAAATCCGCCCACTTTTTCGGCTGTTGAGCCGTGAAAAACTTGCGAAAATCAGGAGGTTTTATGAAAACAGGTCTTTCAAAAAAGCAAAAGGCTACGAATATCTATTTTAACGAGGATAGCCCCATCATTGAGGTCTGCACCTATAACACCGATCTCAAAAACAGGCTGACCAAGTATGCCGCACAGTACCCCAGCGAGTGCAAGCTGATAGATGATGACAAGATGGGCTGCATGACCTTTGAAATCAGTAAAGGGCGGTTTGGATTCAAGTTGACCGCACCGTACAGCGAGGAACGCCGCAAAGCTGCCGGAGAACTGGCGAAAAAGCACGCCGAAAATCTGAAAGTAAAAGAAAAGTAATCCTACATCCGCCGCCCGTGGGAGAAATCCTGCGGGCGGCGTTTTTATTTGGATGAATGAGAGTTTACAATTTCACTATTGCGCTATGAATCCAAATGTGCTATGCTGTCCTTAAATTCAGCGAACACAGAATTATATTCAGCAATTCCGATGCGTGAGATTTGCTAATGGAGTGGAAAAGATGGCTGTTAGTTATAAAAAACTGTGGAAACTGTTGATCGACAAAGACATGAAGAAAAAAGACCTGTGTGCCGCTGCCGGAATCAGTCATGCTTCCATGGCAAAGCTTGGCAAAAACGAGAATGTTACAACTGATGTGCTGGTGAAAATCTGTACCGCACTGCAATGCGATATTGGTGATATTATGGAATTGACTACCGAAAATTCCAAGTAAAAGGAGGCGAGTACATTGGCAGAACAAGTGGTTAGAAAATTAGCATCTGTTCAAGCCAAGCCCGTTTTGAAATGGGCTGGTGGAAAGACACAGATGTTAGGCGATCTGTTGCCTAAAGTACCAGCCTCTTATGGTCGGTATATTGAACCGTTCTTTGGGGGCGGTGCGATGTTCTTTGCATTACAGCCAGAGAACGCAATTATTGCAGACAGCAATCCTGAACTTATCAACATGTATCGGCAAATTGCCAATCATGTTGAAGATGTTATTCATTATTTGAGAACATACGAAAACACTTCGGAAATGTTCTATGCGGTTCGAGGACTGGACTGGACAAAGCTGCCTCAGGCAGAAGCTGCTGCGAGAACGATCTTTTTGAACAGGACTTGCTTTAATGGCTTGTATCGTGTCAATAAGCAAGGTCAGTTTAATGTTCCTTACGGAAAATATAAAAATCCTAAAATTTGTGATGAAGATGGTTTGAGAGCAGCCTCAAAAGCTTTACAGAAGGCTGACATCATTTGCGGCGATTATCTTTTGATTCTGGAACATTATGCTCAAGCCGGAGACTTCATCTTCCTCGACCCTCCCTATCTGCCAATCTCTGAGTATGCCGATTTTAAGCGGTACACAAAGGAACAGTTTTACGAAGAAGATCATATTGAGCTTGCCAAGATGGTTATGACTTTACATGAAAGAGGTTGCCATATTATCTTGACAAATTCAAACCACCCGCTGGTACATGAACTGTATACACCATTTACGATTGATGTTATTCAGACCAAACGCCATATTTCCTGTAATGGCAGCACTCGAAAAGGTGAAGATGTCATTGTTACGATTCCTCCGAAGCAGCGCACTTTGATTAAGTTGCTCCCACAACCATTACCCAAACAGGTTGCCGCATATCCTCCCACTCGCTTTATGGGGTCTAAGAGTAAATTGCTCTCTGAAATATGGTCTGTAGCATCACAGTTTAATGTAAATACCGTTGTTGACCTTTTCTCTGGCTCTGGCGTTGTTGGTTATATGTTCAAAGCGCAGGGCAAGGCAGTAGTCAGCAATGACTATATGGCGATGTCTGCCACATTTACAAAGGCAATGATTGAGAACAACTCTGTCACACTGCCAATGGGTGAGGCTAAAGAATTACTTGTTGCTCATAAGGAATCCGATCATTTTGTAGCTTCAACTTTCAAAGGCCTTTATTATACGGATGAAGAAAATGATTTGATCGACACCTTGCGTACAAATATCGCTGCAATCCGGGATCAATACAAGCACGCCATCGCAATGACTGCGCTGATTCGTGCTTGCACCAAAAAGCGTCCTCGTGGCATTTTTACCTACACCGGGCAGAGATATAATGATGGTCGCAAGGATTTACAGAAAACGCTTGCACAGCAGTTTTTGGAGGCTGTCGAAGCTGTCAACAAGGCTGTCTTTGATAATGGGAAAATCAATCGCTCTAAGCATGGCGATGCAATGGATTTGAGAGTGGAACAGGCAGATTTGGTATACATCGACCCTCCGTATTATTCACCGCTCTCTGATAATGAGTATGTCCGTAGATACCATTTTGTAGAAGGACTTGCCCGTGACTGGAAAGGCGTAGAGATTCAGGAGCATACGCAGACGAAAAAATTCAGTCTTATCCCACGCCATTCTCTACCAGAAAAGGTGCAGCAGATGCGTTTGATCGTCTGTTCAAGAAGTTTGCAAGTAGCATCCTCATTGTGTCCTATTCCTCAAACAGCTTGCCTACACAGGATGAAATGGTAGCGATCATGGCTAAATATAAATCTCATGTAGAGGTTATACCTGTAGATTACAAATATTCCTTTGGTAATCAGAATGAAGCAAAAACCCACAGGAATACCGTACAGGAATACCTTTTTGTTGGATATTGATAGGGGGCTTTCGTATGAGCGAACAAATCAAAATATGGCTGGTGGGCAATACTGGTCTGCGTAATCCCAATCGAATCCAAGAAGGATTTTCCGTATTTGCCAACTCCGCATTTGTTGGGCATCTTCATGGCCGTGATAACGAACTTGGATTTATGAATCTGCTCGACGAAAAAGGCATTATTCAAAACGAGGAGGGCAAGGACAGCTCCGGCAGCCACGCTCGTAAATGGAGGTTGATGTTTGCAAAAAAACGGCCTGATCTATCCTCAGATTCAGAAGAAAGATGGTCGGCAAGAAGATTTAGGCCCACTTGACGATATTACACCTTTTGGTAGGTCGTTCTTAAAAGCAGATACATATCCTGCGGTGCAGGAATGCTATCTCCGGGCTATGAGCGTGGAGCAATTTCCCATGCCGGATGGCGTACATTACTTCTCTCCTCTGAGATGGCTCTTGGCAATCATGCTGGAACTTGAAAAAGCGGACAGGTTCATCTGAACTTAGCCGAATCGAATTTTGCCCTTTGGGGTCATTACCGACAAATCCCAGCTATAGTTTGGAAGAAGTGGTAGACAACATTCTTGATTTGCGAAAGCGTAGAGCTGTTGCTCCGGCGAAGCGCCCATTTGATAAAAAAGAGATTGCCAAACGAGGCGAAAGTTACGACAAAAAGCCAGATAATTTCTTGGATTACAGCGACATGAATATGAGATACCTCCGCATTTCTGGCGTACTTCAGCGCAAAGGCAGAGGTCTAATAATCGTACCCACAAAGCATGTCTTAGCAGAAAAACTCGCAAAGTCTACCGCAAACGCAGAACCTATTATGGAACAGTATAAACTGCTCTGCGCTGGTGCGCCTTTGCCCACAGATAGTGTGGATGTCGCTAAATCCCTGTTGGATGATCTCATCAAACAGATGAAGGAGCGCCATATTCTCTTTGATATCTCCGATCTGCCTTTGAATACTCCCGCAGAAGTCAATATCGCCCGGCAGCGGCTTGAAAATATCCTCGCTCAGACGGACGAAATTCAGTATGCCAGCGATCAGTGCAACCAGTGGGAAGAAATCAGAGATTATATGACTCTGCTGATAAAGGGCGGCGGGAAGTTAGTATATGACGAAGATAACGCCATAGAAGTTCCCAAGGATGAAACTCCCGCCTACCTCGAATGGACACTCTGGCGTGCTGCCTTGGCGATTGATCACATGGTCAATAAGCCGTATGAAGTCCGTGGATTCAAACTGGATTCTGACTTTATGCCTGTTTCGGCTGCTGGCGGCGGCAAGGGTGATCTGTATTGCGAATTTAATGATTTCACCATTTTGACAGAAGTGACTATGTCCACATCCTCCCGTCAAGAGGCAATGGAGGGTGAGCCTGTCAGACGCCATGTATCTGACGCTGTTCTGAAATATGATAAGCCCGTCTATGGTATGTTCATTGCTGTTCGTATCGACACCAATACGGCAGAAACTTTCAGACACGGCATTTGGTATGCAAAGGGCGATGTAAAGCAACGACTGGATATTATACCGCTGACATTGGGACAGTTCCAGAAATACTTTGTCGCAATGTTTGAAGCAAAAAAGGCAGCGCCCGAAAAGCTCAGAGATTTGATTGTAAAATGCGAATCCCGAAGAGATATTTTGGAGGCTCCTGTTTGGAAACGGTATATTGACTCTACTGTTGCAGAAAAATCGCTTGAAATCACCAATGGAGTTATTGCCCACAGCGGCTCCGAAGCACCTCTTGTTCCGGCTGGAGCCATTGTGCGCCATGTAGCATTTGGAGAGGGACAAGTTGTTGCGCTTGAGGCTAATTTTTCTGAATGTCCTGCCAAAACGGTTGAGTTGCCGTATCTGAGATCGTTACCCGATGAGGTAAGTTTCTGCCCTGATGGTAAAAGTCTGCTACATGATCGGTTTGGCGATGGTACGGTTTATGCGTATGTCATCGTGTTCCAGAAAGTTATTATGCGTTTGTCATATCCGTCGGCTTTCATGGATGGTTTGATGACAATAGAATAGAAGTAATGTATTTACCAATAATTCAATTATAAAACATAGCGAGGTCATATGAAATTCAAAGAATCAACATTAAAGTTATATGCTGCGCCTTTAAGCGACACAGAAGATGCAAAATGTAAACACGCTATTGAAGCAATTCGAGATGCATTAAAGGACTTGGGATATACCGACGATCAAAAGGATATTAGCCTATTAGAGAGTGAAACTTTAGCATACGCTGTATCAATGCGCAACAAATATTCTACTGAGAAAATTCATATTTTCATACAAGGCTCTTATGCTAATAATACCTGCGTTCGTAATGAAAGTGATGTCGACATTGCGGTCGTTCGTGATGATATATATGAATATGCCTTTGGCGAAAGATTTTCTTCATCAACAACAGACAACAGAGAAGCTGCTGCTAAATTAAAAGATGCTGTCGAAAAAACTTTGAGAAAGAATTTCCCGTATCAAGTTCATCGAGGAAATAAGTCTATAAAAGTGGATGGTAATACATATCGCAAGCAAGCAGATACGGTGCCATGCCTTTCAATGCACTATTACTACAGAAGCCATTTGAAAGACTATTTGACACATTTTGATGGTGTTATTATTTATGCAGATGATGGGACAGTTATAAGAAATTTTCCCAAGCAACACATCGCAAATGGTAAAGCGAAAAATAACAAAACCAGATATTATTACAAAAAGATGGTTAGAATCATGAAGAAGATGCGGTACCTAATGAGTGATTGTGGATATAGTTGTGCAGACAATGTATCTTCTTTTGGCGTAGAATCGTTGACATGGAACATTCCGGATTCTTATTTCACCAAGTATTCAAGCTACGGGTTTGCATTTGAAGAAATCGTGAGTTACGCTTATACACATAAAGCCGATCTTCCAAATTTCTATGAGGCGAATGGCATTAAAAAACTGTGTCCAACTCAACAAGATGTCAATAAATACTCAGCTTTTATTGACAGATTACATTCGTTTTTTGAATACGACTATAGCTCATAGGGAGAATGGTCATGAATCAACAAAAAAAGATAACAAGTATTTGTGTTTGGATTGCTATCATTTTATTCGTACTTCGTTGTATAATCTCATGGGAGTCAATTCTTGAGGGTGTGTCGGCATACGATCTTTTTGGATATGCTGGTGAAGCAATAAGTGCGGCTGTAATTCTTTCTGGCTTATACGAAAAGTTTCTCTGGAGGCTCAACCCATTTGAAAGTACACCTAAAATTGAAAAAGCGGTATGTCGGCAAGTTGAAATCAGGCTACGATCATATTGAAAGAGATGCCTCACTTGAAATTAAGCAAACACTATTGTCTGTGCATGTTACACTCGCTACAAATGAAAGTAAGAGCAAAATCTCTTTTCTGCACCTATTGATGATATTTTAGGTGAAATGCAGCTAACATATTGTTATCTCAACACTCCAAAAGTCAGAGTATAGAGATCGAAGTGAAATACATTATGGCACGGCAACACTCTCGATAGCAAATCCCCAAATTTTAGAGGGTCAATATTATACAGACCGTAAGACAAATGGAGATATGCTTTTTACTGCTGAAAATGCTCAATAGTAATCAGACGCTGTCTGGCAAATCCCATGAAAATATGCTATAATACATTCAAGCCACCTGCATAGTCCTGTCAAGAATAACCGCTGATAGCACCGGGGGGATAGCTTTTTGATAGCAGAATTTCGGATAGACCATAGGATAAGGATAATCTGCATCAAATAAAACCACAACGAAATAAATCCTCTATACAAAAAAGCTTAGAAATGGATTTAACTCGGCGAGTGGGAATAATCACAAAGATCCCGGAAACCTTGATACAAAAGGTCCCCGGGATTTTATATTTGAAAAGCGTAACAAAAACGTAGCATCTTTTTGGAAAAATTCGTTTTTATGCGGGTTTGCGGATGCCGCCCGGATTGCGAAATCATTTTTGCAATACTTTTATAACACCTTGCAAGCAACAAGCATTTTGTAACAGACGAAATAGTTGCAAGCGGTTTTGCGGTAAAATGAATCATAAGCAAATCGGATTTCAGCCATCGCGGTTGAAATCCGATTTTTATTGCAAAGCAACGAGGTTTCGGGGTACGCTGAAGCGGATCGGGTTCCTATTTTGAATGTACCTATGTAAATCTTATAGCCTTTCAGTATAGTGATGACACGAAGGCAAACGGAACGAGTATCCGGCCAATGTTGATCAATAAGCTGTGGGTTTATTCTTTTGGCTGGCGGAGAGTCTAATAGAAAATGAAGGCATTACTGAGCAACGAAAGGCTGAAAATCCGATGCTTTGGATATAGCAAATGAAATCAATACCCCCATAGTTGAGCACAAGAAATTGTAGCTCATGCAATAGTCCACCGATCACATGGGCGGGTAGAGCTGCCGAGTTCTGCCTATCTTTCTGTTTTGATGTAACACGTAATCGCCACAAAAAGAAAACGAAAATTTATTTGCCATCATTTTAAGATACCAACCGCATGTATCTTGACAAGAAGAGCTACGTCTGATACAATACATACCAAAAGTATGTTAAAAAGGGGAGCGAGTGATGGCACGAAACAAATATCCGGAGGTAACGGTCGAACGGATCTTAGATGTATCGCAGCGCCTTTTCTTAGAAAAGGGGTATGACAATACAACGATTCAGGATATTGTTGATGAATTGGGCGGCTTATCAAAAGGCGCGATTTATCATCACTTCAAGTCCAAAGAAGAAATTATGGACGCAGTAGGTGACAGAATGTTTTTTGCGAACAATCCCTTTGAAGCTGTTCGCAAGCGTTCCGATCTGAATGGCCTGCAAAAGCTACGGGAGGTAGTTAGGCTGAATCAGTCAGACGAATCCCGCACCGACATGACTGTCCAATCGATTCCGATTACAAGAAATTCCCGGATTTTGGTGGAAATGATTGATTCCAACCGTCGCATTTTAACGCCATATTTTTTGGAACTGATAGAAGAAGGCAATCAAGATGGTTCCATACATACGGAATATGCTCATGAGATTGCGGAATTGCTTCCGTTGCTTACCAGCTTATGGCTGCTGCCATCAGTGTTTCCGGCTACAAAAAAGCAGATGAGGCGTAAATTTTATTTTCTCGGCGATATGCTGGAGAAGATGGGCGTCCCTCTGATGGACGATTCTCTTTATATTTTAGTGGATCAATTTTTTGATCAGATTCCTGAGTAAACATAGAATTGCCGAGAGGCAATTTTATTTTTAAAATATACATTCATTCGGGCGGTATTATAAAAAAATACCGTTTTTTAGCCTAATTTACATACCGACGGATGGTATTATAAGCGATTTTCTTTCTAAAATATTGGAGGTAATATTTATGACTGAAAAGAATTTGATCAAAAAGTGGAAGATATGGCTGCACGGTTTGAACGTGGGATAGAAGCCTCAGCGGCTAAACTCGAGAAAGGAGTAACCCACAAATACGGCGAGAGCCGCCTGTTCCGATTTACCATAAGAGGAATTTTCATAGCTGCCGAAATTGGACTGCTGATCGGTGGAAAAAGCCTTGTGGAAAAAGGACATAGAACTGCCGCAATCTGGTGTGTGGCCTTGGGCGCTGTGGGTTTTGCGGCGGAGCTGCTGCGAATCCTTGCATGCAGGAGGGAAAAATGAAACAAAAATTTTTAACCCGTAATTTTATCCTTTTGATTTTTGGGCAGGTTAGTTCGCTGATCGGGAATTTCACACTGAAATTCTCCCTTTCCATGTATGTGCTGGAGCAGACAGGCTCCGCGTCTGTTTTCGCGGGGCTTCTGGCTATGGCTCTGCTTCCTACCATTTTGCTCTCACCCTTTGGCGGTATCCTTGCAGACCGGGCAAACCGCCGCAACATTATGGTGGCACTGGATACCCTTTCCGGCCTATCCGTATTGGTTGCCTGCATTGTCATGCCTTTCGGCCACGATATTCTTATAATCGGGATTCTGTTGGTAATTCTCTCGATACTGGGAGCTTTTGAATCTCCTACGGTGCAGGCATGCATCCCGCAAATGCTGTCCGGGGATCATATTGTAAAGGGCAATGCGGTTATCAATCAGGTGGCGGCAATTGCCTCGCTGATTACTCCCTTCTTGGGAAGTGTATTTTACACGACATTTGGGATACAACCGGTATTTTATGCGGCAATGCTTTGCTTCTTTGTGACGGCGCTTTTTGAATGTTTTATCCGGCTGGATGATAAAGAGCCGAAACACAAGATGAAGATTAGGGCGATGGTAAAGGAAGATTTCTCGCTCAGTATGCGCTTTTTGTGCCGAGAACAGCCTGGTATTCTGAAGCTGCTTCTGCTGGCTGCACTGGTGAGCCTGTTTGTAGCGGGTACGGCTGTGGTAGGCTTTCCCTATTTGGTGCGAACAGTTTTGGGGCTTTCCGCCGAGCATTATGGTGTGGCTGAAAGCGCAATGGGGATTGCCGCAATTCTCGGAGGCCTGTTTGTGGCGGTGCTGGCAGGGAAGCTACGGCTGCGCCATCTTGCTGGCGTTTTTTTGTCCTTTGGAATCTGCCTGATTCTTTGCGGGATTGCCTTCTGGCTGCCGGTGGACGCTTTTACACAGTATATCATTTTGCTTTTGATGTTCTGTGCCTGCCAGTTTGGATGCAGTATTTTCTCCACCTATGCAATTTCCACGATTCAGGGGAGGACGCCGGAGCGCCTGATGGGCAAGGTAATGTCCTATGTGTTCACCCTTTCCATGTGCGCACAGCCGATCGGGCAGATGGTTTACGGGGCATTATTCGACCTGTTTTTTGACCGTGTCTACTGGGTGTTGGTTCCAAGTGGAATTTTTGTTTGCGTGATAGGATTCGCTTCGGCTGGTTTTTTTCAGAATTTTGAAAAGCAGGAAGCTTCTGCCCACACCAATCGTTAGAAGATAGAGAGAATATCGGATGAAATTATATTAGAACGAAAGGATCGGGAGCCCCTCGCCTTTGATGATATACTGTTGAAAGTAAGGTGCTGCTTACAGAAAAAATCTTGTAGTCAGCGCTTTTTAAGCTTCGCTTTCTGCTGTTTCCAAATTGCTTTGCAGCGTGTTTAAAAACAGCTCTGATGCTTTTGTGAGCACCTGGTATTTCTTCCAAACCACGCACAGTCCAGCCTGTAGGGTAGGGATTAAGGGGCGAAAGCAGAGGTTGCCACCCTGTGTGTTGATAATTTTATCCAGCGTAATGGCGTAACCAAGCCCCTCATCCACCAAGATTGATCCGTTATAAAGCAAACTATAGGTTGCCACGATATTCAGATCGGCTTCCTCCCGCTTCAGCCACATAGACAGGGCGCTTCCCGCTCGGTGCTGGCGAGAGAGAATCAGCGGCTTATCCCATAAATCCTTTGGGCCTATGGCCTCTTTCTTGGCCAATGGCGCATCTCGGCGCACTTAACACCCCCCAAGTGTCTTTTTGAGGAATACGCAGGTATTGATATTTGGATAAATCCTTTGGATCAAAAAGCAGGCCAAAGTCGATCAATCCCTTGTCCAGCTCCTCCGTAACATTCGCGGAATCCCCACTGGAGATATGAATACGGATTTGTGGGTGCTCCTGCTGTATTTGGCCGGCTGCCCTTGCAAGGTGGCGAATGGCATCTGTTTCTCCCGCGCCGATATGGATATCTCCGGCGATTGCCTCGTCGTTCAGGGTGATTTCCCGTTCTGCTTTCTGCACTAGATTAACGATTTCTTCGGCCCGCTTGCGCAAAATCATGCCCTCCTCCGTGAGGGTGATTTTGCGGTTCCCGCGGAGGAAAAGCTGCTTTCCCAATTCTTCCTCCAGGTCTTTCAGCTGGCGGGAGAGAGTGGGCTGTGATAGGTGCAGGTATTCGGCCGCTCCGGATACGCTCTGTTCCCTTGCCACAGCGAGAAAGTATTGCAGCACACGTAATTCCATCATTCATCTATCCTTTCGCAGGGGCTGGACTTCGTCTGGTTTTGACAAAGCCAATGTTCAGTGTGAAAAAGTATGACTTTTGTGTAAATCGAGCTCTTGTTGTGTGTAGTATAGCACATATTGATATAGATAAAAAGCATAGTTTGATATCTAATATAAGTATTTGCTATTTCATAACGCCCTGTATTATACTGGATATCGGAAAAAATACAGCGTTTTGCGGGGTGAATGAGATCAAAAAGACGGTAGCGTTTTTGTGGATAGCAGGTTTGCTCTTTTTGATGTGTGGCTGCGGTAGCCGCCAGGCACCGCAGCCGGGGGCGTCTATTGCCGCGATTGGAAACAGCGAACAATCGGCTTTGCAGGAAACCATCAGCGGACCGGAGAAAATGCCTAAAACAGAGGAGAATAAGCCAATGAAAATTCAGGTGCAGGCAGGCGAGCACGTTATTGTGTATGCATTAAACAACAGCCGCGCCGCCAAAGCATTGTATGCACAGCTGCCTTTGCGGACAACTGTAGAAAATTTTAGCACCAATGAAAAGGTGTTTTATCCGCCGCAAAAACTTTCCATCGCCGGCGCGCCGTTCGTAGATGCGCAAAAGGGAACGCTGGCGTATTATGCTCCGTGGGGCGATGTGGTGATGTTCTATGACAAGGGAAGCGGCTTGTATGAACTGGGGAGAGCGATTTCCGGCATTGATGAAATTGAAAAGCTTGCAGGCGCGATCACTGTGACGGCGGTTGATTGATTTCGGCAAGAAAGGCTCTGTATTGATAAGCTTATAATCAGGGCCTAATCGGCTTGCAAGAGGCACATTATCAGAAGGCTGGCTCAAAATTTTTCTGCGCCAAAACCATCTAAGTGAGGAGTGGCCATAACAATGAAATTCATAGAAAACCAAACCTTTGATAGGGAGCGTGCGCTTTATGGGGAGCGGAATCTCCATTTGAAGCGGTGCACCTTTGACGGCCCGGCAGATGGCGAAAGCGCCTTAAAGGAGTGCTGCGGCATTCAGGTAGAGGACTGCTTGTGTAATCTGCGCTATCCTTTTTGGCATGACCATGGCCTGAAGATCAGCGGCACTGAGCTGACGCCCCATTGCCGCGCCGCGCTGTGGTATTCGGATCATGTGGAGATCACTGGAAGTAGGCTCCACGGAATCAAGGCATTGCGAGAATGCAGCGAGGTCACCATGGAGGACTGCCGCATCGTTTCGGCTGAATTTGGCTGGTGTGTGCGGAAACTAAAGATGCTCCGCTGCTCCGCCGAGAGCGAATATTTTATGATGCGCTCGGAGGACCTGCAATTTTTTGATGTGCGGCTCAAGGGAAAATACTCCTTTCAATACACAAAAAACATGACCTTGGAAAACTGTGTGCTGGATACGAAGGACTCTTTCTGGCATGCCGAACAGGTAACGGTAAAAAACAGCATCATCAAGGGCGAATACCTAGCCTGGTATTCCAGTGGGGTAACGTTTATCCACTGCACCATCATTGGTGCACAGCCCTTCTGCTATTGCAAAAATTTAAAACTGGTGGATTGCAAAATGGTGGATACTGACCTCTGCTTTGAAAAGTCGGAGGTCAACGCAACCATCACCACGCCGGTGATCAGCATAAAAAATCCACTTTCCGGCACAATCTGTGCCCCCTCTGTGGAGAAGATCATAATGGACGACCCAAATGCAGCAGGGGAAATTGTGCTTGAGGAGCAAGAAAACGGCAAAATGGAAAGCAAGCCCTGCGCTTGAGCAAGGGGCGACGAGCAATTTTCATGTTCCATCTTAGCCGTCCACAGGACAAAAGTGATAAAAGGTATCTTATAGAAAGAGGGATTTTAAATGAGCAAGAATGTTTTGGTGATATCAACCAGCCCCCGCAGGAATGGTAATTCCAAGCTGTTGGCAGATGCATTTGCCAACGGCGCAAGGCAGGCTGGCAACAGCGTTGAAAATATTTCACTCCATGATAAAACCATCTGCTTTTGCAAGGGCTGCCTTTCCTGCCAAAAATCACAACGGTGCGTGATTCATGATGACGCAGATACTATTGCACAAAAAATGCGCGCCGCTGATGTGCTCGTGTTTGCTACCCCAATTTATTATTATGGGATGAGCGGACAGATGAAACGATGTTGGATCGTGGCAATCCCCTATATGCTTCTGACTATGCTTTTCGGGAGGTTTATCTGCTGGCCGCCGCGGCCGAGGAAGAAGAGCATACAATGGATGGCGCGGTCAACGGCCTGAGAGGCTGGCTCGCCTGTTTCCCCAAGGCACGCCTGGCAGGAACGGTGTTTGGAGGCGGCGTGGATGTGGCGGGCGCCATCAAAGAACACCCCGCTTTACAAAAAGCTTATGAAATGGGCATGGCGGTTTCGAATGGCTGAACGATTAGATCCGTGGGGTGGCTTCTACCAAAACCTGATTGACGCCGGGTGTAGCCAAGCGACGGCACAGCAATGTGTGGCTTTGGCGAGAGGCGAAAAAAAGGCCGATCTACTGCGGCTTCTTTCCCATCATCGAGCGGCTCTGCTGGATGCTGTGCATGCAAACCAGAAAAGGATTGATTGCCTCGATTATTTGCTTTATCGAATCGGCAAAGAGGGCGCGGATAGAAGATAAATGCTTCTGCTCCAAAAAGCCTTTTACATTCCCGATCGCTACTCCCGGTGTACACCGAGGGTGGCAATAAGAGATTGCTTGAAAGCGCGCGCTGTAACTTGATTTTCCGCGTTATATCGGTTATAATGAAAAAAATTAAAGTAGAAATAGATGATGCTGAAAATCGGATGAACCATCCTGCATGGATGATTCAGATTGTGCAAATACCACGAGCAAAACGCCTATGAAAGCGCACGGTTTGCAGGAGTGGGTGCGAATCATCTTTTCAGAATGACCCCGGAGCACCGCAAAGGTGCGGCGCCCGGGGGTTTTTCCGTGGTTGTGGAAGAAATGGTGGGGAAAGGCGAACGTTTTTCCTTGCAGAGAAAGGTTGGTCATATGAATGAGCATGCAGCAGATCGGTTTTGACAACGACAAATACCTCAAAATGCAGTCCGAGCATATTCAGCACCGGATCGCACAGTTTGACAACAAACTATATTTGGAGCTGGGTGGTAAGCTGTTTGATGACTATCACGCCTCGCGTGTGCTGCCTGGATTCAAGCCGGACAGCAAGATTAATATGCTCCTTAAGCTCAAAGAGCAGGCTGAAATCGTGATCGTGATCAACGCCGCCGATATCGAAAAGAGTAAGGTGCGCGGCGATCTCGGCATTACCTATGACGCGGATGTGCTCCGCCTCATTGACGCTTTCCGCGGCGTGGGGCTCTTTGTGGGCAGCGTTGTCATCGCCCAATATGCCGCGCAGCCGATGGCGGATAAATTTCGCAATATGCTGGACAAGCTCGGCGTGCCGGTCTACCTGCATTATCCGATCGAGGGTTATCCAAACAATATCCCCCTCATCGTCAGCGAAGAGGGGTTTGGCAAGAATGAGTATGTTGAAACCAGCCGCCCGCTGGTGATCGTCACGGCGCCCGGCCCCGGCAGCGGGAAAATGGCGACCTGCCTTTCCCAGCTCTATCACGAGTACAAGCGCGGGGTTCAGGCCGGAGTACGCCAAGTTTCGAGACCTTCCCGGCTGTGGAATCA
>ENA-OQED01000131-OQED01000131.1-human-gut-metagenome-genome-assembly--contig:-NODE-131-length-29402-cov-1.177114_pt1 | contig 29402 bp, 32 predicted proteins | sample MGYA00242790_ERZ504625 | MGnify/ENA primary metagenome ERZ504625 (study PRJEB26092, sample SAMD00036345) | human gut metagenome | host: Homo sapiens | study: EMG produced TPA metagenomics assembly of...
GGCTTGTAGGGTTTAACGGAGCAGGCAAAACCACTCTTTTAAAAACGATTGCGGGCATCTACCGGCCGGAGGAAGGCGTTGTGCGGGTGAATGCCGAGAATATTTTTGACAATGCCAAAATGAAGCAGCGTCTTTTTTATATGCCGGACGAGCTCTATTTTCAGGCTTACGCTACGCTGAAGAAAATGGCTCGTTTTTATGAGAGCTACTATCCTTGCTTTAGTTGGAACACCTTTCGGGAACTATGCGATCTTTTTCGCCTGAATCCAAATGAAAAAATCAATGGCTTTTCAAAGGGGATGCGCCGGCAGGCGGAGCTGGTGCTCTGCCTTTCCACACGTCCGGAATTTTTGTTGCTGGATGAATCTTTCGATGGGCTGGATCCAGCAAAGCGGATTCTCGCCAAAAAGCTGCTGCTTGAATATGTGGCGGAGCGCGGCGCCTCTGTGATTATTTCTTCCCATAATCTTCACGAGCTAGAGGATCTCTGCGATCATGTCGGCCTTCTGGATGGTCAAAAGCTTTTGCTTGACTGCTCGGTAGATGATATCAGCGCCAGCCGCTGCAAATTCCGGGTAGCGTTTAACCGTGAAATGGATCGCGGTGATTTTTCAGATTTTTCTCTCAAGCGATTCACAAAAGATGGCCGCTTGATTACCTTTACTGTGCAGGGAGATATCCGCGAGCAGGAGGAGCGGCTTCGTGCAATGAACCCCATCTTATTGGAAAGCTTTCCACTCTCATTGGAAGAGATTTTCATGGATGAGATGGAGGGAGAAGAGCAGGATTACGCTGATATATTCAAATAAAAGCTGTATGAAACCAGAAGGGAGAGCAGTTATGGAGAGGAAGAGACGCGTTTTATCGCCAAGTGCCGGTTTGATTCGGCGGTCTTTGATATCCGGCCTGCCTGCGGTGCTGCCATATTTGTTATCGATGCTGATCCTGTTCACAGGGATAACATTTCAGTTCGTGCTTACGTATGATAGTAAGTTTGCGCCATATTTACAGCAAAATTCTTCGCCCACTTTGCGGTCGATATACCGCTATGTTCTTTTTGAATCGGATGGTCTGCTGCCCCTGCAAATTTGTGTGCTTTTGGCGCCGGTTGTCCTGGGAATTTGTCTCTTCCGTTTTATGGCGAGCAAGCGTACTGTCAATGTATATTACAGCTTGGGGTTCTCCAGACAGTCGCTGTTTTGGTGCCGTTATATGGCAGGCGAGCTTTTGCTGCTGCTTTCCTCTTTGATCCCGGTCGCTGCAAATGTTTTTTTGAATCTGCCTATTTTGGATCAAGCAGGGGGCTGTGGATTGCTGCCGGTTCCGTATTGGCGGCTTTGGTGATCCTATCTTCCCTGAGCTTTGCCGTGACGGCGCTGGTGTTCAGCTGCGTAGGCACCATTGGTGAGGGCGCCCTATATTCTGTACTTCTGCTTTTATCGCCTACCATTCTGCTCGCTGGGGCAGAGGGGCTGATGAACTGCGTTTGGGGTAATCCGTATGGCGCTACTTTTGAAACGATGGAATATAATAGCGTTCTATTTACAATGATATCCAGTTATCAGCAGGTTCAGCCTCTTTTCCTGTTGAAAGCAAGCGTCGGTCAGGCTTTTGAGCAGTGCATAGACGCGCAATGGGGAGCGCCTCACGTTTTTCCGCTTTTACTTTGGGCTTTGGTTGCCATTGGCGCCGCTGCCCTTGGTTCCTTTCTGTTCCGGCGCAGGAAGGCTGAAATCTGTGGCTTCTTGGGCAAAAGCAAGGTGCTTAACGTATGCGTGGTTGGTTTGATCGGCTTCTTCTGCTACGGGGCCGTTTTGAAGGTGGCTTCCCCCTTGCCGGCCTATGTCACAGTGCTGCTAGGCGTATTGGCCTATGCGGCCGTTTATTGCTTTTTTTACTTAGCACTGACGCGTGATGCAAAGCGCTTTTGCAAAAGGCTGCGTTTTCTACCGCTCCACTTGGGGGCGGTAGTATTACTGGGTGTTTTTGCTGTGACGGGGTTTGGCGGATTCAGCAGCTATGTTCCGGAGGTTTCCCAAGTGCAGAGCGCAGCGGTTGTGATGCCCAATCAGAGCATTCAAATAACGGGCTATAACGGATCAGGCGGAAATGATGAGTACCGCTCTTTGCTGCAAGGCGATCTCATACCAGGTTTTACCTCCCCGAACGATCTCGCCCTGATTACAAAGCTGCATCAGAATCTGGCTACATCAGGCAAACAGCCTCTGCGGGAAACGGGGCCGCATAAGGAGCAGGTCGTTCATACGGTGATCCAATTTGTTTATACCCTCAAAGATGGCCGTCAGGTAAGGCGTCATTATGACAGAATCGCATTTTCCCAGTTGATGCAGTTCTTGCAGTTGGAGGATAGCGACCGTTACCATGCGATGGTTCGGGAGGTGCTGACCGGCGCGCCGGACCCGGAGGCGTTCGACCGGCTCAATAGCTGGAAAAGTGAACTGCAAGCTTCCGATTTGATACGAATTAGCGGTAAATGGATGGCAAAGGAGCAGGCGCTGCATTTGAATAAAAAGCAGCGTATGGAATTGCTGCAATGCATCAGCGATGATTTTTGTGCACAGACCGCGCAGGAGAGATATCATCCCTCTTCACCGGAGCTGGGTACGGTTGCGTTTGCGCGGTCAGATTCAAGAACCGATTTCCCCAAACAGCCGGTTAGGCAGGTTTCGGGTTCCTATGGTTCCTTCCGTATTGCCATCACCAAAGATATGACAAATACGCTTCATTTTCTGCGGCAGCAGGGCGTGGCAGACCTGTTGGAGGAAATTCCGGAGATTCGCAAGCTATCGGTGATCCAGGCCAATGGTATGATTCCGCAAAATTTAGGGTCGAGTGGAACGTTTCCGTATGTTTCTATCCGATACGCTGCCCAGGAATTTCATGGCCGGTGGGTGAAAAACCTTTTGTCCGGCTATGAATCCTTCTACAGTAACGGCCCGGCGATTTCGGCATTCCGGCATTCCCGCGTCATACTGGATCAGAAGGAAATCGAAGAGATCATGGCACATGCCTATCTGCATTATTTTTTGGATACGGAAGGTTATTATATACTCATAGAATTTGAAGATCAAATGGGAAATGCGGTTTTGTTTCTTCCAGAAAAAGAGGCGCCGCAGTGGCTTTCCCAACGCGTCAATCAATCCTCCTGTGTGCAACCATAGTTTGCATGCAAGAGCAAAAAGGCATATAATTAGGAAACAAAGGAATGCGGAATGTAATGAAAGGAGCCGGTTGAATCATGAGCCTGAAAAAGGGAAATAGCGCTGCTGCTGCCGGAGCAGTTGCAACGCTCGCCATTCTGTCGATCGCAGTGTTGGTGATGGTGCGAAAATACGGCAGATAATTTGAATCAGACATGCACAATAAAAATTTGGATGCATAAACTGTTCTGGCATGCAATCGCAGCCAGGGCAGTTTTTCTTTTTGCCTATGGGAGGCCGTGTGTGCTGCTCCAATACAAAACAGCCTTATCTTTGCGTATAGGGAGAAATTGATGATCTGCTGAATCGGCAAGTGTTTGAAACTTTTTGTTTTGTGATGTACTTCGCTCAGCATGAAAAGTATCTAAAAATTTCAAAAATAAGCTCGCAAGGATATGGGTTTTTAAAATGCATATTATATTTACAATCACTATATGAAATGGTATTATAAACTGCGTTACAAATAAAGGCATCGCAGAAAGGAACTGCATTCGCCAGATTTTAATCTTTGTGGAGATACATATGGATTCACCATGCGATTGTCCTAGCCTAAGGGCGAACACAGTTCACTCCTACGTTGTTGCTTCGCTACGCTTATCTTAAAAAATAAAACTTTTTGAAAGCACCCCCAAAAACAATTTGATATTACGAATGAATATTCACGTAGGCCGAAGCAGAAATCGCCGGTCAGCTTGAAAAGGCATAAAGGAGTGTTTGATGATGCAAGATACAATGGTGCTGGAATTCCCGATGGATCACAACCTGGTGGCTTCCCATGAAAAAAAGGCAGATCGTGAAAACGACCGGATAATGCATTTTGGTATGCAGAGAAAGATTGTTTCCCATATGACTTCCGAATCCTGGAAAACTATTCCGCACGTAACCTATATGTATGAACCGGACGTGACGGATTTTATGCAGGAATACCGCGCACTCAGCCACGATGCAAGCCGGAGGCATAAGATTACAGTGAATACAATCATGCTGAAAGCCATTGCAGAGGGCCTGAAGGCCGCTCCGGCCCTTAATGCCCATATTGATTACCGCGAAAGGACTGTTCGTGGTAGCGTAACGGTTTTGGATCATATCGATATTTCCGTTCCGTGGTGCCTGCCAAATGGCGAGATGATGACAGTCAATTTGCGGGATGTCGGTTCGAAATCGCTCGATGAGCTTGCGGCCTATATTGAGGAGATTGGCCGCAAAATGAAAAAACGGATTTCAATGAGGCAATGTATGAGGTAGCTTTCGCCGAAACGATGGGCCATCTCAAGCGGCTGCACCTCGTGCGCGTGCTGCGCCGCCTGTTCGGCTCCAAGGTGGGGAAGCACCGGGTGAAAACGCTTTCCGGGAAGGCAAAAAAAGCCTACCGCAAAATACCGGCGAGCGACCGCCTGACAAAAGCGGATTTGGAGCAGGGGAGCGTTACGGTATCCAATATCGGAAGCATTTACAGGGAGCAGCACGGTGCAACCGCATTGTTGGAGATTGTCCCACCGCAGATTTTTGCGGTGGCAGTCGGAGCTTTGCAGGAAAAACCTGGCGTTTATACCGATCAAAACGGTGTGAAGCAGATTGGAATTCGTCAGGTGATGCCCTTGTGCTTGGCGTTTGACCATCGTGCCGTTGATTTTGAAGCGTTGGTGCCCTTTATGCGATCTATGGATCGCTTGTTTGCCCATCCATCGATCATTCACCAGTGGTAAGAAAGAGGCTGTTGCAAAATGCTTTACATGTTGCAACAGCCTCTTTTTAATATGTTGACATACTGTTGTCATTTTTGCAGGGTATGATAAAAACAACAGAAGTTGTATAGAAAGGGGCAGAAACATATGATCGAGCTTCCAGAAAGCCATGTTATTGCAGGCCAAATGAGAGAAGCACTCTCTGGAAAACGGATTCTTAAGGTGGAGGCGGATCATTCACCCCATAAGTTTACATTTTATCAGGGCGACCCTGCTACTTACCCGCTGCTGTTGGAGGGGCTAGAGGTCAGCGGGGCGCGCCCTGTCGGCGGCATGGTGGAACTCTTGCTGGGAGATATGCGGATGACATTTGGCGACGGCGTCAATTTCCGGCTGCTTCCGGCCATGGCGAAACTGCCCATGAAGTATCAATTACGGATCGAATTTTCAGACCACACCTCGCTGGTCTGCTCGGTGCAGATGTATGGCGCGATGCTTGCGTTTCGGAAGGGAGAGCAGGAGAATCCCTACTACCAAATTGCCCGGCAAAAGCCGACCCCCTACGCGGAGGCGTTTAACTGCGCTTATTTTGGCAGCCTGCTTTCAGAGCTGAAACCATCCGCGAGCGTGAAAGCCTTTTTGGCAACGGAGCAGCGTATTCCAGGCCTTGGAAACGGCGTGTTGCAGGATATCCTATTTCAGGCGCGAATTCATCCGAAATCGAAAGTATTCCTGTTGTGTGATGCGGAGCTGGACAGGCTTTACCACAGCGTGAAAGAAACGCTTTGCGCCATGCGGGCAGGCGGCGGGAGGGATACGGAACGGGATCTATACGGTCATAGCGGGCAGTATCGGGTCATTCTTTCCAAAAACACGCTTGCTATGCCCTGCTCGGCCTGCGGCGGGCCGCTGAAACGGCAAGCGTATCTGGGCGGGAATATTTATTTTTGTCCCGTCTGCCAGCCCTGTGCACAATAAGGTCAAATTTTCCTTACGAAACGTTCATATTGATTTCGCATATTCTTATTTTCTGCGTCACACACTTGCAATATTTGCATTCTATACTAAAGCCAAGATAAACGAAAGGGGATGATAGAATGTAAAAGCTCCAGCTGGTCAACTGCTTTTTTCCCACACATATCAAACAGATAGGTAAGCTTTTTTGTTTCTCTTTTTCATGCATTTCCTCTCTTTTCACACACTGTCCCCGCTGCCGGAACAGAACCCTCCGGCAGGGGAGGACAGACAACCTACAATCCCCTCGCAAGAGGGTTCCTATATAGATTGCTTCTTCATTTTTTCTCCTTTCTTTCCCCCTCATTTTCAGAAAAATCGCCGGTTGACCGCCGGCGATTTTTCTGTGTCTATCCATAAAAAGGAGCGTCGTTCTCCATCGGTTGCATTTTGTATCTCATTGTCGTATAATAAAAATTATTCAGTCAAAAGGGGGATATTGATATGAAAAGCTGGTTTTTGCGATTGATAGCAGTTTTTATGGCTTTCGTTCTTTGTGTGGCTATCTCTGCCTGCGGGAAAGACGATGCAGGGGAGGAAAACTCTTTGGCGCCTGGCCAAACCGCATCGGGAGAAGTAGATAGCTTTTCCACTGGCAATTCCACACCCTTAGAGCCTGTTTTGCCGCCGGATGAGGAATCCGATGTGCAGCCTGTTGGCGGAGGCGGGGACACGCCTGATACCTTGCCAAATGTGTCTGCTACGCAGGGGAAACCAGGCAGCACTGCATCCAACAAGGCAACACAGCAAAACAATAAGACGACAGTCGCGAAGGAACCAGAATCCCGTACGGTGAAGGTCACCATCCCAGAGGGTATAATATTATCCAAATTGCAAAAAAGCTGGAGGCGAACGGCGTATGCAGCGCAACGGATTTTATCAATACGGCGCAGACCTATGACTTTTCTTATTATCCGCTGGTAGGGAGCATGCCCAAAAAGCAATACCGCGCCTTTAAGCTGGAAGGATATCTGTTCCCGGATACTTATGAGTTTTATAAGAATATGAAGCCGCAGGATGCGGTGGGGAAATTCCTGCGTGGCAGTAAATCGGTATTGGCAAATTATCCATCTAGCGCAAAGAATTTGAAAAATATGGATGAAATTTTAACGCTCGCTTCTATCATTGAAAAAGAAGCGAAAACGAATACGGATAAAAAGCGCGTTTCCGCTGTGCTTCATAACCGCCTTGCACAGGGCATGAAGCTTCAGGTAGATGCAACGCCCGTATATCTCCGTTCTTATATCCGCGATAATGTGGGAAAATATAAAAATCTGAACAGCAGCTATACTGCCTATTGCAATGCATACAATACCTATAACAGCGCATGTAAGGGGCTTCCCGCCGGGCCTATCTGTAATCCTGGCCGCTCCTCTATTAATGCGGCTATTAACCCTTCCACAGAGGCGGAGTATAAAGATATGCTCTATTTTTGCTCGAAAGGTAGCACGATCTATTACGCCAAGACGCAGGCCGAACATGATGCCAACCTCGAAAAGTATGGAATTGTAATTCCAGGCGTTTGATACAGGCTGCCCAAAGCTCGCCGCAGCGAAGCAAGCTGTGGCGGGCTTTTTAGGTTATTATTTGACACGAGGGCTTACATTTTTGAACCAAATCCTCCCTTCAAACATAGAATAAGCCTGAAAAGGCCTATCAAACAGAAAGGGGTGGTTCCTATCCATATGATGGTACAGGGTCAAAGCATGTCCGAAATCCTGCGCACATGCCCATATGCGCGGGCCGCGGTCCACGGCGGTACATATGCACCGTGCCTTCGTGGTTTCGTCAGCTTTTATCCTTGGGCGCGCGGAACACTGGTGAAAGCGGAGGTGGTGAATCTGCCGGCGGAGGATACCGGCCCGTTTTTTGGCCTCCATATCCATGAGCAGGGCTGCTGTGAGAAGGACTTCACCTGTGCAGGCGGCCATTTTAACCCGACGAACCAGCCGCATCCATTCCATGCGGGAGATCTGCCTGTTCTTTTATCCAACCACGGTTATGCTTATATGACGGTCTATACAGATCGATTTCGCCCGTGCGATGTGATTGGCCGTTCGGTAATCATCCATCAAATGCCGGATGATTACCGCTCCCAACCTGCGGGAGACAGCGGCGAGCGCATCGGCTGCGGAATCATTTTAAAATGCTGAATGACCGGCAATGATAACGCCCGCTGCAAATGATTCGTTTCATTTGCGGCGGGCGTTGTTTCCTGCTTGCTTGGGCTTTTACGGTCAAGCGCCATATTGCTGATAATAGGCGTCGATTGCGGCCTTTAGACGATCGTCAATATAGATCTTCCCTTGATATGGCCGGTTATAAAGATGCTCAATCACATCGGCCATGGTTACAATCGCACGCGCTTGAAATCCATATTTCTCTTTAATCTCCGCGAGTGCGCTCACCTTGCCGCCCAAGCCTTTTTCCATGCGGTTAAGGGAAACCATCAGGCCTTTGACCTCTACCTTTGCCTGCTCCATCAGGATTGGGAATGTTTCTTCAATCGATTTGCCGGAGGTGGTAACGTCCTCAATGATGACAACTCGGTCGCCATCCTTGAGCTTGCTGCCCAAGAGAATGCCTACATCGCCGTGATCCTTCACTTCCTTGCGGTTGGAGCAGTAACGGATCTCCTTGCCGTAAAGCGCGCTGTAGGCGATGGTCGTGGCCACGCTCAGGGGAATGCCCTTGTAGGCCGGGCCGAACAGCACATCGAAATCGTCCCCAAAATTTTCGTGAATTGCTTTCGCGTAGTATTCGCCTAGCCTGCGCAGCTGAGCACCCGTCACATAGGCGCCCGCGTTCATGAAGAAAGGGGATTTGCGGCCGCTTTTTAGCGTGAATTCGCCGAATTTTAGCACGCCGCTGTCTACCATGAATTCAATAAATTCCTGTTTGTAAGGTTCCATGAGAAGGCCTCCTTTGATGATTTATGATAACGCTTGAAACGCGCTCCATCCAATCAGGTCAATTTGCGGGTGACGGTTTGATAGCCCATAATTTTACAACCCTTCATGCGGTCTATCACAAGCTTTACATGCTCGCGCGGCACGCTGACCAGCGTGCAGTTATCTAGGATTTCTATCCTGCCGAAGCTCTTGCCCGGCAGGCCGCTTTCGCCTGCAACAGCGCCGAGAATATGGCTGGCGCTGACGTGGTGCTTCCGCCCGAGGTTGATGCTGATCTTCTCCATATTTGCATCATCCGGCGGGGGGAGGAGGAACGGCGTGCCGCGTTGGGGCGCATATTGCCGCCGCGCTCTCGGCGGCGCGGGTCTCGCTCCATTCGGTTGCGCCTGCTCTCGGCAGCAAACAGCTCGTCATCCGCACGGCTCGGCCTGCGGCCCCGCTGCTCTTTTTTCAGGAGCATTTTAATCAGAGCGGCTGAAATATCAAGGGATGCATAATCCTCCAGCAAAGCGTCGGTATAAGGCGTGTATTCCTCCAGGCCGCCTTCCTCCAACACAACGCGTACACGATCGAGGAATTTACGCTCGTTTGTTTCATTCACCTCGCTGCTGGAGGGAACAGCCTTGAGCGTGATTTTCGATTTGGTAAAGCGCTCAATATCGCGCAGCTCATAAATCTGCCTGCGGCCTGTCACAAAGGTAAAGGCACGGCCCTCTTTGCCGATGCGGCCCGTCCGGCCGATCCGGTGGACGTAATACTCCACATCCTGCGGAATATCATAGTTAAATACCGCCGCGATATCCTCCACGTCAATACCGCGCGCCGCCACATCCGTTGCCACCAGGATGTCGATGGAGCCTCTGCGGAAGCCGTTCATAATTTGTGTGCGCTCGCCCTGCTTCATATCGCCGTGTAGGCCGCGCGCTTGATATCCGCGCGCATGAAGCTCTTCCACAAGCTCGTCCACCTGCTTTTTCGTGTTGCAAAATACGATAGAGCGGCTGGGGTTGTAAACATCCAGCAGGCGGCTGAGCACCTCTGTTTTTTGCCGACGGGCACTTCATAGTAGGTTTGCTCGATGTTGGGCACCGTCAGCTGTTCCCGCGTGATTCTAATGAGCTCCGGGTCGGTTTGATATTGCTTTGTGATCCGCATGATCTCAGGCGACATCGTGGCGGAAAAGAGGATGGTCTGCCGCTCCTGCGGCACATCCTTCAGGATCGTTTCAATATCCTCCCGGAAGCCCATGCTGAGCATTTCGTCCGCCTCGTCGAGGATGATCATGTGCAGGGTGTCAAGCTTTAGCGTGCCGCGCCGCATATGGTCCATCACGCGCCCCGGCGTGCCCACCACGATCTGCGCGCCGCCGCGCAGGGCGGTGAACTGCCTCTCGATCGGTTGGCCGCCGTAGATCGGCACCACCTTTAAAAATGGCTTGTATTTTGCAAATTTTCGGATTTCGTCGCACGCCTGCACAGCGAGCTCGCGCGTTGGGCAAAGGATCAGCACTTGGGTTTTACGCCCGCCGGCCGGGTTGATTTTTTCAATAGCCGGGATGCTGAACGCAGCTGTTTTTCCTGTGCCCGTTTGCGAATGACCAATGACATCCCTGCCGGAAAGAATCATTGGAATACTTGCCGCCTGGATACTAGTGGGCTCTTCGAAGCCCATCTCCTCCACGGCCCGTTGCATTTCATTGGATAGCTCCATGTCAGAGAATTGGATTTTTTGCATTGTTTTTTCCTCGTTTTCTGAAAAATAACCGAGCCCGATTTTACATCCAACGCGTTTCAAGCGATACCCCGCGTGGATGGCCGGGCCCGGTGTGATTTATAGCAACCACAGCGGATTCATTGCGAAAATGACTACACTATAGTTTCTGTCAAATAGATCCTGACGATGCAGGGGATTCTTCTTTAACGGCAGGCGGCGTTTCTTCCAAAGGCTTAGGCGGTATGTTCTGCTCTGCCATAGATTTTTGGCAAAGCCGTTTTGATGCTTCAACCAACCCTAGGAACAGCATAAAATATTGCAGTTCTTTCGGCGTTTGGAGCGAAAACTCAAATACGGAAAATACGAGAAATCCCGCCAGGGAGGCAAGGTAGGCAACGCCCATCCTCCGCCATTTCCGACCGCTTCGCAGTAGGTAAAACAAATCGTAAACCAGCAGGCTCAGCACGGCGACAAAAAACAAAATGCTGATAAGGCCGCCCTCAACGAGCAATTCGAAATACAGGCTGTGGGCATGCGGCTGATTGATTCCAAAGCGATTTTGCAGCAAATTGGTCACATTTTCTGTGCCTGCGCCTACGCCGAACAGGGGGTTTTCCGTGAAAACCTTTAAACATCCGCCCCAAATAGCCAACCTAGTAACGGTAGAAACATCAAGCTGCAAAATGGCAAACAAACGCTGATATACGCTTTGCGGCAGAATGAGGAGGATGCCGGCGAATAAGGCGGCAATGCCCACTGCCTGCTTTTTCCCCAAAAACATCAGCACAACCAGCATGACGATCACGGCTAAATATGCGCCGCGCGAATAGGTGGCAGCAATCCCGCCAAAAATTAGAAGAACGCAAACGCCTGCCGTGATTCGCTGCCATTTCTCCTTGAGCTCAAATAGGCTGTAGATTGAAACCGGTAAAATAATAATCAGATAGGCTGCCAGGATCAACGGATTATCAAATGTGGCGCTCGCCCGTGTGGAAACGAAATCGGTTACGATAGAAAAGGGCAAGAATTTAAAGATAAAGTGATCGACGTCTTTCCAGAATGGAATCGGAAACGGAATCTTAAGCTTGATGCACAGCATCTGAAGCAGAGCGACAACGCTCACCGCCGCCGCGCCTATCGTTAGGAAAAACATCGCTTGGCGTAGCCGCTCCCGCCGGTCAATCAGGTTGGAGAGAAAGATATCTCCAAGGAACATCCCCATCCATAACAGTGGAACGAGGATTGAAAAAATTTTGGTGTCTGACCAAAGAAAAGAAATCATCATATAGCACATATAGACGAGAAACACCTTGCCCACTGTGCCGATGCGGGCTTTTTGCTTTGTTTGGCTGAAATATCGCTTAAACACCAAAAAGGTGGACAGAGTGAAAACCGGGGCGATATATTCAGGCAAAAAAGCCGCGCAAAGAAGGGTAATCAGAGCCATTCGCCAGGGAATCCGATCGCTTGGCAGGCAGGAGGCCCTGCTGGTTTGCTTGTTCACACCCATTCTCCTTATAAACAGCCAAACCTTTTAATTGGGCCTGGCCACACGCTTTATCATTATTGTACGGTCATTGCAATGATTAAAATCAGCTTATTTTACAATACATTGAAATAAAAAACAATACATGCGCCTGAATTGTGACGAAATTGTTATACAGGGCTGCTTTTTTCCGGATGGAACTGTGGATTTTTCGAAGAATTAGCCCCTGTCAAAGGCATATGAAACGCTTTTTCAGATAGATTATGACGTAATTGTAAACTTTAAAATTAAGCCTTGATTTTTCCAGTGGAAGTGGCTAAAATATGTCTTAGCACTCAAGAAGTTTGAGTGCTAACCAATGAGTAAATTTTTATTTATAGGAGGAGTCTATATGACAATCAAACCGCTTTCAGACCGCGTCGTTGTGAAACTCGTCGAGGTAGAAGAGACTACGAAGAGCGGCCTCATCCTCGCAGCGTCCGCTCAGGAGAAACCGCAGATCGCGGAGGTTATTGCGGTCGGCCCCGGTGGGCTTGTGGATGGCAAGGAAGTTGAAATGTACGTAAAGCCGGGCGATAAGGTTATCACCAGCAAGTATTCCGGCACAGAGGTCAAGCTTGATAAAGAGGAATACACCATCGTCCGTCAGAGCGATATCCTTGCAATTGTCGAATAAGAATTCCGTATTTACTCATCAATATTGTTGGAGGTAATCGATTATGTCTAAACAGATCATCTACGGCGAAGAGGCTCGCAAGGCCCTGCAGGCCGGTATTGATAAGCTGAGCGATACCGTAAAAATCACCCTTGGCCCGAAAGGCCGCAACGTCGTCCTGGATAAGAAATACGGCGCGCCACTCATCACCAACGACGGCGTGACGATTGCAAAGGAAATCGAGCTGGAAGATCCCTTTGAGAATATGGGCGCACAGCTTGTCAAGGAAGTCGCCACCAAGACAAACGACGTTGCGGGCGACGGCACCACCACTGCTACGCTGCTCGCACAGGCGTTTGTTCGCGAGGGCATGAAGAATGTTGCAGCCGGCGCCAATCCGATGGTGGTCAAGAAGGGCATCCAGAAGGCGGTTAACGCTGCTGTGGACGCAGTAAAGGCCAATTCCAAGCAGGTTGCAAATTCCGATGATATCGCTCGTGTGGCTACGGTTTCTTCCGGCGACGAGACGATCGGCAAGCTGATCGCTGAAGCGATGGAGAAAGTTTCTGCGGATGGCGTGATTACCGTTGAAGAGTCCAAGACCGCTGAGACAGACTGCGACGTGGTGGAAGGCATGCAGTTCGACCGCGGCTATGTTTCCCCTTATATGTGCACAGATACCGATAAGATGGAAGCAGTTATCGATGACGCTTACCTGCTGATTACGGATAAGAAGATTTCCAACATCCAGGAGATTCTGCCGCTGCTGGAGCAGGTGCTGCAATCCGGCAAGAAGCTGGTGATTATCGCTGAAGATATCGAAGGCGAAGCGCTTGCAACCCTTCTGGTCAATAAGATGCGCGGCACCTTCACTTGTGTTGCCGTCAAGGCGCCCGGCTTTGGCGACAGGCGCAAGGAAATGCTGCAAGATATTGCGATCTTGACGGGCGGCGAAGTCATCACTGCTGATCTCGGCCTCGAGCTTAAGGATACGCAGATGACGCAGCTCGGCCGTGCGCGTCAGGTCAAGGTTTCCAAGGAGAACACCATCATCGTGGATGGCGCGGGCGATGCAGATGCGATTAAGAGCCGCATCCACCAGATCAAGGTTCAGATCGAAGAGACCACGTCCGATTTTGACCGTGAGAAGCTACAAGAGCGCCTTGCAAAGCTCTCCGGTGGCGTTGCGGTCATCCATGTTGGCGCCGCTACTGAAACCGAGATGAAGGAGAAGAAGCTCCGCATCGAGGATGCGCTTGCTGCGACCAAGGCTGCTGTGGAAGAAGGCGTTGTAGCCGGCGGCGGTGTTGCGCTGATCAACGCGATCCCCACAGTTGAGAAGCTTCTTGCGACGGATGACGCCGATGAGAAAACCGGCGTGAAGATTGTGCTGAAAACGCTGGAAGAGCCGGTGCGCCAGATTGCTGCAAACGCCGGCCTGGAGGGCTCTGTGATCGTCGATCAGATTAAGAAATCCGATAAGACGGGCTATGGCTTCAACTTTGCGACCGAGCAGTATGTCGATATGTTCGAAGCCGGTATCCTTGATCCGACGAAGGTAACCCGTTCTGCGATCCAGAACGCTTCTTCCGTTGCGGCGATGGTTCTCACCACGGAATCCCTTGTCACCGATAAGCCTGATCCGGCTGCGGACGCTGCTGCAAATGCGGCAATGGCGGCACAGGGCGGCGGAATGTATTAATCCGTAACCTTTACGTGTGATAAGCAATTGTTCCGGGCGCCATTTCTTCTGCATAAAGCAGAAGAAATGGCGCTGTTGTTCTTTTTCCGTTTTGCTATGAGGATAGGAGGAAATAAGGGAGGCAGAATAAACCATGGAAATGGATTTTCCAACCTTGGCGGGCCCACGGATTTCTCTACGCAGGGTAGAGGCGGACAGCCCTGCGGATGTGGAGGCGATGCACCGCTGTTATCAGTGCCCTGAGGTACACAGGTATACGCAGGGGAGAGCCTTTCGGCTGGAGGAATGGCCGGAAATCATCCGGGGCTGGGAAATGGGAGCGGCAAAAAGGCGGGTTTATCCGATGGGGGATTGCCCTAACAGGTGACGGCGCGTTGATCGGAGGCATCTATCTTTATCGAAATGACGGCAAGGTTTTTCTCGGATATCTGCTGCATCCTGCTTACTGGGGCAACGGCTATGCCTTTGAGGCGGTCAACCTTGTCAAGCGCTATGCTTTTACGGAATGGAATATAAAGGCATTGCACGCCTCTGTAGATAGGCGCAATTTTGCCTCGATCCGATTGTTGAAAAGATCTGATTTTTGTTGCCTGGAGAGTCAACCTGATGAAGAAATCTATGTATGCAACCATTTTTATGAACAGGCTTAAAAACAGGATCTGTACTCTTGCATAAAAAAATCTCTATGTTATAATAAAAATTGTCGTGAAAACCAATGCAGAGAGGAGAGATTTTGATGCAGAATCAGATCACCAAGCGGACGCGCCTTTTGGATGCGCAGGGAAACGTTGCGGAGCCGGGTTATTGTGTGCATAATCTGTATGACTATGTGCGCAGCGATATTAAGGCAAATCCACTGAGGATTAAGGAGTGGGATTTTTATCAGATCACGGACGAGCGCTATACGATGCAGATGACCATCGGCACCCTTTCCTATGGAGGCATGAGCGGCGTGACGCTCTTTGACCGGCAGACAGGGGAGCGGTTTGAGTGCAACGATCTTGCTCCGTTGCCGTTTGACAAATATCATTTGCCGACCAATACGGAGATTCCCCACACCATCACAATCGATAAAAAGAATTTTTACATGTCCTTCGATGTGACGGAAACAAAGCGCCGCCTGACCCTGCGTGGACAAAACCGAAAGGGCGGGGATTTCAAGGCAGATATCGTCTATGAGGTGATGCCGGGTCTTGAATCACTGGTGATGGCGGTGCCGTTTGCACAGAAGGGCCATTTCTATCTCAATCAAAAAATCAACTGTATGCCTGTCACTGGATGCGTGAGGATCGGCAGGAAGGTGATCGAATTCAAGCCAGATACCGCCTTTGGCCTGCTTGACTGGGGCCGCGGCGTGTGGCCGTTTATCCAGAGCTGGTATTGGGGCAACGGCAGCCATTGGCTGCCGGACGGGCGAATTTTTGGCTTTGAAATCGGCTGGGGCTTTGGCAATATGGGCGCTGCAAGCGAAAACACGCTCTTTTTGGATGGCGTGGCGCATAAAATTGATCAGGTATACCTTGAGAAGGACCCGGATGATTATATGAAACCCTGGGTTTTCACCTCTAACGACGGCCGGTTTGAGATGACGATGACGCCGGAATTTGATAATTTTACAAACCTGCGGTTTCTGGGAATTGGAAATCGCTGCCATCAGGTGTTCGGCAAATGGAACGGATCCGTTGGGCTGGATGATGGAACTCGGCTGGATATTCAGGATATGACGGCGTTTTGTGAGTTTTCAGATAATCACTGGTAAAAAATTTTGGGCATCGGGAATTTTAATTCCCGATGCCCAAAATTCTAAAAAGCGCTTGCGGGCTGGACGCCCGCATTTTGCATCTTAGGGATGCAAAACCGCCGCTTTTTGTCCGCCGTCAGATGGGTGTGAAGAACGGACTCCTTCCCCCAAAACTACATTGTTTTTCTGCGCCGGTAAAACAGGCGCGAAATCATGCGGATCACCTGCTCGCCGCTGCCGGTTTTATACCGGCAGGCTTCCCGCACGCTTTCCTCCGCATCGCCGATGACAAAGCTGTAATCGGCATGCCGGATAAGGCTAAGTTCATTCACGTTGTGGGAAAACACGGTGATGCTCGCCGCGCCGGAGCGGGCTTTTAAAATATCAGCGGCGCTGGCTAAGGTGGCTGCCGCACTATAAATCTCTAGGATAGAATACTGTGGGTGCAGCCGGTCAGCTCGGCATACCAAGCGCAGTTGACCGGAGAAGGGCAGCGCTTCAATTGCCTCATAGAGCCGCCTGACCATGGCGCCCGTTTCAATCACCATGAGGCAGACCGCTTCGTGCCCACCCGGCAGGCAGGCGCATGCGTAAATCTCCCTCGCCCCTCCATGCCGGATGCGGTACAGATCCTCCTGCGCCTCGTTGGTGAAGCGGGTATAATAGACGTGCAATACGTCGTGGATCACAGCTTGTGTAAAGCAATTGACCTCTCTCTGCTCAAATAGGGATTGTAGTCGGTCTGTCAGATCGCGCGGGATCGTTTTGCAATAAGCATAGGTGTTGCTTGGAATATGATAAAGTGCGGCCCCGTTCATCGCAATCACGGGCAGCGAGAAGGGGATTTCACCAATGAGCGGCAGGAAGGAGGCGGGGGTACGATCTGTCGCTACTGTGATTTTTGCGCCCTGGTTGAGAAGGTGCGTGAGCCGGATTTTAGAAAAGGAGCTCAGCGGTTTTTCCTGTTCCCATAGCACGCCGTCCAGTCCGGTGATAAAAAGGGTGTTCTGGTCTTTCCGGCGGGGAAGACGGGCGGCGTTGACTGCGAGTGATACGGCAATGCCGATCAGCGTATCAATGATACGGTTGATGGCAAATAAATATGGGTTGACATCCGCGCCGTGTGAAATGGTAACGCTTAGAAATACCACGCAGGTGATATAAGAGGCTGAGGTCTTTTTTAAGACCACCGTGAGATAGATCAGCACGACTATGCAAAGGGACACAATGAGATATTGCAGGATAGGCATGCCTTTTGGCAGCCAAGCCCGTTCCGCCAGCAGCACAAGCATGCCAAACAGGCCTCCAATAAAGGTGCCTACGCTGCGGTTGAATGCAACCTTAACGCTGTTTGAAACAAAGGGCTGCATGCAGAGGATTGCGGCAATGGCAGAATAAAAAGGGACGCCCTGGTGATTTCGCAGCAGGTCAATGAGAAAACATAAAAAAACCGCAACTGCGGTTTTCACAATTCGCATTCCAATCTTAGGCATGATATGATCCAAATCCTTATAATATAGAGTGGGAAAAGAAAGAAGGATACCAAAGCAGCCTTCACTGCTCCGTATCCTCTTCTTTTCCCCAGCTTTCGTCATGATATCCTTCAGGGTACTTCCAATTGCGGCAAAGGCTTTCATAGCGGGCGTACGCCATGCGGACGGCGTCTTCCCAGGAAAGATAAATTTCCTTGCTGGCGTTTTCTCCAACCTGCCGCATTTTTTCCGGATCACTCAGCATGCGCTCCAGCGCTTTGGCATATGCGCTTGCGTTTTCCTCGCTGAGATAGCCGGTTACGCCCTCTTCGATCCCTTCCGCAGCGCAACTGCCAGCAATCAAAAGGCTTGGGCATCCGCAGGCGGCCGCCTCCCGGACGACAAGCCCGTTTGTATCAAAGGTAGAGGGGAAGAGAAATGCGTCAGCCCGGCTATAGAAGGCGCGCAGCTCGTCGCGGTCACTCATCTTGCCTGTAAAGGTTATATCCTTTGCAAGTCCAATTTTGGCCGCATATTTTTCTGCGGCGCGCATGTCAGTGCCTTTCCCGATCATAAACATACGGAAGGAATGCCCTGATTCCTTATAAATACGCAACGCATCCAGCATCAGGCGCAGGTTCTTATACCACATCATACGCCCCACGAACAAGAGCACTGGCACATCATCCTGTATATGATATTGTGCCGTAATTGCGGCGGTATCTACTCTGCCGCGTGGAAAATCTACGCCGTTTGGCATCACGATATAGTCGCCTGTGTATCCCAGAGAGCGCAGGTTTTCACCGGCGCCCTCGCTGACAACCCACACCTCGTCCGCTATTTTTATATGGTTGACGATAAAGCGGATGAAGAAATCCTGCAAAGGCTTAGTGGGCGCGCGTTTGCGGATATCATAATCATATTTGGTGTGGTAGGTGGCAACCATCGGGATTTTCTGCTCTTGCACGATCAGCTTTGCAAAATGTGCGGAGGCAAGCGGACAATGGTAATGCAGCAAATCCAGCTTTTTGCTGCGCACATAATTGCGAAACGCATGCTTAAACGGCCACCCAAACCGGTATTCATCCTTCTTGCTCAGAGGGAAGGATTTGTAGCGGTATACCTCGTAAGGATAGCCGGTATCCTTCACGCCGGGCACGCGCGGCGTAATCACCATCACTTCGCCGAGCTTGTCCTGAATGATGTTGGCATAGTTGAGCGTCGCCGTGGATGTGCCGTCAAGCGTGGGCGGGAACGCGTCGTTCATCAATCCGATCTTGAGCTTCAGTGTCCTCACCGCTTCCTTTTGTCTTGGTTATATTTATTTTTATGATACAACACTGCACCAAAAAACGCAAATATTTTTATAAGCTCAAAAAGTCAAGAGGGGAGCGTTTTGCAATTCCAGAAGCCTGTGTCAACGCTTTTCACAAAAAGGCTTCCGGTTTTTCTCTTTTTTCTGTTTGCAGAGGAGCTGCATTCCAAATTTTTTAAAAGTTTATCAAAGAAAATCACAAGTAGGTATTGGAACTTTTGCAGGAATGCTTTATAATGACTGTGAAGCATCAGTATACAGGGGGAACATCGCCGTCAGGGCGTGCCCAAACGCATGCTGACTGCGTTCTCGGGCTCGACTGGCGACAGCCAGCCGTCGCCCTGCGGCCTTGTCATCCTGCGTCTGGGACGCCTTGACGGTCCTTTGGAGTTTTCAGCCTGTGGCCGTGCTTCTGGCAAGGCAGACGACGCAGCTTTCCTTGCCGGAAAGCAAGGAGGATAACGCAGCCAGGGGCGCGGCCACAGTGCTAAAAACCGATGTGTACCCCTCTACACTGATGCAATCCTGCCACCAGCTGAAAAGGCAAAAAGCACTGCCCCGGTATTCTGGCCCGAGCGTCTTAGGCATTGGGGCATAGAGGATAACGGAGACTTGCAGCACCTTAGCCGCTCCTCCAGCTGCATGATCCCCCGGATTTTCTTGATACACCGATACAAATATTACGCATAATAAATTTTGGCTATTTTCAACTTAGTTATAGCAAATTCTTTGTAAAATATTATACCATGCTGTTATAAAAAAGTACAGTAAAATGCAAACACTCTCAAAAGGTTTCCAAACGCTCTTACATGGATGGCGGATTACGTCAATATCCGTTGCTCCCCATTCCTCTTTCTCCTCCGCTTTATTTTGCGCACCTCGTCAAAAAAAAGCAGAAAAATTTGTCTTTTCCACTCGATGATTCGATGTTTTCCGAAGCTCGAGATTCGTGAGGCTATTTACCATATGTGTAAAAACGCTCTTGCTTCAAATAAAATGTTTGAAGCTATTATAAAAGCCCTTTCGCCAAGTAGAATAGGAGCTTGCTATCATTTCACCGCAAAGCCTTCGTCAAAATGATTTCAAGCGGCTCATCCTGCAAAAGCAACGCTCCGGCGTCTACATAGCCAAGCTTCCGATAAAAATGCTGGGCGGTTTCGTCTGACTGGGTCGAAGTCATTACAAGCGGATACCCTTTAGCTTCATCAACGCTTCCCAATGGGAAACGAGCTGCCTGCCGCGGCCGTTTCCCCGCTCCCCTTCCAGAACGTACAGCATATTCATAAACGGAGTGTTATCCCAGAACAAATTCCACCGCAACCAGCCGATGATGTGCTCCTTCTCTTCCAGAACAAGCATCCTGCCGAGAGACACGACAGATCGGATTTCGTCTGCGGCAATGTGCCTGTCGTGAGAAAGCAGGAATGGAAGATCCTGCCGAATCGCTTTTCGAATGGTCATCGATATGGCCTTCTTTCTTTTCAAAATCAATCGTGGACTCCATGGCGTTTGACATTCTCAAAGGCGGCGATTAAAATAAAAACAGCTTAACGCTGGGCGGCTCCTCTTTGACGAAGCAATTGCAATTTAAAACAATAAAAGGAAGATGGGAGCAGGATGCAATGAGTATCACCGTGAACATTTTATATTCCGGAAAAAATGGAAACGCTCGAAAATTTGTAGAAGAGATGACGGCAGAGGGAATTGTTGATGCAGTTCGTGCCGAGGCGGGGAATGAAAAATATGAATATTATTTCCCAATGGATGATTCAGAATCGGTTTTGCTCATTGACAGATGGAAAGATCAGGAGGCAATTGATCTGCACCACAAGTCGGAAATGATGGCACAGATAGCGGCGCTTCGGCAGAAATATCATTTAAAAATGAAGATAGAACGGTTTGTTGATTTGGGATAGAAGAAAATTCCGTTCGTCTAACTATGCCAAACAGGGCCGGTAGCATTTACCACCGGCCCTGTTTTTTTCTCATCTTCTTATCCCCTTGCCTTGAGAAAATCCTTAATTCCATCGACCGTAGCCTGCGCGAGCAAATCCTGCTTTGCGCCGTCTTGCAGTGCTTTGCGGTCGTTTGCGTTGGTGATAAAGCCATATTCAATGAGCACCGATGGGCACTCCTGCACACGGTTCACGCGGAAGGGATAAAAGCGGGTGCCGCGGTCAATTTTGGATACCGTTACGCTCGTCCCTTTATAGATCTGATCCCGCCAGGTGCTGACCAGGCGGTCATGGATCGAATCCGCAAGGCCATAAGAATAGGGCGTGTAATAAAAGCCGGTGGTTCCCATTGCGCTGCTTGTGTCCGCTGCATCACAGTGGATGCTGATGAACAGATCCGGCTTTTTGGAGCGGATCGCATCGCGCCGGGTTTCCAGGGACACATAGCTATCGCCTGAGCGGGTCATGATGACAGCCGCGCCCGCTGATTGCAGCTTCTGCTGCACCTTTTTGGCAATAGCAAGTGTTGCGGGCGCTTCCCACCCGGCAGAACTGCCCGCACCTGGGTCTGAGCCGCCGTGGCCTGCATCCAACATGATCGTGTAGCCGCTCAGGGAAGTGCCTTCGCTGTTTTTCAACGAAATCGTCAGGGAACCATCCGCATTATATTTCATGGAATAGCCATAGAAGGAGCCAGTGCGCTTGAGATGCAGGCGCAGGGTCGTTTTCAAATTCTTCTTATCAACAATCCATTCCGCCTTGCTGAACGCATTGCTACCCGACAGATTCACGCTGCCGCTGGCCGACGCGGTATAGTTGAAAATGAAATCCACGCTCTGTGCAGTGAAACTGTTAACCGCATAGGGCCGGTTATCAGAGCTGTTGACGTATTTCTGCGGCGTAAAAGCCACATCGACCGGCACCTTCCACTTGGTATAGAGTGTGATATTGGTATCGCCTTTTGTGGAAGAGGATTTCACCTTCACGGAATTGCTTGGCATCGAATAACCTTTTTTTATCTCCTTAACATCCTCCCGGTAAACGCGGCGGCCGGATTTCAGCTTGTAATAAAGGTTGCCGTTATAGCTCGTCTCCTCAATGATATAATCAAAAGTCCCTTTCAAAATTGGCACATAGGTTGGGCCGCAGGCATCATTGGAGGTGTTACCCGGCAACGTTTCCGCATCGTCTGAAGTCACCTCACACATGCGGGCAAAACCCGGCACACCATTCGATTGGTAAGGGGTAAGCTGCTTGGCAAAATAATCATCTGCCGAGCCGCCGCCCGTTGTGTCATCAGGCTTGGTATTTGGCTTCGTGTCGGCCCCGCCCTGTGAGGTCGTATCATCGGGGCCGGTGGAGTCGGGAGCAGCAGGCGTATCCGGCGTTACAATCGGAATATCAATTTCAGGCGGTTTCGCATTGATTGTCACGCTGCCGCCCTTCATCTGGGCAGTGCGCCCATCGTAGGTGACAGATACGGTAAAGCTGCCGATATTGCGCGCATCCGCCCGGCTTTGGGGCAGCGTATAGATGCCGATATAAGAAATAAAGTTGGAATCCTCTTTCTTCGGCTCCTCTTCATCCCCGCCGCCCGGCTTCATCTGCACAGTAACGCCGTTGATTTTGGCGGATACGCTGGCGCCTCGCACTGCAATCGCCGTGATTTCCAGCTTGGAACCGCCGCTGGCATAGGTGGCCGCTGACGGCGCCACGGAGCGGATCAGCGTTTCGTCGAAGAGAATCGTATACTTCAGCTCCTGATCCCCTTGGCGGAACAGGATGGTATTTTCCCCTTTTTTTAAATTGACAGGATATGTAAAGCAGCCAAAGGGGGATTGCTTCACTTTTTGTCCATTGCAGGTGATTTCCGTTCCGGGAACGCTTGTGCCGAGGAATGTAAGCTTGTCCTTTTTCGCTGTGAATTTGAGATCGATATAATTTAAAATAGAGAGTTTTGCCTCTTTTTTGACCTTTTCGACACCGCCTGTCAAATAATTCTTAACAAAAGCGTTTTCCCCATACTCCGCTTGTTCGAGCGCGGAAATAGAATCCAGCACACTGCCGAAAAAGGCCCTATTTTTCGCCACAATCCCCATCTGGACGGCAAGCTCGTCCGGCAAAACGCCATTTTCCTCGCTTGCAAGGCCACTAGAACCTTGTGCTCCATATAGAGCGCCGTTTCCGTATCAACCGCTGCCTGATTCCACCATGCGGCCGCTGTTTCCAGGGGGACGTTGTGATCCGTTGTGAGCGACGCAGAGGAAAGATAAATGAAATCCGCCAGTTTCTTCTCCATCCAGCCCTTGATATCGGCAAAGCCGTTTTTTAGGCTCTCATAGGAGGCCTTGGTCCCGCTCGCCTCATTCGACCAAACCAGCGACGATTCTACGCCGAACACAATGCCCGGCGCCGCTTTTTCCGCTGCGCTGCGCAGTTGCTGCACCGCATTGGTCAGCGCTTCCTGCTTCTCAACAACGGCGGCTCCCCAAGGCTCAAACGAAAGCTCCCTCCAGCCGGACAGCAGCAGAACCTCCACCTGATAGTTCTGGCACAGCGCGGATAAAACCTCTGGAGCCAGTGTGATTCCATCCTTGCCGATCCGGATCACATCTGCGGCCGGAACGCATACTACCGGCTGAAAGCCCTTTGCCGAGCGCTGCCAATCGCGTAGCGCAGTGTATCGAGAGAACCGGCCTGCACCGCCTCTCCGCTGCGTATCGCGTCGAGAAATACAACCGCAGCCCCATATTCCGCCGCGCGGTCAAGCACGCTGTCAATCCCGCTGCGCGCTTTTTCCGCAGAGGATTTTACGGGAAAATCCACTCCTGCCGTTAGCCAAGCGCCCGCGCCACGCGGCAGGCTTTTTTTCACCTGTGGGGATACCTGCTGCGTTTCCCCCTCGCTCTGCGCCAGCACGTTGAGGTCTCCGCCCCCCCTGCGGGGTTTCTGCCCCAGCAAAATGTCTGAAAGCCGTACAGCCTGCCACGATGCCAAGCACACAGATAAATAGGCCGAATGAAATCCATTGTTCCTTCCGCAGTTTCTTCACACCCCTGCCCCCAATCTTCCATCCTGTTATTTTTCTATGTCATGCACATGCTGTCATTCCATTCGATCCTTTTTATCATAGGACGAGCCTGCTTCGCTTGTCAAGGCAAAACCTTGCATTTTCCTTTTTTTACAACATTTTTGCAGACTCTTTTATTTTTCTTTGTTTTCCAGCAAAGCGCTCAATGCGTTCCATTCTTTTTGCAACTGTTTAGAGCGTGAATCCCCGAACGAATATTGATAGGAATACAGGGCAAATCCGGCATACGGCTGCGTTTTCCGGCCCCAAGCCACCTGGCGGGAAATGATATCGCTATGGTTGATCCATTCATACCGTGGCCCCTGCTTTTGATCGGATTCCGGGCCGGCATATTGATCCTCCTCACCACTTTTATAGATCGCCAGCCCTGCATATAGCTTGACGCTATCGCACCGGATTAGATTCGCCCACTGCCGGGCAGTTTTTTCAAAGGGGCTCGCGCTGTTTTCAAAGCCATAATAAAGCTGTGGCATGAGGTAGTCGACATAGCCTTCCTCCCCGCCCCAACGGGCGGCGTCTGCATACAACTCCTCCCGGTTCTTTTCAATATCGCCCGCGGGGCTAATCCCGACCGATACCGTCGGGCGGATTGCCTTCACTGCCGCATACAGGCCGCTGACAAACGTGTTTACATTCTCACGCCGCCACGCGGCGCGGGAATACTGCCCGCCGTCTTTCACATAGCGATCGTACTGCGCCTGATCGATCTTTTCCTCGGTAGACGGGTAAAAGTAGTCGTCCATATGCACGCCGTCCACCTCATACTGTTCGACGATTTCCCGCACGCCGTCGATAATCATGCGCTGCACCTCCGGTACGGCGGGGTTATAATAAATCCCATTTTCCAAAACGATCAGCCAGCCGTCATTGGTTTTATCCGCATCCTCTTTCCATTTGCGTGCCGGATTGTCTTTGGAGAGAAGTGCAAAATCCGGATTGTAAGAAACGCGGTATGGGTTGAACCATGCATGGATGAAAAGCCCGTGCGCATGCGCTCGCTCAACCAGGATGGCAAGCGGATCGTAGCCGGGGTCCTTTCCCTGGGTGCCGGTCAGATAAGCGCTCCAGGGAAAAATCCTTGAGGGATAAAAGGCGTCTGAATACGGACGAACCTGCACGATGACCGTATTAAACCCCGCGTTTTGTACACGGCTAAACATCTCATCCACCTTTTGATAAAACAGCGATTCATCTCCGCCATTTTGCGCTTTCATGGAGATTTCGTAGTAGGTAATCCACACCGCGCGCATCTCCTTCTGCGGCGCTTCATCACTGCCCGGCTCCTGCGCCTTGAGGGAAAGTGCCTCCCCAGAAGGCACGCTGCTTTCTTCCCCCACTGGCGGAGCTCCGCAGGAGGCAAGTATGCAGCACAGCATTAAACAGGTAAGCAGGGAGGCAGCCAAATGTTTCATGCAATCTTTTCCCCTTTTCCCCATCATAATTTTACCCTCCGCCTTGACAGAATCTCAAAATACGAATACGATAAGAGAAAGCTTCCCAAAATGATTTGGACGGAGGAAAGCCTCATGTTTTCACCAGCTCGTTTTCACAGCAAAATCAAACCAACCGGATCCAGCCCGGCAATTGCATGTCCTGCTTGCAGGCAGGCCGTGAAGATGCGCATTTTCAACAGCTTTGAGCTTTTTAAAGTGATGGAAATTCCGGTGCGTTCCTTTCACAGCCGTTATTTCGCTGTTTGCCCACAATGCGCCAGCGTGTTTGAACTCGAAGAAAACGCCGCCAAAGCCTTTGAAAATGGCAACGCCGCATTTCTCACAAACAGCCGCTTCCACCTGCTGAAACAGGGAAAGGCCGTCGCACAGGATGGCGAATCGCTATGACGGCGTTTCTCTGTGCGCTCGGCGCTTATCTGATCGCTATCTCTTTGCTGGCCATTTTTCTCACCATTCATGATAAACAACGCGCTAAGCAGCATGAGCGGCGAATTCCCGAACGGACGCTGATGCTGATTGGCTTGGCTGGCGGAGCGCTCGCAATGTATTTGACCATGCGGGCCATCCGGCATAAAACGCTGCACCGGAAATTCATGTGGGGGCTCCCTGCGGAAATAGCCCTCCAAGCCATATTAGCCTGTGCAGCTGTTTTTTGCATCCAAAACTATGTTCTTTAAGAATAGCAGAAACAGCAGCGTCTATTTTTCGATTTTGCCTTTGTAAAACCTTCCATACCGCCACTTTCATCTCTACGCCGGAAGCAACTGAAATATACCTGCCACTCTTGCGAAACCCGGCTCATCCGCCTTTCCTTCCGAAAAAGCAGATGGCATGGTAAGATATCAAAACAGGAGGATTTTTAAAGTATGAGAACGCTCAACAAGGTGATTGAATTTCAGCAGGAGGCGTCCAATGCGCTTTTCACCAAGGCACAGGCTTTGGCCATTACGATGCAGCTGCTCGAACTGGAGCGCCGACAGCCGGAAAACACGCCGGAAGAGGCTGCCGTGCTGGAAAACGCGATGAAAAACCTCAACTTTCGCTATTTGGACACTACCGAAACGCAAACGGATCAAATGCTGGATTCGCTTGGTGTTGCCAGGCTGACAACAGCGGAAATTGCCCAGGCAATCGAGGCCGTGGTTTTTGATATGGAATAAAGACATGCGCCGTTTCCCCGGTTTTTTTTCAAAAAAGCCTTGATTTTTTCTGAGGCTTCGTATATAATCTAAACCGTCGCTTGCGACACCGGGGTGTGGCGAAGTTTGGTATCGCGCTTGGTTCGGGACCAAGAGGCCATGGGTTCAAGTCCCGTCACTCCGACCAATAAAGTCTTGAAACTTGAATGGTTTCAAGTACTTTATTTTGTATTAAAGAGCCTTGTCGCCTATCAATCAGCATAAGCGTTTCGCCAAATCGGCGCAATTATTTTCTCCAAAAGGTTTTGCATTCTGCCTTATCTATGCAATTAAAGCGGATTATTTGATCCAGCAAAATATAGTTTACAGGTTCCTCCCATCTGATACGAAACAACATTTTACTTTGGCTATAGCCCGCCTTGGTGATTTCATTCGTAAACCGGACCATCCCTGCGCGCTCAGGCGAAACTGCCAGATGCTTGCTGGATACGCTGAAGCCAATGATAAATGTGCCGTGCTCTGTAAACATAGGTTGATTCCATGCAATCCTGGCCTCTAAATTTGGAAATTGACTTTTAACCCATTCCAAAACCTCTTGTGTGCGGGCGCGTTGCTGCCCGTTATTGATGTGCTCTATAAATTCTAGAAAATCCTCCAAAGTGCACCTCCGCTAAACATCGATCAAAAATAGTCTATGCCTACCTTTTTAAAATATAAAAAAGCTATCAGGACACTCCGGCCAAATTTTCGCAAGCGGCAGCGGCTTGCTGCTTCACAATCCTTATCAACCTTGACCCGCGAATCAGATTGGCGCTTCCAATGGCTGAAAGGCCGCCGGAAACGCCGTTTTTTTCTATATCGTTTTTTACGGGCGGCTGAAACGCCTATTCAAACATCTGCAAATCCTTCGTTAACAGCTCGAGGCGGGTGATCTCTCTCCCCACGTCCTGCACGCCCGCCTTTTCCTCCAGCGCATCCAGCAAAAGAGCCGGGCTAATATTCGTTTGATTGCCCGCCGGGAGGATCAGCTTCAGGAGAACGGCACGCTCCTTCTGTTCCATCGAACAGCTTGCGATCAGCGGCAGCAGGTCAATCTCCTTCATCACCTTTTTACGGCCGGATTTGCCGGGCTTCTGCACGATTAGGCTCTCCCCTGCCAAGGCCGCGCCCGCACCATGGAGAAAGCCCGCCGCCAGTTCCGGGGCGTCAAAGCAGAGCTGGGCCCGGTAATCCGCAAAGGCGATCTCCGACGGCTGCATCACCGGCTCCCGTACGGAGAGAAGCCGCAGCCCCTCCGGCATCACATCGCGCATACGCCCCGCAATATCCGCATCCGTCATCTCCCCTTCGATGCGGATATCCATGGATTCGCATTGGCTCGAAAATCCCAGGGAGAGCGGCAGGGCGAACATCATATAGGGGTGGGGGTTGAAGCCCTCCGTATACCACAGCGGCAGCCGGGCCCGGCGCACGGCGCGCGACATACAGCGCATCACATCGAGGTGGGAGATATATTTCACTTTGCCCTCCTTGGCGAACCAGATTCTAACACAGCGCATCGCATTTGCCCCCATTCAAACGGTTTGTGCCGCAGCCTGCGCACTGTTCGCGGCAGTTCGGCGTGGTCATGCTCTGGTGCGCTTTTTCATTTTCACGCATCAGGAACTCCTTGCGGATGCCATAATCCATATGATCCCAGGGAAGCACCTCGTCAAACGAGCGGCGGCGGTTGGTATAAAACAGCGGGTCAATCCCGCACTCCTGAAACGCCTCCTCCCAGAGGTCAAAATGAAACTGGTCATCCCAGCTGTCAAATTTGCAGCCCTTGCGCCACGCGCATTCGAGCACTTTTCCGAGGCGCCTGTCGCCGCGCGCAAACACACCCTCCAGGAAGCTCGTCTGCACATCGTGGCAGCTGACTTTGATCTTGCGGGAGGTCACGCTCTCCTTCAAGTGGCGCTGTTTCTGATGAAGCATCTCAATCGTATCCTGCGGCTCCCACTGGAAAGGCGTAAAGGGCTTTGGCACGAAGGAGGCGACGCTGATGCTCACCTGCACGCCCTTGCCCTTTGGCTTATTGGGGTTTTGATAGTAAGCATCCACCACCCGCTGGGCAAGCCGGGCGATGCCTGCCACATCGTCGAGCGTTTCAGTGGGAAGGCCAAGCATAAAATAAAGCTTGACCGCCGTCCATCCGCCCGCGAAAGCGCTGCGCACGGTGCGCATCACTTCATCCTCCGTCACGTTCTTATTGATTGCGTCGCGCAGCCGCTGCGTGCCTGCCTCCGGCGCAAAGGTGAGCCCGCTGCGGCGCACCTTCTGAATCTGCTCCATTAGCTCCGGAGAAAAATTATCCACCCGCAAGGAGGGCAGCGACACATTGACTTGGTCGCCAATCGTCCATTCAAACAGGCCGTTGAGAAGGTTTTGCAGGCCGGTGTAGTCGCTCGTGCTTAGCGAGCAGAGGGAAATTTCATCGTAGCCGCTGGATTCACAGAGCGTTTTGCAATCCCGGTTAACGGTATCCGGCTTTTTCTCCCGGATCGGGCGATAGAGGAAGCCGGCCTGGCAGAAGCGGCAGCCGCGGATGCAACCGCGGAAAATTTCGCTGGTGACGCGGTCATGCACCACCTCGATAAATGGCACTACAAATTTTTTCGGATAGAACACCCTGTCCAAATCGGAAATAATCCGTTTGGTCACCTTTTCCGGCGCGCGCCATGCGGCAGGATGGATTTCACTGTGCCATCTCCATTATAATCGACGGTATAGAGCGACGGGACGTAAACGCCGGGGATCCGCGCTGCGGCCTTCAAAAACGTTTCCTTATCCGCACCGCGTGCCTTG